>CEVQ01006995.1_pt1 | contig 19814 bp, 14 predicted proteins | sample 356551 | NCBI WGS metagenome assembly CEVQ01 (sample SAMEA2623756, study PRJEB7988) | marine metagenome | biome: marine biome (ENVO:00000447); feature: mesopelagic zone (ENVO:00000213); material: "saline water (ENVO:00002010), including plankton (ENVO:xxxxxxxx)" | depth 250 m | reverse complement strand
CGGCCCCGAGGTCCTCCATCAGAGTCGATTTCAACTCTGCAGTCAATCCTATCTCAGTCCAGTAATCATCCTGAGAGGCTCGAACGAATGTCTCCACCAGTACCTGCCTCGTAGCCTCTGCTGAGTCGTAATTGTACGAAGTGTCGATGGTGATGGTAATCGCATCGGCACTGAATGCCCTAGTAGCACCCATGTCGACAGTAATCTCGCTTGGCCCCAATTCTATTGGATCGACCCCTAGGATTGACTCGACCTCTAGGAACAGGCCATTCGACATGAATGAGCGCAGGTTCGATGCCGAGCCTGTCAGGTGACCCTGCAGAGCCAACAACTCTGAATCATCTACTCTTCCATTATGCCTATCGTTTGAAGGAACTGAGTCAGAATATGAGTTCAGGTTACGCCACCAACTGTTGGACCCCAGACTCTGATTGCCGATATTGTCTAGTCCCCAACGCATCCATTGTGACATTGAACCATCGAACTTGATGATGGCCTCACGCTGGACTTCGTAACCATCCCATTTAGCATTAATTTCCAGATCCAAACTGGAGCCACCTGTCCTCAACGGCTCATTTGCAGGATACCACCCTCCGGTGACATCGTCATCTTCGCCAATGACGATATCGTGACTCATTGATTCTGTAATCAGGAGGCCTTCTTGCGGACTCAGATGGAAATCGACATTGACAGTGCCAGACTCAAAATCGTTTGGCGCCTCCCAGAAGAACGTAACCTCGACTCCTCCATCAACTCCGGTCGCAATCGGCATCTGGCTTACTTGCGAGCCCTGCACGGAGATTCCGCCTGTCGAACCGGACCACATTCTGTCATCAAATCCTGATTTGAGAACTATTGGGAAATACACGAGGTCACCCAGAACGCTGGCATCCTTCATCTCGATGTCAACTAGTGGGAAACGCATCGAGATGTGCGCATCATGTGCCTCTGAACCCCAGAGGAATCTTACTCCGGCATCATCACCTGGCTGTGAGAACATCAAATTCCTCACTGTTAGAGATATCTGAACCCTATCGCCGTCATTCACCTGACCCGAATCAACATCCACACTGACCTGTAGAGAACCAGAGCCAGAAAGGAAAGGATCCAGTCCTCCCTCTCCATCGTAGAACGAGCCACCAATCCTGACCTCAAGTGTCGAGTTAATGGTGACTCCAGCTGCACCTTCGACCTCATAGGGAATGGTAAGATCCCAAGTGGAATTCTCGTAGGCGCCTTGAGTTCCCCAAGTAACCTCCCAGGTACCTACCTTAATCTCGCTTAGAATAGATGGCGTAACCAAAGTAGATTCTGAATCAGAGGAATCGCTCGCTAAATCCTCTTGGAAGGGAGTGATGGTCCCGTCATCAGACTCTCCCATTAGGTATAGGCGAAAGTCTGTAGAATTGCAACATGTTACTCCACTCTGAGCCGAGGTTGCTAGAGGGGCCGCACTCATCAGTAGTAGTACCGAAACCAGAGTCAGTGCACGCAACCGCGCTGTATCCATCAGGCTGCGTGGCTAGACTGCAACCCTTCAATGCGACGCCTACTTGGCGTCGTGACCCGCATAATTCAAGGGACTGCTGAGAATCCACTATCCATGCAGCCATACTAGCTCAGCAGGACAGTCGTCCGACATCTTTTCCAGCGTGGCGAATCCAATCCTCTCAAGTTGGTACACATTGCCCACTTTGAGTTCGAAATCCTCTAGCAAACCCTCAATCTCATCTATCTTGTCCCCATTAGGGACAAATAGAACCGCTTCACGAACCATACTCTCGGGCAGCCATTGAACGATTGGGCGATTGTCGGACCTTTCAAGAGAATCAATCGTGATATTTGAACCAGAAATACTGATGTCCGCGAATTCCTTCAATCTCAGATTACCACTTCCGCAATCTGCTTCTTGAATGTAGATTGACTTTGCCAAGACCCAGGACCTAGTTCCGGTGATTTCTTCATTGGGGTGTCTAGGCGACTCGACAACAGCACCATCATGCCCGTCTAGATCAAGACTCACTGGAGATGCGACGAAACTGCGGCGCTCTACAGTGGCGTCCAACGCACTGGAGTTAAGAGACTCGATTGTCTGCATTGATACAGAGATATCCTTCTGAGTCACACCCAGGTCTACCCAGAAGTTCCGCAGAGCCCTAGCATCGAAGCCCCTGCGCCTGAGTGACTGAATGGTTGGAAGGCGCAGATCTCCCCAACCCTCACGATCTCCCGACTCAATCGAAGCGCGCATCGAGGAAGTAGAAAAGCCACCGAACTCGTGCACCTTCACTCTACCCCAATACAGGGTTTCTGGGTATTGCCACCCTAGATGTTCGTAAAGCAAACTCTGCTTCCTAGTGCTGTCCATCAGGTCCTTGCCTCTAACAATATGAGTGACTCCTTGTTCGTAATCCTCTATTGCACTCTGGAAGTCCAAGAGGGGCCAGACTCTGTAACGATCCGCTACCATAGGGTGAGGGGTTTGTTGAATCCTCAATGCCGGCCAGTCCCTCAAGGCCGGGTTCGGTAATGTCATGTCGGTCCTAATTCTGACTACCGCATCACCTTCCCCTAGTGTCCCATCATTCATTGACTCCCACTCGGCTAGGTTCTCCGAAGCATCCTTGGAGCGACACGGACAGTCTTCCTTCGACTCTCTATGATTCCTGAACTCATCAGCAGGGCATCTACAGACATAGCAATGCCCATCAGCCAACAACTTCCTCGCATACTCTAGGTATATTGGCATCCTATCGCTCGCCCTGACAACTATGTCGGCAGGCCTACCGGCCAGCCACTCATACTCATCCTCAATCCACTGATACGCATCAGGAAGTGGAGGCTTGACTCTGGTATCAGTATCGTCGAATCGCAATACTACCTTTCCATCATGCATTTTTGCATATTCCGAGTTGATTACAACTCCTCTGGAATGACCTAGGGTCAAAGGTCCATTCGGATTGGGTGCGAATCTTAGAACCACTGAGGAAGTATTGCCAGGCAATTCCTTCAGGCCCTCAATCTTGCGATGCTTCTCTCTTTCCAAAGCGTCGGGGGCCGATCTCTCAAGCTCAGCTCTTACAGCATCGACTCCCTCGTCCATAGCCATAGCATTAGCACTCTCAACTTCCTCGGAGACAATACCCATCAGTCGCTTAGCCTCTGGCCTGAGCTCGGGCCTCTCAGAAAGTAGCCTACCTAGAACGCTTCCAGACTGTCCTTCACCATCGTATTCCAAAGCGTTCTGAAGTGCAAACTTACGTACTGCAGTCACCACTTCGGCACTCCAACCATCGCTTTCAGACATGATAACGGAACTTTCCGAGTAAATGCAGCATTTCACGCTTCGCTCGCTCACCACTCATCAAGCAACGTTTGTCGTACCACGCTTTCATCTTCGGACCTAGTGGGCACTGGAGTGCCGTGCATGTCTTTCCAGAGGTCCGAGACCGTTGACCAACTCCATCTGAGATCCTTGTGAGGAAGATCTCCCGAAACCAACCTCTTCACAGCTTCTCTGGTGACTACATCGGACGGGTAGCCCGAGCCGATTGAGAATCCTACTTCTTGATCGATTCGCGAAATCTCTCCATCTCTTCTCACCTTTGCTAGGATGCTAGCGGCTCCAGCAACTGGATCTATTGAATCCATAGCATGTCGAGAATCAATCTCCCAATCAGACCAACCTTGTCCCAGTCTGGCCGCTATTCTTCTAGAGAATCTAGATTCATCCACATCGCAGGAGTCTACCATCATAATGCCCTCAGGAGTATTCTCAGAAGCCGACTCTATGGCCTCGGCAAACAATTCTACTTCCAGTCTGTTCAGATCGGAATGTAGGCTGTTGAAGTCGATTCTAGACGGCTCACAGACTACAATCCCAATCCCCCATCCTTTGGATTCAGCCTGTTTGCGAATGTTTGCTGCGATTTCCTCCCGATTCTTCGCAGACAACTGCTTCGAGTCTCTTGCTCCAATATCTAGCAAAGTTCTGTAATCATATTCCTGCACACATAGCGCACATACAACCAATGGTCCGATTACAGGGCCTCTCCCTGCTTCATCCACACCGATAACTGGACGACTCATATCTCTAGGTCGAAGTCTGTCGGGCTATCATCATCTCTGTTTTTCTTGAGGGTGGCCCTACGGGTCTCCGTCTCTGCTGAGTCTAACATGACGTTACTGGGGTGAGGCATTTCTTCCTCATTCATCTTCTCGGCCATCTCGATAGCAGAGTCCACTGCCTTATCGGTCTGGAACTTATCCAGAACTTCGCTGGCCTGCCCCACTACCTCTTCGCTCGGCCCCTGCTTTGGCTTCTCTGCAATACCACCTGACTTCTCGAGGAATTCTGCGGCGAACTCCCTTGAGGAAACCTTGGAACTTTCGGCTAAGTCGGGAGCTTGGCCACCACCCTCTTTGAATTTAGACATCCATTCTTCTGCACTCTCAACTGGCTTATCACCAACTAACTTGCTTGCTTGCATCGCCTCATTCCTCCTTCTCAGAGCTAGTAAGACTCCGATACTTCCAGCAATCACGACCAGAACGATGAGGATGCCTTCATGCCACACTTCCAGCCAGTCGATTAAGGATTGTAGCAACGAGGGATTGCAACAAAGTGGAGGCCTTACATCAGGCCCTTCCAAGAGAATCGATTCAGAACTCGTGAACACTATAGAAGGATCTCTGAATGACCTCACTTCGACTGTAAGAACCAATTCGGAATCAATTGGAGATTCTGTGGGAACCATAATCCAAGCTACGAATTCAACGGTCCCTCCACGCGGGACATCCATCAGTTCGAACGAGCGAGGATTTCCTGTACCGGAGTCTGCCGAAGCACCCTGAGGGACAACCAATCCAAATTCGGTGACTAGGTTAGAATCAATGCTCACTACCAGTCCATCCGCTTCATTGCCTAAATTTGTCAATAGCCACGAAGATGTCAGATTATTGTCAGCCGACAACTCTGATGATACAATCTCCGCATTCCAAGAGTAAATTTCGCCTACTCTGATTTCTAGAGATAGTTCATCCGGCATCCACTCTTCTATCCATAACTGGATAGAAAACTCGGCAGTCAAGTCAGCATCAGTTTCTGAGGAAACTGTACAAGCCAACGCAATCCCACTCATTGATTGCCCGGGGCCAAGTGTGAATGTACTCTGACTAATCTCAACAGATAGCCATTCAGGAACATTTACCGAATGCAACTGAAAAGTAGAAGATACATCTCCAGTATTTTCTATTCTTAGATATCCATGACATGTTTCTCCAGGCTTGGTGTCCCCTGTGCATTCGTCGTTTTCCAATGCCAATATTCCTCCAGTACGGGGGACAAGACTTACTCTCTGACTTACTTTGACAGAGTCTTCGGCATAGGCCGAGTCCCATACGATAATGTCGAAATGAAGACTCCCGGGATAACTCTCAGGAGCTTGGACCTGAATCTGGGCCGTAGCATCTACACCGGGAGAGACTGATTCCAAATCAGACCTACTCAGAACTATTGCCGCCCATCCCTCGTGTGAGATTGAGAGTCCAGAATTACCTATGCTGGAGCCGTTCTGATCCGTCGGGACAATCTCGATGATTAGGCCTCTTACCGAGTTCCCCAGATTCCTCACATCGACAGATAGGTCGATTACCTCCCCGGGAGAAATCGAAGCATTTCCTCCTCCAGATGTAATCGCAGCGCCATAGTGGAAGCCATATCGAAGCGAGAAATTGTACCAGTCCTGAGATCCCTCCGGTGTGGTCAGTTGCATGCTGAACTGGTGCAGTGAGTTAGCCAATGGAGTCCCGTCGTTGACTTCTGGAGATGTGACAGAGAACTGCACCCATTGAGGAGTATCGGAGGGTGCAGCGAATAGACGCCCATCAGATACCGTCTCGTCATAATCCCAGGCAACCTCCCATCCCACTGGCCCAGTTATGGAAACATGTGCCGAATCGTCTATCTCGGCATGATTGGTGAAATTGAAGTTCAGCCCAATCATCGAATCAGGATTGATATCGAAAATTGAACCAGAATCCGGACCAAACCGAACTTCTGACCTCTCAACCTGCCATGGGTAGGTGTAATTCGGAGTCTCATTAAACACAGTGGCAGCGGCCGCTTGTTGCAACTCTAAAGTTCGTTGTGGGGAAATCTGACTCGGCGAATCCCTGCCCACAGGAGTCTCACCGGTTATGGTGGAGTGCATGACACAAGCTGCAAGATAGGTCCCGTCTATTGAAGGATGATTTCCATCGCTTGAGTAAAGTGCTGAGAATGGAGTCATACCATCTGTGGCATTCTGTCCCGATTCTTCTACAGCTTCATGGATGTGCATGAATGCCAGTCCGACGGGAGCGATATAGGTTGGACGATTCGCCGTAGTGATATTCTCATTATACATCTCGTATCCACGCGCCACGCCATGTTGCATACTGGTGTAATCGGGATCCATCCAAGATCCATCCATCCAGGCCCAAGTCATGAATAGTATTGTATCTCCTCCCTCTGAACCTATCCTCTGGTTGAGATATATCAGCCCCTCAAGACTGTCCTGCCAGTAATCGGTATCTATCGACAACCCGGGAACCTGAGATTGGTCTTGCAGGATCACATAGTCGTACTGCTGCCGCAGAGTCGTATTCCAAGAGTGACCCGGAGTATCTGCCCTTTCTGCATGCTCACTAAGTTTCAGCCCCCCACTAGTCAGTGATGTGACTTGAGCATCCTCTCCAGAGTCAGTGAGAATACTATCTAACCTAACAGCTAGTGAATTGCTAGCAGTGTATGAGTTACCTATCATTAAGATGTCCAGAGAACTGTTCTTCTCACCTACGCCCGAGGTTTCTGAAGAAGAAATAGAAGAGGCCGGCGAATGAACTGAAAACATCAACATCATGATGAGAATCGTAGCGGAGATTCTTCGACCCATGATGCTATCGAAATCCGAGAAAGATATCATTTCTACCCCATTTCGTATAGTTTCTACGAAGTATTGATGGCCGGAGGCATAGTTGGGGATACATGGCATCTAAGTGGCCCTTCGGTAAGAAACCGGCCGAGCCACCACAGACCGGCAAGACTGACAAGAGGAAAATAGTCGAATATGAACGCAAGCCGGACGAGGAATCTAAGGAGAAGTTGGCCGACCGTAGTCATTTGGAGAATAAGTCGTTCAAGGACGCGATGGACTTACTTGGTGGAGACTCAAAGAAGTCATAGAATCGGATCAGGTGCAGCCCTACTCAGCGCCGCAACATCGAACTCTCCCCCATTAATTGGTGTTCGTAATCCAAACTCACTGAGGACCTTAGGTGAAACCTCTCCAAACGAACCTATCTCCACTCCATCACAAATCACTCTAGCACCTCTACCGGCAATCCATGGCCCACCATCCGTCTGCTCCAGGGTGACTTCCTCAATTCCAGTTCCAAGATCCCTCAGAAGTGCTTGTACCACACCTTTGGCTGCGGCAAATCCTCCTCCGACCTCAGCGCATGCCCAAGCAACTCTAGGTCGGTTGGCCGAGTCTCTGACTACATCACTGAGCTCGTAGACTCTCTGAGGCAACTCGTGGTGCCTGTTAGAAGATAACAGAACCAGCAGTGATGGCAGTATGTTTTGTCTGAGAATCGTATGCTCTACAGAGATTGGGTTGGAAATCTTCGCCACTTCCTCCTCAGGCTCCCATCCAACCCTGTCGAACTGATCTCTTTCATTGGACAGAGTAAGTCCCTGAGTTTCCTGGATTCCCAACGAACGAAGGCTTGCGCGTATGCGTCTATGCAGATGAGAAGAACTCAGTGGAACAGCATCTAGGTGAACTTCAGACATCTTCTCTGGAAGATTGTGATAGCCAAATCCTATGGCTAAGTCTTCGACTATATCTATTGGATGCATGATATCGCTCCTCCAACGTGGCATCTCAACAATGTGCTCTTTCTCACCGATTACGCAGTCTGCCCACTTGTCGGGCTTGTTAGAACCATCAGTAACCGTTCTCGAATCCACCAATGAACCACCCATCCGGTGGAGAGAATCCTCGATTTCCTCTTGACTCAAATCCATTCCAAGAATTTTAGAGATTAATCTCTCCGGGACTCGGTGCATTACCGGATCTCCACGAGGGACATGCATCTCCTCGCCCGAGTGACTGGTCACATTGACGCTTTCCACCTTACCTCCTCTCTCGTACAGAGATAGGCAAACCAGCATCAAACAAGCTTCGCAAGATCGCATATCCCATCCGGTGACATCGATTAGGAAATCTCTGGTCGAGTGCGAGACTGTAGTATGATTGCCGTTGATAATTGGTGGGAAGGACAGAATGTCATCATTCGCATCCAAGATTACAGGATATGCATCAAGACCATCCATAAGATGCGCGTAATCAACACCCTTGGGATGCTCTTCTAAAATCTGCTTAATGCTCATGGTATCTTCCATCATCAGAGGGACGAATGAGTAAGTTTCGGGCACCGTGACGACTCTGAATGGGTCTTTCACGGTTTGTAAGTCATGAACTCCGATAGAGGCCAATCCACGCTTTCTACCTAGTGTTAGGTGAAGCTTCTCTTGATGGTCCATCAATGATTGAATGAATGATTCGATACCATCCTCGTCATCTCCCGAATCTACCCCCCTTACAACAGCAGCCAAGACTACAGGCCGTACATCTCGCAGAGAAGAGTCGACTGTCATTTCAAGTCCACTGGGCTCTATATCCATCAAGGGCGCTACAATATGGCCGCCCGCGAAACTTCTAGACGCCCTCGCTAAAGACTCGTGACTTAGCAAGTCAGGACGATCCGGAAAGACCTCGACCTCAACAATCTCTTCGTCATTGCCCTCTACGGGGCACCCCATCGCGGGCAGCCAATCAGACCAAGACTCTGGAGTGTGTCCCGAGCCGTTCAGCTTCTGGATGTATTCTAGCAGGCTATGCTGCAGATTTAGAGTTGGCATGATCCTCAGTTCCCTAGCCACATAGGTAATGGACGGTCGTAGCCGATTAACCTCAATCCGCTTATCGATGCAGTGTCGTAGTCGAGAGCTCTGAGATTTCTCCTGCTCAATTTCTCCAAGCCATCTATGCCAAGCCCTATCATCCAGCCCCGGGTAGTCGATCTCAACCATTGCAAGGTCTCCTCAAGCCCATCTTCAGGAGGAGGTGCGACGAGAACCGAGCATCCTGCTGAAACACATATCAGAAGATCCTCAGCTCCTGGAGTCTCATCCATCTCAATCAGTAAGTGTCGGCCTTGGCCTGTCAGATTCATTGCTCTAGCGGCAAGGCCAATACGGGGTAGTGCGGCAACTGCTCTACTACCTCCTGGTGATGCGGCGTCGATTACCGCACCATCAAGATCTAGATCTACAACCAACCTGAACAGGTGATCAACCCTGTCGACACCGTCCCTAAGCAGTACTAGTGAGTCCTCACCCATCTTGCTGGTCAGAGAAACCAGAATCGCCTCAATCTCTGCATCGTCCATAGGGGGTATTCCCTCCAAATCTAGAACGATGCCTGCGCATTTACTCAGATCACTCGAGCAATCAACAAGATCATTTTCCCCAATCAAGAGCAAGTCGCAACTTCTAGGCGTGTGTTTTACCAGAGCGGGCTGTTCTGACCCCGCCTCGCCATGGCACGACTCTGCTGTTTCAGTCTCAATTAACCAGGGAATGGGGAATAGCAGCCCACCCTCTTCTGAACCCAAAGGCATCAGCAGTGTCAGAGGATCAAGCGATGTGTGCAATGGCAGCCTATCAGAGGATGATGGAATTAGCGCAATACTCTCGAATCCCTCGGCTACTGATGATTCAGGTAACTCGACCGGAGAGTTTTCCGAATCCTCTGCGCGAGTTAGCACCAATGCGTCTTCTTCCATAGAGAGCCCCATCGGCTCCAAATGTCCCGCAATCTCCGAGAGCTCTTGAGGTTCAATCCCGCGCATGGCAGAACCCTGTCCCGGTGGCGGGCAACTTCCGGCGATGACGATGCTCCCACCAGTCATTCCTAGGCCAGGATCCGTCCCAACAGAGCCGAGTACGACTATTGTGCCCCCGGACATGCCCGAACCTACTCCTTTTCCAGCGTGTCCGCGAATAATCAGAATACCTCCTGACATCCCGGCTCCAGCATCATCGCCAGCCGAGCCTTGTACGATGATTACGCCGCCAGACATTCGGTGAGCAGCCCGTTCTGCAACATCCTTCTCGACTACTATACGCCCATCTCGCTGAAATGCCCCAACCATTGAGCCAGATGTTCCTTGGAGAGTGAATGTCCCACCATTGTTCATTGCGCCAGCACACTGTCCCAAATCGCCTAGAAGAAGTACCCTCGAGCCCTTTGGAAGATGACTGGCTGCCCCTATCTCTCCACTCTTGGGTTTCTCGTCGCCACCTCTTCCCCAACCTATCCTAATCAACAGGTCTCTCTCTAGAGCTTCATCTAACATCCCGTCCAAATCACGGGCGAGCTTCATGCTCTTTGCGGCAACCTCGCGCATGCTCCTCATCGGGGGACACCGTACTACCCGTCTTGACTCTGACGGGCAAGACGCCCCAGTACATCGGCTTAGATGCCTTATTCAGATTCTCGGAGTGAAGGGTATGTTGATAGAGGTCATTCTTTGAAGTCTGAACGCCCGAGGGGGCGATTTGGGGGGCTGTTCGTGATTCGAGTCGCGATAAATGGGTTCGGAACTATAGGCAAGAGAGTCGCCGATGCTGTAGATGCACAAGATGACATGGTTGTGGCCGGAGTAACCAAGACTGGCCCCAGTTTCGGATGTGACTTGGCTATCCGTAAGGGATTCCCTCTGTACTGCACACACGATGATTCAAACCGTATCGCAGCCTTTGAAGAAGGTGGTTATGAATGCCAAGGCGGATTGTCAGACCTTCTGGCCTCAGCTGACGTGGTAGTAGATTGTGCACCAGGGAAGCGGGGCGCAGAAAACCTCTCGAAATACAAAACAGCTGGAATAAAGCATATTTTCCAAGGAGGAGAGAAGCATGATCTCACGGGACTTTCTTACACTTCTTGCGCAAATCACAACTCCAATTGGAATGCAGATGGCACTAGAGTCGTCTCTTGCAATACTACCGGCCTTTCTCGGACCTTAGTCCCACTTTTCGAGCAGTGCGGTTCTCTGAAGGTAGAGTGCACGATGATTAGACGCGCCGCTGATCCTGGAGACTCCAGCAAGGGTCCAATCAATGCAATCAAGCCGGTACTCAAGGTACCCAGTCACCACGGACCAGATTTGATGACTGTCAAGCCCGAAATTGTAATCAATTCTCTCGCAGTTGCAGTCCCCACCACAATCATGCATGTCCACGCAATTATCGCCGATTTGCCCAGTGGTCACGGCATGACCACCGATTCAATACTAGAACTCTGGAGAGGCACTCCTAGAGTTCTGCTGATGAGCGGCTCTGGGGATCGATTGACTACTACTGCAGAGGTCATGGAAATGGCCAGAGATATCGGTAGAAAGTGGGGAGATCTGCACGAGGTCTTCGTCTGGGAGGACGGCGTGAGCTTGATTGGCGATAGACTGTACTATTTCCAAGCAATCCATCAAGAGAGTGATGTAATCCCAGAGAACATCGACTGCATTCGAGCTTTAATGGGTACTGAGTCTGATTGGAAAGCCTCAGTCTCAAAGACCGATGAGGCCATATCTAGCTACTATGGGATGTAATCCCATAGTGATGCATTGACCATGCATTGAGCATCAACGGTCAAAAAGCCCCCTAAGACTCGCCGCCACATGACTGGGTCTCGGCTGACAGTACTCGTATTGTCGGGTCTGATGCTTTCAGTTTGGTCAGGTGCTGTTTCTGCGAGCTCAGATTTAACCCACCAGAGTCAGCATGAATCAAACTCCGAACCGCTCTATGAGCAATCATCATGGTATTCCGCCACACCTACCCAGTCCGGCTATGGATTGAGGCAGTCCACAGGGATTATTCACTCCCCATACGGTCCTTTTGATCCACTGATTGACCCGATTCCCTTGGGCCCTGAAAACCTGTATGATCCGTTGGCCCTAGAGCGAACTGGAATGGCGATTGTCCAATCCTCTTCTGCGGACTTGACCGAAATGCTGGCAGTTTTGCACGAACTAGAATTGCCAGTCATCGACATGCTTCCAGATGATTCAACTATCGTCAGAGTAGATACAATACACAATCCGTCGATTATCTCCACTTTGGTCGATGAGAAAAGCATCAGATGGGCAGGAGCTCTACCAATTGCTTGGAGAATATCTCCCGAACTCTCGTTCTTCGCTGGCAGAGGTGGCATCCAAGTAGACATCGACATCACACTCACGCCGGATTTGGAGTTGAGAGATATTACTGCGCTATCCGTAGATTTGCAATCTATCTCTGGGGATTTCTCAGATCGTCCGATTTGTGATCAGTATCTGTGTCAGACTAGACTAATCGACTCATATTGGATCCCCATTCTTGCTATGGACGGCCGAATACTGAGAGCCGACATAGCCTCCATTTACGCGATTCAGAACACCAATGCAAGTATAATCGGAGGAATACATGATGCCCGACTGACATCAGGACTTTCACTCAATGGCTCCGGCGAGGTCCTAGCCATTTCCGACACTGGCTTAGATGAAGACCACGGCGACTTCGGTAATCGTATTCGCGCTATATACGATCAGTTCGGTCCTGACAACTCCCACTCCGACTCCAACAGCGGACACGGAACGCACGTGTCCGCGACTCTGCTAGGGGATGGATCGGGCGACATACAAGCTGAAGGCATGGTCCCTGCGGCAACTTTCCACTTTTATCAGCTCGAGGCAGACTCCAATGGGTTGCTGGCTCGTTGGGGCTCACTGTATGAGATGTTCAGCCATTCTTGGCAAAACAATGCTAGGATTCAGACTAACAGTTGGGGCAATCAGAACCTCGCTGGCGATTACAGCTCCGACTCGCGGTCTGCAGACTCATTCCTCGTCGATTATCCACGTTTCCTCGTCCTATTCTCTGCTGGTGACTTAGCCGGCGGCGGAATAACCCCTCCTGGAACCGCGAAGAACGTGATTACAGTAGGGGCATCGACAACTGGCTCGTTTGGCTCCAGCGCTGAAGGCTCTGTTGCTAGCTTCTCATCAAGAGGCACGACAGCCGACGGACGAATCAAACCGGACATAGTCGCTCCAGGGGTTGCAATCTGTTCCGCTAGAGCACAAGAGGCCCAACTCGCTTCGGGCGACTCGTGTTCAAGCACTACTCACGACGGTGGACAGACACCGCTCTACATGGCCCTCGACGGGTCATCCATGGCTACTCCAGTAGCAGCCGGTGCAGCCACAATGGTGAGACAGTATCTGCGTGAGTCTCAGTTAATCACCGAGCCCAGATCTGACCTAATCAAAGCAGTTCTAATCAATGGAGCTGAAGATATCGGCGAGTCTAATATTCCTAATTCTGCTGAGGGGTGGGGGCAGTTGGACTTGGAAAACAGCCTATTCCCATCTTCTTCAGAGCAAAGTCTGAACTTATTCTATGACTACTCGAGGGAATTACTGCCTGGCCACTCATTCGTCTATACCTTTGATGTCAATGGCAACTATGGTCTGGATGTTACTGTCGTTTGGAATGATGAGGAAGGCTCAGCCGTAGCAGACCAATCTGCTTCCAGATTAGTAAATGACCTCGATTTACGGGTTGTCTCTCCAGAAGGTGCAGTCTATTTGGGCAACAACTTCGCCTCGGGCTTCAGTGCTACTGGTGGCTCTGAAGACAGGCTGAACAATGTTGAGCGAATCCGTATACCTACAGGGTCTTCTTCAGGTACTTGGTCAATTATCGTGGGCCATGCCGGCGGAACTGTCCAGAACTACGCAATAGTCCTATCAGGACTGGCTAGCGAAACACAGAGTCCGGATTTGACAGTCTTTTCAAATTCTCTGTCTACGTCAGTAGCAAGCCCCCTGCAAGGTGACACCCTACTCATCGAAGCGGCTTGGAAGAATCAAGCAGCAGCACCTACCGGGACCTACTCTATCGAGGTCAAGGACCTCACTGCTGGCACTACAATACACAGTTCAGTCAGAGCTTCCTTGGCAGGAGGGACACTCGATTCAGTCTCTTTCCCACATTCGTTCTCGACCACGGGCATGCATGAGTTGGAACTTAGATTGGACTCCGACTCAGAGGTCTCCGAATTGAATGACGAGACTTCTGGAGTCGATAACAACTGGATTAGAATATTTGTCAACGTTTCCCAAATCGGAGTCCGACTAACTCCTTTGATGGAGGATGGAACCGTACCTTCGAACCCTGCAGAACTGAGCCAAGCGATGGTCAGAACACTCGATCCAAGAGATGCGAGTTGGGTCTTGTTTGAATTGGAGATGAGAAATGAAGGAACTGCGGAGATTTCAGTTGGCCTGAGCGTCTCACCTGTACAACTCATCGGAGATGACGGGGTACTCTATCAGCCGCAAGACGAATGGTGGAAACTCATCAACGAATCAGGACCGTGGACCCTAGCCCCATTCGGCGAAGAAGGAGACAGGACAGTAGTCACTCTCAATATGTCCGACATGGATACTGACCTCTCCAGCGAGTCTGATGTAATCTATGCACTCCCTGGGACCTTCGTTTCGGACCTTACTCTATTCGATACTAGCTCCCCAACTGTCTCACACAGCATCAGGCTGAGTGCCGTGGTCGAGCGTGTTGAGGGCCTTTTCACCGTCGTTGCTGGAACTGAGGGTCTAGGAGCAGAGCCCGGCGAGCTAGCCGTATTCTCACTCTCAATCAAGAATACTGGAAATGGCCCCACACAATACACAGTATCTTGTGAGTCTACGGACAGATGGACGATAAGCATCGGAAATAGCCAGTCGTCTGAGATTACTTTAGAACCTCTGAGCAGATTGCAATTCCTGCCTCTCCCGATTAGAGTTAGAGTCCCAAACGCTGTGGACGGGAATCCTCCTGCAGGCTTTGCTGAGGAAGTAGAATGTACTACGACATCAGTCATAGATCAGTCTCTTCAGACGACAGAGCACGCGACTGTGACTGTTCTGGAGAGTCTTGACTTCTCACCCGAGTTGTTCGATTCTGATGGTAATGCACTAGGCCCTATCGCTGTGGCCAATCCAAGGCCTGTTTTGAATGGAGACAACATTGTCACAGATTTGCTCATATCGAATGAAGGGAACGTACCGATGGATTTCACAGTCAATGCATTCTCATCTCTTAATACATGGCCAATTCAGATGACAGAAGGCTCCAACGTAGAGGCTGAGGAGATGTTCATATCCATCCCTGCCGGTGGATCCAAGACCATCTCTATTGCAACGATTGTCCCGCTGACTGCACAGATGGGAGACTCTAATCTCATTACAGTCAGAACGACATTGGAAGAAGGCCCCACTATCACCAACTCCACACGCCTCCTCGTTCAGGAGATTGCTACTCTAGACTTATCTTGGAATCCTATTATGAGTGTAGCTCTAGGCACTCCAGGTACCGCTGATATCCATGCCCACAATATAGGTAATATCGAGTTGGAAATTAGTCTGACCATGGGAACTCTACCTGAAGGATGGTCGGGAGGATTCCTGTCTGGCAGAGAATTTCCGATGGACATGAATCAGCAGGCCACAATTGAGGTCGGCATAGATCTCCCGGGAAGCCTATCCGTGGGCCTCTTAGAAACACAAGTCTCGGTGATAATCGAAGCTAGGACTCCTAGTGGTGAGACAGCGGTCTACACTACAGAGATGGCAATCGAAGTAATCCCTTCGGTTTGGCTCACAGTCTCGTGTGAGCAGGGGTCGCTAGAAGGAATCAGCACCGATGGAGAGACACTAGAGATTACAGTTTCAAACATCGGAAATATTCCCAGCGACGCTGAACTGCAAATCATCCCACCCGATAACTGGGATATCGTCGCAGATCAGAACGCTTTCTCCCTATCTGCAGGTGAATCCGCAAAAGTCTCAGTTTCAATCACTCCTGGATCAGACGCTTCGAACGGCCTTACTTCCATCCTGTTCTATGTGACTTCCACAGTCGATGGTGAGTTAACAGCCATTACCGATGGCTCTTTCGAATTTGGAATAAGCAAAGCTAGGGATTCTTCTCGAGGGGGCCTAGGGGGGCTCCTAGAGGCCATAGGCCTTCCCGACTGGACCTTGGCCTTGGTTTTCATCGCCATGCTGTCATCTGCAGTTGTCTACGGAGTGAGAATGAGGAAGTCCTCGTCCACCTTGGTAAATCCTGATGAGGAACTGATACCGGAGGGCTCCGCTCTGCTTTCAGGTTCCCTATCTGAGCGCAGAGCAGCCGCATTGGAAACCTCATCGTCCGGCGAGGTCCTGACCGGTGGGGTCTCGGACGATGAGATCCAAACCGCTCTGGCGCAATCAGCTGCTTCAGCCCCTCCCCCCTCTCCTGACGGCGCACCCCCACTTCCTCTCTCGGGACTACCTGACGGATGGACCATTGAGCAATGGGCCGCATACGGACATCTTTGGTGGGAACAGAACAAGCCCTGATACGCTTTACTTATGTCTACTACCTCCTCGCCGAGGCGTGAATGGTTCGATAGTCCTCTTTGGCCCTCCTGGTGCAGGCAAGGGAACCCAAGCAACTAGAATCTCAGCACTTACTGGAAAGCCACAGGTTTCAACCGGCGACATGCTCAGAGCAGCAGTGGCCGCAGACACAGAGTTGGGCAGAGAAGCTAAGGGATTCATGGAAGCCGGTCTATTGGTGCCAGATGAGGTCATTATCGGACTAATCTCTGAGAGGCTTCAGCAACTCGACGCTGAATCTGGCCTACTACTGGATGGATATCCTAGAACAATTGTGCAAGCAGAGTCGCTTGAAATGATTGAGTCGGTAGTCGCGGTGGTTTCGATTGAGGTCCCTGACGACGCTATAGTGCGGCGTATAGTGGGACGTAGAATGGATCCCGAGACCGGACAGATATACCATATCGACTTCAACCCACCCCCTACGGAAATCGTAAATCGCGTAGAACAACGCAAGGACGACAATGAGGAGACTGTTAGAAGCAGGTTGGCTGCTTATCACGAGCAGACAGCACCCTTAGCCAATTGGTATGACGAGAGGGAAGTTCTGCTTAGAATCGATGGTGACCGGAGTATTGAGGAAGTGGGTGATTCAATCGAATCTGCACTCTTGGAAATGAGTGGTTCTGATGCCTAGAAGAGCTAGAAGAAAAGACTCGAAGAGGAAGGCTAAAGCCTCTGAGGCGATAGACCACTTATCCTCGATTGTCCAAGCCCCTGAGAACAATGACGAAGAGTCGGTGAACTCTGCGGCAAGGGACATTCTGAGGATTGGGAAGAGACATGGAATTAGGCCAGACCCAACCACCTCCAGTTTAATCTGCAGAGGTTGCAGTTCAGCACTAATTCCGGGCCGAACCGCTAGGACTAGGATACGCTCAGGAACTATCACCGTTACTTGCAGCAATTGCGGTAGAATCACTCGCAAAAGCGTAGAATCACAGAGGAGGGATTAGGATTAGCAGGCAGGTACCAAAAGGCATCATGAAGGAGGCTAAGGACACCTCATTACCCGTTACAGTGAGGATTGGAAAGGGAGGGGTGACTGAGAAAGTCATCGTCGAATTGAGGGAGCAATTGGGAAAGAGAGGTTTGGTCAAACTTAAGGCGAACCGTGGCCTATTGTCAAACTCTGTCGAGAGGTCAACATGCTTCGAAGAATTGGCTAAGGATTCTGATTCATTACTGGTTCATAGTATCGGTAATGTTGCGGTTTTCTGGCTTAATAGAAAGTAATCCGAACACCTCTTAGAGACATTCCCCAATGCTCACTTATTTAGAGGGGTTAAGGTTCGCAAAAACCATGTTGACTGAGAGTCAGATTGTATTGGCCATATTCATAATGTCTTTCGCACTCATTCTGTCTGAGGTTGTTCATCGAACAATAGCCGCTTGGTTCGGCTCAGTCATGATGCTACTATACGGCCATTACACAGGGGTTTTCCATCTTCATGAGCAATACAATGCAGCTGGCGAACTCGTCAAGACCTACACGCTCGAACACACTATGATAGGGTGGATAGAGTGGGAAGTAATCGGCCTGTTGCTAGGGATGATGATCTTTGCATCAATCCTTGAGTTATGCGGCTTCTTCGAGTTCGTCGCCATCAAGGCAGCAAAGATGAGCAAGGGCGACCCCTGGAGACTAATCGTTCTGCTTGGAACCTTCACCACACTACTCTCTCTGGTCATCGACAACGTCACAGCCATCATTATCATCGCTCCAGTGACATTGAGAATCTGTAACAAACTGGAGATTAATCCAGTCCCCCCGTTACTAGCAGAGGCAATCCTGTCAGACACCGGCGGAGTGGCATCGATGGTAGGGGACCCGCCAAATGTCATGATAGCCGCCGCAGCTGCAGACGCAAGCCCGGTACTGGATGCCTTCTCGTTCAATGGCTTCCTTTTCAGACTTGGAATTCTCACTTTCTTCGCGTGGGTTGCGACTTTGACCTACTTTAGGTGGTATTACAGAGAATGGTCCGAGCAGAAGCCACCACATGTTGATCTGCTATTAGAAGAAGATGAGTGGGATGCTATAGAAGACAAGCAACTGATGTACACTACTCTGACAATTCTAGGACTTACCGTAATTGCATTCTCTGCTAAGTCCCTGCTGGACTTAGCAATCGAGATTGATGGAATCGCCCTAGCCGGAGCAGGCTTCGCGCTGATTGCAGCCAGGCCGAAGGAGGAGGAACTCAGAGAGGGATTCATCAATGATGTAGTTGACAAGGTCGAATGGCAGGCATTGCTGTTCTTTGCGGGGTTATTTTTGTTGGTAGGGGGAATTGGCGATGTTGGCTACCTAGACCAAGTCGCCAACTGGATTTTCGATAACTTCGGCGACGATGAAGTGAAGTTGGCAATCGCTATCATTTGGGTCTCAGCAATTGCCAGTGCTCTGATTGACAATATACCATTCACTGCAGCAATGATCCCGGTCATCTTCAGTATCACCGAGGCCAGCGGCGGAACCCTTAGTCCAGAGCCTCTTCTATGGGCGCTGGCCATGGGGGCAGGTTTTGGTGGCAATGCTACTCCGATTGGCTCCAGCGCCAACGTGATGACTGTCGCAATCAGCGAGAGAAGTCCTTACCCAATCACGACCAAGGAATGGGTCAGAGCAGGACTTCCAGTTATGTTCATCACCTGTGTGGTCGCTACCGTGTTCATGTTCTTCTTCCACGGTGCCCTGTACTCTTGAATCGATTAAGCGACAGCGTCAAGCCGAGGACTTCGTACCAAGCATGTGCACGAGTGTGCTATCTGTGGCTTAGTATCAACCGATGCTCCCTGTCCTGCGTGTGGCGACGAGGAGACTTCTCCGTATGTTGAGATATCAGAATCCGATACAGGACCGCCTCAGGATTCCCATCTCCCATTCGACTTAGATTCCAAACCACAATTAGAATCGGCAGATCTCCCATTCGGTTTGGAAGAAACTCCCGAAAGAGAAGAATCAGAATCCTTGGTTTTCGGCATTGAATCATCTCCTAATCAACAGAATCCCAATTCTATCCCATTCGGTCTCGATGAATCTCCCTCAATAGAGGACTAGAGGTCATTCTCACCGCCCCCTACGGGGGCGTGTGGACCCCGTTTAGTTCATATAGCAAAGGCAATTCGGCCACTTGCATTTAGTGCGCCTTGGTACTATTAGGTACTAGGGTAAGTGGTTGAGGCCGCCTCGCCCTGCGGGGAGACGGGATGGC
>CEVQ01001291.1_pt1 | contig 19839 bp, 18 predicted proteins | sample 356551 | NCBI WGS metagenome assembly CEVQ01 (sample SAMEA2623756, study PRJEB7988) | marine metagenome | biome: marine biome (ENVO:00000447); feature: mesopelagic zone (ENVO:00000213); material: "saline water (ENVO:00002010), including plankton (ENVO:xxxxxxxx)" | depth 250 m | reverse complement strand
ATTCTTATACAATAGTTCAGGTCGCATCCGGATTTATGATATATGTGATCTCTACAAATATACAATTTCATTTATTTTTCATTTGATCATGTTATTCACCCAGCTCATACAGGCAAACTTGCGAACAAAGGCCCTTGGAAAGAAAATTGAGTATTACAATCGCATTGGATCCACCAATTCAGAAGCCTGGGAATTATTGACATTAGGCGCTGACCATGGTACGATCGTATTGACCGATCATCAGTTTCAGGGAAAAGGTCGGGCTGGCAATAGTTGGTTCATGGGTGCAGGGAAAGGGTTGGCAATGTCAGTGATCCTCAAAAATGAATATTCCTTAAAATTCTTAGGGCTTATCTCTTTAGCGGTAGGTATCGCGGCTACAAAATCCATAGCACAACACGGTTTAGATTCTAAATTGAAATGGCCTAACGATATTTTTATTTATGATAAAAAAGTAGGCGGAATACTATGTGAAACAAAAATAAAGAAAAATGCAGTAGAGAATATGGTGGTTGGGATTGGAATTAACGTGAACGAAGAAAATAATGAATTCCCGGATAACATCAAGGATCTATCCACATCTATGGCTATCTGTTCAAATCATCCGCACCAGAGAGAACGTGTCGCAGCAGGGTTATTGAATTTCCTTGAAAGCCTTCTTCAAATGATCCATCATGATCCAAAAAAAATAGTTCATGAGTGGCTGGATCGATGTGGGCATTTGAATGATCCTATCACGTTCAATGATAAAGGAAAGGTAATAGAAGGTATATTCTCTGGACTTGATGATCTTGGAAATGCAAGGATCAAAACAGATCTTGGGAACAGAGTTTATCGATCCATTTATTAGAGTAAACTAATGAACATGATAACAAAACGGCTTTTATCATTTTACTTTTTTATTTTTGTTTTCGACAATACAAACAGTCAGGAAATTCCATTCGGTTCTCCAGAATATTTTAATTCAACTATAAACCTTAAACCAATTCTGATATCCTTCGAAAATGAATACACATTTTCCGACATGGATCAGGCTAATATTTCTAAAACTATCAGTGGCCAAAATCTTATTCAACATATATATCTGGATTTCGATAAGGTTAGTGCGATTCAATTCAAAATAGATATTGACAATTTTCCAAGCACTGGCGAGTTATTTTTTATCGATCCATCTATTAATGGGTGGGTCGGACCTTATAGATCAGAGCTCATTAAAAATCATCAAACAGGACTTACTGGGCAAATAAGATCGTCCCAGGTCATTATTGAATGGTCATCTTCTATTGATGAACTATCTGAAATACCCTTACTGTCAATTATAAGAATAACTGAACCAAATTTCTTACAACCTACAACAATTAGCCAAACACATTACCAAACACAAATTGATCGGGAAAGAGTAGTAATTCTACTCACAGGTTATTGGCCTCCAAGTAACGAAGCCATACGTCCATTCAGTCGTAGTCTTTTGCTCAATCCAGACGGTTGGATAGGAGAGAACTGGGAGGATCGAGGCTATGATGTTGTTTCCTTTTTTCCTGTTTTCAACCCTCCAGATTGTTCGAACTGTGGACAAGGGACTGGTGACCTGGAAGTGGATTACCAGGATACATCTATTGATTTTTGGAATATTGTAGATACGCTATCACCAGTCGCAATAATTACATTCAGTCGAGGTTATATTGATAACAGCTGGGAATTGGAATGGAAATATTACAATCTGACAACTTGGTCCAATGACTTTACTCCGCCTTATTTACCAACCCCAAATCCACCTGAATCAGATGTGCCGATTAATTATATCCGCTACTCATCACTACCATTGGACACTATCGTAGCAGCCATTGATTCCTCCGGTTTAGGTTTAACCGCTTATATTGATTATACAGATGGTGCAGGCGGATATTTATCAGAATTCAAAGGATACCATGGGGTATGGTATAAGGCAGAAATGGATTCGTTAAATATTCCATGTTATCTGGCAGGACATGTACATGTTGGCGGTTTGGTCGATTGGGAAACCGCGCACGAAGCAGCAAAAATTACACTACGTGAAATAATAAAGATCGTAGATCATTATCGTGAACTTCCAGGAGACATAAATGATGATGGAGTAGTATCGATTATGGACCTGTTATTAATCGTATTTCATCTTTTAGAAACGAACGAAATGACGGATGAACAATTGCAATTAGCAGACCTGAACTTTGACCAAACAATCACTATCATGGATGTTTTACTATTATCTGATATTATTATGGGTATGTAATAGGGAACTTCTTTTCAATACTGGAATGGATGTGAAACCTTAATGCTTACTTCGTATCTTGAGAAAACAGTTAAGGACTCTTCCATCTCATTACAGCATTCTATAATTTGACCTTGGCTCATTCCTGGGTCTACATTGATCCCAAATAAAATAACATGATGATTCTCCGTATCAACGATACGGATGTCATGATAGCTTGTAACACGGGAATCATTGGACCAATGCTTATCTAAAAAAGATCTAACTTTTTCTGCCAAGGGATTCCCGGGCTGAACAGGGTCTATATGTATTGTAGGCGATACGCCCAATATTTCTGTTAGCTGATTTTCTACATCTTCAGACAGATCATGAGCTGAAGCCGTAGTCTCATCTGCGTTAATTTCAACATGACAGCTAACGTATTTATCATTACCATAACTGTGAATTGTAATATCGTGCACTCCTAAAACACCATTTACCTGCCTAACTATACGTCGAATCTCACTTATTTCATTACTGGTTGGAGGTTTACCTATAAGATCATCAACAGCGTCTCTGGCAATATGAAATGCTGTCCAAATTATGAACAATGCTATACCAATACCGGCCCAACCATCTAATTGATAATAACCAAATTTTCCTGCTACCATAGCCCCTATCACCAGCAATGAAGATAAAGCGTCAATACGATGGTGCCATGCATCAGCATGCAGGGTACCAGAAGCTATCTTTGTTGAAAGAAATTCTGCATAGCGCGCAGTTATTTCTTTGATGACTATCGTGAAGGCAATAACAACAATCATCCACCATTCCGCGTTTACAGGACTTGGTGAAATGATTCGTCGGACCGAGACTTCAAAAAATTCTACGCTTGCAACACCTAACAAAATGGCAATAATAAGGGTCGCGATATACTCAACCCTCCCGTGACCGTAAGGGTGCTCTTTGTCAGCAGGCTTTTCTGATGCCCGAAATCCCCAAATCACTACTCCTGAAGAAAATACATCGGATAAGGTATGGAAAGCATCAGCTATAACACTTACTGCACCTGCCATTAATCCTATAGCCATCTTAGATATGAATAAGACCATATTAACCAGGACGGATATCCATCCTTGAAAAACACCAATTCTAATTCGGTATATCCGTGCCGATTCTTTCGTATTCGGAATAAACCTTTTGGTTAGTTCTTCAAACAAACGACTTATATAAGATCTCTTACTTTATGGAAACTATTTTGTTTATTATGAATCGTATGCTGCCATTCCCGTCACTTCCTGCCCTAGAATCAGAGTATGCATTTCATGTGTCCCTTCGTAGGTGAACACAGATTCAATATTTGCCATGTGCCGAATTGGTGAATAATCGTCGGTCACGCCGTTCGCACCTAATATCTCTCGTGCGGTTCTGGCAATATCGCGCGCCATACGACAATGGTTTCGCTTTGCTAAGGAAACCTGGTTATAGTTTATTCTTCCTTCATCCTTTAAGCGTCCTAATCGGTATACGGTCAATTGGGCCATGGTAATTTGGGTTAACATTTCTGCCAGTTTAGCTTGGGTCAACTGGTAACCAGCTATCGGTTTGGAAAATTGTTTACGTTCTTTTGCGTAATTAAGAGCTGTTTCATAACAATCTACAGCAGCACCGAGCATTCCCCAAGCAATGCCATATCGAGCTTGGGTCAAACATGAAAGCGGACCTTTTAGACCTTCAACCTTAGGTAATCGTGCAGAATCCGGAACTCGCACATTTAAAAGGGATAGTTCTGATGTAACTGATGCGCGCAAACTTAATTTTCCATGGATATCGGATGATGAAAAACCATCCATTTCTTTTTCTACTAAGAAGCCATGTATAATTTGTTCTTCATCCTTTGCCCATATCACCGCAACATCAGCAATAGAGCCATTAGTGATCCACGTTTTTGAACCGTTGAGGATCCAATCATTGCCATCTCGTACAGCTTTTGTGACCATTCCTCCAGGGTTGGAACCAAAGTTGGCCTCTGTTAAACCGAAGCAGCCAATTAACTTTCCCGAACCAAGCCCTGGTAACCATTTCTGTTTCTGTTGATCGGAACCGTAGGAATATATGGGATACATCACCAATGCACCTTGGACACTAGCAAAGGATCTTAAACCTGAATCTCCCCGCTCGAGCTCATGGAGAATCAGGCCATAAGCTACATTGCTTACTCCTGCACCGCCACTTTCTTCTGGTAGAGAAGATCCCATAAAACCCAGTTCACCTAGTTGGGACGCAATTTCAGTTGGAAAAGTGCCCTTTTCGTAATGGTGATTTACGATAGGCATAAATTCATTCTGCACAAATTCATGAGCTGTTTTCTGTATCAATAATTCTTCTTCTTCCAACAGATCAGAAATATTGTAAAAATCTGGTCCAATGTATTTCATTGTAATTCCTTGATTGAAACCGAGAAAATTAGCGAATCAGATATAATCGACTCTTACTCTTACTTTTGGGTAATTATTTAACATTATTCAGAAGAGCTCTTAATTCATTGTCCGTCCATACTATAGTTCTAGGGCTAGATTTTATTTTTACTAGAATATCACTGATATTTTCTTCATCCAGGTCAATACCAAGTTCACTCAAACGATTCTTTATAGCAGCTCTTCCTGTATATTTATCAATAATAAATTCCCTTTTTCGATTTAACTTTTCCGGAGATATTGCCTCATAAGTACTTGGGTCTTTTAGGACAGCTTTTATATGAAGTCCTGCCTTATGACTAAAAGCATTTTCCCCAATGATTGGCCGGTTGGCTTTGCAATCAATTTTTGATACTTTTTCCACAAAATCCGATAACCCTTGTATTCGATCCAAATCCCAATCCTTGTTCACTTTATATAATTCGATAAGTGCTGTGGTCACTTCTGCTAAGGGTGGAAGTCCACACCTTTCACCTAGACCATTCACAGTTACATCAATGCATTGCGCACCCATCTCTAAAGCTGAAAGAGCATTAGCGGTAGCTAACCCAAAATCATTATGACTATGAAAATGGACAGGAATATCTAGTTCAGAAACGACCCGATTCACCAATTCCTTAGTTTTTGTGGGTGTTAAACACCCAACTGTATCCGCCAAGCTAAATCGGTCTGCACTGGCATTTTGAACCAATTGCCCCACTTTAATTAAAAAATCAATATCGGTTCGGCTTGCATCTTCAGCAGTAAATCTGAGTTTAAGTCCTTTATCTTTCCCATATTTTACAGCGGTTTCGATTCGCTTCAATGCCTCTAATTTTGTCACATTGAATTTGTGTTTCAAGCTTAAAGGCGACGTACCAAAAAATAATCCGATCCATTCTACATTGATAGCTGCTGCATCATTGATATCAGATTTGGACGCCCGTCCATGTACCATTTTTTTAGCATTCAGATCAAGTTTATTCAAGGCTTCTACCGCTTCATACAAATCAGGAGAAACAGCTGGGTGACCTAGTTCAATAAAATCAACGCCGAAAGCATCAAGCTGTTTAGCCATGGCAATTTTTTGTTCTACTGTAAAAGAAACGCCAGGAGTTTGTTCCCCTTCTCTTAGGGTGGAATCCAGGATTTCTATTTTGCGGTCTGTAAGCATACAAATTTCCGTTGATCTTCTATTCCCATGGATATAAGATAGGGTTCATTTCTCTGAAGTTTCGAAAAATCCTGCTTTAAGTTCACATCAAACCAATTATTTTGAACTATAATTTGCCCGATGGAGCCACCTAACGTATTTCCAGGACCCAGTAATACCAATTTATCCGGACAATATTCTTTCATAGCTACGGTGATGGAAGCAGTGAAATCATAGGTTTTTGTTACTTGGTGACCCAAAGTGTAATTTTGTAATTCTTTAGTGTTCGTACTGAAAGGTGACCAGATTTGTCCCCGTCCATCCACCAATGGCAACGAAGGTTTTTGAAATAAAGATTCAGAAAGTAATCCCAATGCTTTATGAGAAACAGACTGCAGAAGTGGTGTATGGAATGCGGCGTGAAATGGTAATTGAAAAGGATATCTATCGTCTGGGGGTAGTATTTTCAGAAGTTTATCCAATGATTTTTGTTCTCCACCTATGACTATATATCCTCCAAGAAAAATGGAAACATATGCACCGGCTTTTTCAATTTCAGAGAGAACCAATTCTTTTTTCTCTAAATCCACTTGCCAGTTTTCATTCACAATAGGATAAATAATCTGTCCACCAATGATACCATTTTTCATCATAGACCCAAGGGTAGAAATTAAATGGTAGGCATTTTCATGCGTCAGAGAGCCTCCCAAAGCCAATGCTATATACCAGCCCATTGAATTACCAGTAATAGCGACAACTTCGTATTTGTTTTTATCAATGGAAAGAAAGTCAGACAAACTGCAGGCATAAATGAGTGGTGAAGCATGTTCACCAGCCATGTGGATTTTGACTTTGTAGGGTTGGGAATCCAATTCAGTGAGTGTAGGCAACTCTGCGGAATTTCGGTGTTCATCCATAGACGTAATCTGGTTTTGTGCCTGCGCACCATAAACTTTCAGGTAACCAGATGTCTCCCGGGTATAAGTTCCCCGGCCTGGACAAATTACAACTATGCGTTCTTTCATTTCTTTGGATTTTCCCTTGATCTCATCCAATTACAGAAAGGGAAAGAAAAAGAATTGCGTTTCTATCCCTGTATGTCTGTTCTCCGTGGCTGATAATAGGCAAGGATTTAAAGGCTGTATAAAAATTATTACTACCCATTAACTAACTCCACTGCATGTTGAATAATAGATTCTTTACTGGGCAGTGTGGATGTGGCGGAAACACCAAGAGAAATAAAGCTGTCTTCCGCCGCATGAAGTTTAATATTCAATGGTTTTTTACTTTCCCGAATCAAATTGGCCAAAAGGCCTTCTCCATGACACCCCGTTCTCCGACATTCATCCACAATGAGTATATTTTCACAAGTATCAATGGCTTCTTGTACATCAGGGAGATTAATATCAGAAAGCCACCGAAGATCAATAACCTTGATTTTTTTCTTTATTATTTTCTCGATTTCTTTTTGGGCCTGGAGCGATAGGTACAATCCGTTCCCATAGGTAATAATGGTGAGTATCTTTCCATTTCCATATTCCGCAAACTCACCCAATGGAATTTCTTCATATAAATCAGGATACTGGAAATTCCATTTTCCATCTTTTTGCTCGTGGAGATCTTTTATCATGTAGAGGGCAATGGGTTCCACAAATACAACCACACGGCCATTCACATAGGCTTCACGCACGGCCGTTCTCAGCATCTTTGCAGCATCAACGCCGTTAGATGGTACAGCAAGAATCACACCTGGCAAATCCCGAAAAATCGTTAGTGAATTATCATTATGGAAATGCCCGCCGAAACCCTTTTGATAGCCCAATCCGGGAACACGCAAAACCATGGGGTTGGTAAACTGACCTTCAGAGAAAAAGGCGAGTGTTGCTGCTTCACCACGTAATTGATCTTCTGCATTATGAAAATAAGCCAAAAACTGGATTTCTGGAATCGGAACAAACCCATTATGACCAAATCCGATTCCAAATCCAATGATGGATGTTTCATCCAACGAACTATCGAACACACGGCGGATACCATACTGTTTATAGAGATTAGCTGTCACATGATAGACACCACCCTTCTGCGCCACATCTTCCCCAAACACCAACGTATTCTTATAACGGAGCATGATATCGGACAAAGCATAATTGATGAGTTTCGCCATGTGCTGGGGTTGATCTATGCGTTTGAATTCTTTTCCGAATAATTCTTCCCGTGCTTTTTGTGTGGTCTGCTTTGGCACCTTTCGCGTAGTTTGATTGGCGGTGATGGAAGCCATCACATGTTTAGATGATTCCAGTTTTGGGCGAAGTGTGGCAGCATCATAGACAAAGCCTATTTGTGCTCTGGCAGATTCATAAAGATTCAGAATCTCTTCCGCGGATAAACATTTGTTTTCCACCAGAATTCTAGCTGAATGTAGCAGAGGATCATTGAATTCTGTGGCTTCTATTTCTGCCAAAGACCTATAACCAACTTCTATATCGGAACCAGCATGACCCATGAGTCGCACCGTTCTCATATGAAAAAAAATAGGTGATCGATCAATTCGGCAATCTTGCTCAGCGTGTCGAGTATTGATGATGAGATCAATAAGATGAAGGCCATCAGCCTGAATGTACTTGATTCCCGGAAAATCTGAAAAACTCTGTTCAATCCAACGCTTATCTGTAGGAACAGAAATACCAGTACCATTGTCTTCGCAAATAAAAACAATAGGCACATGACCGCCTGCATGTGTAATCCAGCGGGCAGTGTTAAAAGCGCTCAAAGCAGTAGCGTGGTTCACACTGGCATCACCAAAACTGCAGATAACGATACTGTCACCCTTTAACTCTCTTTCCGAAATTTCCAGGCTTTTTGCTCGGTCGATGGAAAATGCTGTGCCCACTGCCTTAGGTAGATGGCTTGCAATAGTACTAGTCTGGGGCGGAATATTCAGTGGCTTACTACCAATGACCTTATGGCGTCCACCGCTGATAGGATCTTCAGAAGACGCCATAAAAGATAGAGCCATATCATATATTGGCGTGGCTCCAGGAATCTGTTTTGACCTTTCAATGAAGAAAGGACCACTGCGATAATGGAGAAAGGCCATGTCTGTGTACGGGAACACTTTACCGAAAACTGCATTCCCCTCATGTCCGGAACTACCAATAGTATAGAAGCACTTCCCTTCATTTTTTAAAAGTCGTGCTTTCAGATCCATATGGCGACTAAATACCTGAGATTCAAATATAGAAATGAGGGCAGATGATTGAATGTTGGTCTGTGATAAGAGTAGGTTGGTCCGTGCTTTGGGTAAGTTTCCATCATTCACACATTTGGTGAAGTTCTGATCAACAATTTCATCTCTGTTAAACAATAACATCGTCAGATCAATCCATGCTCTGCAAAAGAATAAACATCATTCCCAGCAATAATAAGGCGACCATGAATCGGAACATCAATTATTTCAGCAGCTCTATTTAATTGTTTTGTGATGGTAAGGTCATCCTTTTTAAGATTGGAATTTCCGCTATGATGGTTGTAGACAAATACTATTGCAGTCCCATAATGATTCAAATCACGCTTCACTACTTTTCTGAAATAAACGGTCAATGTTGTGAGTGCACCTTCAAAAAGTTCTTCCATTTTCAGGATTTGGTTTCAATCATTTAGATAAATTACTATGAATGCCTCACGGTTCTTAACACAGAATTGGTGCTTAAGGTATTGCAAAACTTCGTCTGATAATCGAATGAAAATTTTATTAATGATGCAATCTGCCAGATATCTTTGTAAAACATCCTGAGTTAATTTTAAGCTAAATACATTATTGCTGCCTATACCATCAATATCTTGTAAATCTTTTGAATCAGTTTCCAATACATCTTTGAGTGAACCAAATTTTTTCAAGGTCTGTTTAATCAATTGTTTACAATCTATACGGTGAGTTCCCAAGGTAAGTAAAAGCTCAACAATCTTATAGGCATGGGAACCTTCCAAGCCATCTTTTAAAAAACTGTACCGTAGGCGTTGGCGGTGTTCTTTATGCATTGATCAGTTTGACAATATTCTTGCTATTTATTGTTATTTGTAGATTTTCGGACTGGTTTCGCAGGTATACCTCCCCAAATCTCTCCTGGGGGTACCTTTGTATATTTAGGTACAACAGCTCGGGAAGCAATGACCACTTCATCACCTATTTCGCAACCCGGATTGATTTGGGCTCCGACTCCAATCAAACACTTTGCACCTATCTTCACTGGTGCTAAGATCAAATGATCTTTTTCAGCAATATGCGCAGTGATCAATACTTTTGAACCAATTATTGATTGGTTTCCTATTTCCACCATATAAACATCATTTAGCCGGTCACTGCTAATAATTGTTCGCCATCCTATTTTACATCCCATTGCACTATAATAACCATGAACCACCCATGAAGGAACCAAATACCCAATAAATGGTTTTGCTAAACGATCTAATACAGATAAGAATCCCCACTTAAATGAGGTTATTGAATAGATCGGAACCTGGCTACTTTTAAATTTTGGTCTAAACAATAATCCAATCATCCCGGTTAAGAAAATGACCATTAACATCCAAATGATATATGCTAATCCTAATGAAAGACCAATATATACAGAGCGCTGCCATAGAATATATTCTTGGGTATTCTCTACAACCTGAAGAAACAGCATAATACTAGGGATACTAGCAAAACCCCAGTAGACACCAGAAAAAATTATAACAAAAGATGTTAAAAAATGTTGGGCAAATCGCCAGAGCATTGAAATCTCATTTACCGTATTTAGTTTTAAGTCTTTTTATATCATCGATGTAAAATATCAGCAAAAGATTCACAAACCTTGTAACTTTGATTTGAATTCCCGTATTTCTCTTATATTACCAGTTCGAATTTCACCAGATCTCCACTTCAATTGAAAATCATCTTCTGTATCATGGCCTTCTTGTTTCTGGTATAATGAATAGAGTTCATGATCTTCTCTGGGTTTGTTTTTATGAATGGTTGCGGTAAGCTGATAAGCAAGATCTTCAAGAATATCATCTATAACACGCTCGGGTAAATGTTGATTTAATAGATCTTGTTCAATACGGGAGAATCGTAATCCTCGTACTACATAATCTTGATAAGCTTCCCAGGCATAAGGAGCCACCTTTTTTACAAAATCAGCCATAGCATCAGAATAAACGCGAATCTCGTACTGCGCGTGGCTGTCCGATCTCAAACCGATAAAATGAAGAAGATTGTGAAGATCATTCTTCCAATACCATTCCGTATAAAGATTTACTGGCAGGATACCACGGATCAGTTCTCGAGACAAACCAGATTCATTCAATTCCTGGTACATTTCAAAGCTTCGTTCTGATATCTCATGAAAATACTTTTGCACTTTATCAGTAAGTTCTTTCGGTACCTCCCCAGAACGACCTTGTTTATTCAAAGCACTCTGAAATTGGATATTCTGTGGGTCAGGATAATAAAATTCATCCCGGGCTTTTGAATAACGTAAAGAATATTCATTGATATTAGCTGTACGATGACGAACCCATTGGCGAGCAACAAATATGGGCATCTTGCAATGAAACTTAAACTCCACCATTTCAAATGGTGTAGTATGACGATGACGCATAAGGTAGCGAATCAGTCCGCGGTCTTGGGACACTTTACGGGTGCCCTCACCATAGCTCACACGGGCTGCCTGTACTATAGCATTGTCCCCACCCATGGAATCCACCAGGCGAACGAAACCTTTATCTAAACATAGTATAGAACCATCTGGAATCTTCGACATGTTAAATCTCTATTTCGATTTTCTATAGATCATTACACCATCCCGAACGGGTAAGGGCAACGATATTAATCTATGATTATTTTTTATGAGTTGGAGCATTTCTTCTTTCTATTATATTGTTTTGGATAATTCTTTCAGAAGATCAATGTCTTCAACTGAATGATCCTTGCAATATCTTTCAAGGTCTACCGAGATGAACCCCATCAGACTTTCAAAATTGAAAACGTTTTATAGACAGCTCCTACATCACCAGCAATCAGTCCCGGTTCCAATAATGTTTTTTCCAAGTTGTATTTGCGAGGATTTCCATAAAGATCAATCAGTTTCCCACCGGCTTCATTAATAATACAATTTCCGGCACAGATATCCCATTCATTCTTTGGACGCAGGGTTGCAAAAATATCAGCCTTACCCGCTGCGGTAAGCCCAAGTTTATAGGCCACAGAACCAATGGCCCTTAGTTCACCAAACGTACCATCAAAGGGCTTCCAAAGACCCTTACGGGTTTCAGATCGGCTGTTCAAAATTATCATTTCATTAATATTATCCTTTGTTGCACACCGGATTGGTTCACCATTTAACTGTGCACCCTGTCCTTTCGATGCGGTAAATATTTCAGTTGAGACCGGGTTATATAGAACACCTAGGACCGGTTCACCATTTTCAACTAAAGCAATGCTCACTACAAAGTGTGGAACCCCCTCAATGAATTCTTTGGTTCCATCCAACGGATCCACAATCCAGACCCGTTCTTTATTGAGCCGATCTGGTGAATCCATTGTTTCTTCTGAAAGCCAGCCATATTCTGGACGTGATTCCATGAGAATTTCTTTGAGCCTTTCATCAGCAACATGATCAGCTGTCGTCACAGGATTATGATAGCCTTTATCTTTGATCTCATAATCTGCTTTATAATAATTCAGAATCAAACCCCCTGCTTCAATGGCCGCAGCTTTGGCTATATTTAATTCAGAAATCATGGGTTGAAAGTTAAATTCAAAGAAAACGAAGGTCCCAAAAGCACATTAAATATACTTTTGGGGTCAATGGATAATAATCTCATCAGTAAATACCCAATTTATCATTACCATAATCAAACATATTAAATTTCATTTGTTGTCTTAAAGATTATCAATTTTTCCCTGAATTTTCTAGGTTCAATCGAAAGATCCGGGAATTCTTCTTTTTCAATCTCCCAACCAATATTAAAAACAGATTTTACTTCACTAATGGTTGTCCCATAGGGAGGCCCACCTTCATCTATATGTTTATCCAAGGGAAACCATAAGCCAATCAGTTTCCCGCCTGGTTTTAGAATAGTCTTGACCAAGGTCTCATATTCTTTTCGTCTACTGGGATGAATTGCACAAAAGCAAGTTTGTTCGATCACATAATCAAACTTTTTATCATATTTCGGCGATAAAGAAAAAATATCTGCCTGAAGTATGTTGATGTTTAATGATGACTCAAGAGCCATACGTCTGATTGCCTGAATTGGAAAAGGTGCAAAATCCACGGCAGTAACATCGAACCCTTGTTTTGCAAACATAATTACATCATAACCACACCCACAGCCTACAATACATAATTTTCCTTTGTTCATTTCTTGAGCAATAGACTCGAAAACAGGTGTAACCCCACCCAGGTCCCAGCCAGCATCATTATCGAGGTAAATATCTTCCCAGAACTGAAAATTATCTTCTTGAAGCATCAAAGTGAACTCATATCGATCTGATCTTCAATAATATCATTACCTTCTGCATTAACATAGTAAGCTTTTGCATCTTCAATAAATGCCAATGCCTTATAAAATTCTCCATCTTTAAAATGAAGAGCTGCTCCATCATCGATAGCATAAACTGGTTTTGATTTTCCATTTTTTAAAAACTTATGAACAATTGGGCGCCTCGATTTTTCACTATCATAATGGGGGCAGCAGCTTCCTGAAAGAAGACCTAAACAATTCAGTACATTCAGGTTACTGGCCCAGGAATCAGTAATTCCCTGCTCAAACCAACAAATGGCACCAGCACTGACCCCAGCAAGAATTGCTCCCCGTTCATAAGCCTTTGTTAGCAATTTATCAAACTTCCATTCCCGCCAAATAGCTAGCATACTTTTAGTATTTCCTCCTCCAACAAATATCACATCTGCATTATTCATGATGCCATCAAGCCTAGGTGTCCTTTCAAAAAAAGTGATATGCGATGCTATACAGTTGAGCTTATTAAAGCAGGCGTAAAAATTGACAATATAAGCTTTATCTTCAGCACTAGCTGTGGGAATAAAAACTACTTTAGGTATATTGGCGTCAGATACATTAAGAATATATTCTTCAATAATCCGTTCGTTTGGATTGCGCCCAAAACCGCCACCACCTATGGCGATAATTTGTCCTTTTTCACTCATGAAATAATTTTCACTCCTAAATTATGATAAAATTTAATCCTATTGATTCTTATTATTATATCTCTTGAACCACAAATATTAATATAGTATCTTCGGACAGAATAGAGGATTTGAAGGATAACAAAGTTTCAAAGATTTTTCTGACGACAAAGACAAAAATTTTTATCACCCCAGATGGGTCAATAATTTTCCTTCCTTCTTAGCCCCTACAGAAACAAATAGAATAGTTATTTAATCAGTGTATCCAGACTGTGGTTGGTATGTTGTGCCAGCTTCTATCTGGTTTGTACCATATAATAGGTGAAGAATGAAAAAGGAAATTTTTATAAATGAGAGTATGGGGGAAACCCGAATTGCAATCCAAGAGGATAGTCAACTTGTAGAGGTCTATATAGAGAGACAGGACAAACAACGGATGGTTGGGAATGTTTATAAAGGAAAAGTGGAAAATGTCCTCCCAGGAATGCAGGCCGCCTTCGTTGATATTGGGTATGAGGTAAATGCTTTTCTTCCATTCTCTGAGATTGGGAATACAGATTATATCATGGATGATGAGCCCATCAGTGGTAGAAATCATCGAAATCGTGATAATAAACACGATAATATCGAAGTGGACCTACAAACCAACCAAGAAATCTTTATCCAAGTAATCAAAGAACCATTTGCTGGCAAAGGTCCACGTGTTACCACTGAAATAGCCCTACCGGGAAGATTATTGGTATTGGTTCCTTATAAGAACTATATCGGTATTTCAAAAAAGATCTGGGACAAATTTGAAAGAAGACGCTTAAAAAGAATTGCTAAGAAATTGCAAGAAAAAGATACAGGAATCATTATCAGAACAGTTGCAGAAGGAAAAAGCGAAGAACACATTACAAATGATTTCAAATCACTTTTCGAGAGCTGGCAAAAAATGGAGAAACGGGCCAAACATGAAAACGCCCCTTTTTTGGTTTATGAGGATTTAGAAACCGCATCCAGTGTAATCAGAGATCTTTTAACGCCGGATGTTGAAAAAATCATTATCGATTCAAAGCGTTTGTACCGAAAGACCCAACGTTATTTGGAAGAAGTATCTCCAAGTCTTGCTGACAGATTGGAACAGTATAAACTGAAGTCGCCTTTGTTTGAGAGTTTTGGTATTGAACCAGAAATCGAAAAATTGATGCGACCAAAAGTATGGTTAAAAAGTGGTGCCTATTTAATTATAGAAAAAACAGAAGCGATGGTGGTTGTCGATGTAAATAGCGGAAGGTTTGTGGGTAAAAAACTTCACGAGGATAATTCCCTGAAAATAAATTTGGAAGCCGCACGGGAAGTCGCTCGCCAACTTCGACTTCGTGACTTGTCAGGATTGATTGTTATTGATTTTATTGATATGCGAAAAAATGATAACAGGAAAAAAATCTACCATGAGTTGCGAAAGGAATTGCGTAAGGATCGTGCGAAAGTTGCGGTGACACCGATAACCGAATTTGGGTTACTGGAAATGACCAGGGAACGGATTCGTTTAAGTCTATTAGATTCCATGAGCGAAGAATGTCCTACCTGTCGTGGTTCAGGTCGAATTATCTCTCGTGAAACACTTATAACACGGATAGACCATTGGTTACGGCGTTATAAGAGCAGATATCGTGACCTACGACTACGGCTTCAATTACATCCAGAAAATGCAGAATATATGTCCGTTGAGAAAAAAAGTATTTTGAGGGGTCTCATGTGGCAAAACTTCGTCCACCTTAAAATCGAGCAGAACTCTGATGTGGCAAGAGATGATTTTCGGTTTATGCGGACCAAAGATGGAAAGGACGTGACCAAGGAGATGAGCCTTGAAAAGGAAAAATCTGGCACGTAACTTTCCCGACTTTTTGAGTAGAAATATGTATGCAATTATCAATATATCAGGTAAACAATTCAAAGCAGAAGAAGGACTAAAGCTGCGCGTACCCAAACAAACTGTTGATACCGGGAAAAAGCTCATTTTTGACGAGATCCTAATGGTTCATGATGGTAAAATGGCTACATTTGGTACACCAACTATAGCTGGAACAAAGGTTACTGCAACTGTTCTTAATCATGGTCGAGAAAAAAAAATCTTAGTTCACAAGAAAAAACGGCGAAAAGGTTACCAACGAAAGAATGGTCACCGGCAATGGTTTACTGAAATTCAAATTCAAAATATCAATATGTCCAATAGAAAAAGAACTGCTACTAAAAAATCTGCAAAACCTCAGGTAAAGAAATAACCATGGCACACAAGAAAGGTCAAGGAAGCTCTAGGAACGGACGTGATTCCAACGCCAAACATCTTGGGCTTAAGGTTGGTGACGGACAATCCATACTATCTGGAACCATCATACTTAAACAACGAGGGACAAAGATTCATCCAGGAATGAATGTACGGAGAGCCAATGACGACTCTCTTTTTGCGATTAAAGATGGCATTGTACGGTTTGGACGAAAAGGACGTGACCGAAAAATTGTCAGTGTCATTTGACTCAACAATTTATTAATTATTCTCATTTATTTTACAACCTCGTATTCACGGGGTTTTTTCTTCCACAGTAAATTTCATACTTTCTTTATCATCTACATGATAATAATGGAGAAAAATCATGGCTAGATATAAAATAGCTCTTATTGGGGGAGGACAGATCGGTGGAAATTTGGCTCTTATCGCTGCGGAAAAGGAACTGGGTGATATTGTAATCTTTGATATTCCCAAAATGGAAGGAATAGTAAAAGGTAAAGCGCTTGATATTATGCAGCTTCGCCCTCATGATGGATATGATGTTAATATTAACGGCACATCAGACTATAAGGACATTGAAGGTTCAGATGTCATAGTTATCACAGCTGGTGTTCCCAGGAAACCGGGGATGGACAGGGAAGATCTAATGTCAATCAACCTGAATATCATGAAGGATGTTGCCAAAAATGTTAAAGAGTATGCCCCTGATTCCTTTGTAATAGTCATATCAAACCCTTTAGATGCAATGGTCTATACTTTTTATAAGGTCTCAGGTTTTTCAAAAAACAATGTCGTTGGCATGGCCGGCGCATTAGACTCTGGACGATTTCGAACTTTTATTGCCATGGAAACAGGGTACTCAGTTCAAGATATAACATGTATGGTCCTTGGTGGTCATGGAGACAGTATGGTCCCCATTACTCGATTAGCTACAGTAGGTGGTGTGCCACTCACGGACATAGTTTCTGCTGAACGATTAACCGAGATTGAAGATCGTACACGATATGCTGGCGGAGAGATCGTCAAACTACTGGGGAATGGCTCCGCCTACTATGCACCAGCCCAGTGTGCAATGGAAATGGCTGAATCATACCTAAAGGATAAAAAACGGGTCATTCCCTGTGCTGCACTTTGTGAAGGAGAATTTGGGATTGATGGATATTTTATTGGTGTCCCTACAGTAATTGGTTGTGGTGGTGTTGAGAAAATCCTTGAAATCAAATTAAATTCGGACGAAAGATCCATGTTGAATAATACATTGGATGTTGTGAAAAAAACGGTGAGCGAAACTGGCCTATAATTTGATCTGATCGTTAAGAATAAGGATATGGATACTTCCCAGTTAAGGAAAAATCCATGAAATATATTTTTTTTATATTTTTATCTGTTTCAACTGTTTTTGGTCAAAAAACATCGGATAGTTTTAAATGGCAGGATGGTAACACTTATAAATCCTCTGTAGAGTATACTTTCGATGATATCCCTGACAATGGTTCTTACTCATGTATCATGAGCGACATAAAAGGAGATATAGATATCATTGGCCACCCAGGTTCTGGTACACATTTAATCATTGAACGTGTTATCCAGGCTATGAGCAATAAGAACGCAATCAATATGCTTGAAAAAAATCAAATTCAGGTATTCCATATTGAAACTGATAAAACCGTGGAGATCAAAAGGTTAGGCCATAGATATCAGAATAGAATAGAATCTCGTTTTAGAATTCATCTTCCCTTCAATACGAACATAACAATAGAATCCGCGGGCGGGGATAATCGCATAAGAAAGATTCGTGGACAAATTGAGGTGAGGACAAGGGGTGGTGATATTGAGCTGAAACAATTATCAGGTATAACCAGTGCATATACAGATGGGGGAAATATTTACGCTAATCATAGTGAAGGAGCATTAGACCTACATTCATCGGGTGGAAATATCCACATAACTCAATCAAGAGGGAATGTTAATGCATTCAATTCTGTTGGAGATTTAAGTATAATGGAATTGAAAGGAAACATAAAAGCGATAATAAGTGGTGGTAATATAAATCTGGAATCCATTGAAGGTGATACCATTTCCCTGCAAATTAATGGAGGAAACCTAACAGCCGGGACTCTGAATTCTAACCTAATCGGATGGGTCAATAGTGGGGAAATAGCTCTTAAGAACATCCGTGGGGATATAAGTGTGGGTACATCATCCGGAGATATAAAGCTGGAAAATATTTACGGAAATATTTCTTGTAATACATCAATTGGAGGTATACATGGTAAAAATATTTTTGGTGCTATTAAAGCTTTTACATCCAACGGGAATATTGAAGTTGAAAAAGCTTATGACTCATCGATCAAGAATCATACTATTGATCTAGAAACGTCTGCCGGAGAGATCACCATAGTAGTTCCTGATGGGCTTCCCATCACTATTGATGCGGAAGCAATAGACATGCAATCCCTTTATGCTATAACATCTTATATACCATTGGAAGTGAACGTTCTTCCAGACCGGATATATGGTGTAGGAAAAATAAAAAGTGGAACCGTCCACTGCTCCATAAAAAGCTCAAATGGCACTATAACCATTAAAAAGAATTAACACCGACTAATTTAATCAACTGCTTGTAATATCAAACTACCTGTATCACTACCTATTTTCTGTCTTATGAAACATATTCTTATAGTAATTACTCTGATAGCAAGTCTTTTGGCCGCAGGAGGAGAGAGCCAACGTAAAAAGAAAGATTATCATTACAACCTAAAGAAATTTGATTCTTTCCGAGCGTATATAGATTTTGGTATAGGTAAACTTAATCTGGGTCCTGGACAGAGAAGATATATTTTAACAGGATCTATTGATTATGATAAAAGTTTAATGGCACCTAATGTTTCATTAACATCCCAAAATAACATTGCCAAATTAAATATTGATATAAAAGCAGATATGAGATTTGGTGATGATAACGGCAATTTTTCCATAGATGATCTAAATATCAATAAGGATGATAATAATTATAAAATAAATTTTCAAATGCCCACTCGTATCGCCACAGATATGCATCTGGACTTCGGACTGGGAGAAGCTGAACTGGACCTCACTAATTTGAGGATCTCACAATTGAAAATGGACTGTGGTTTGAGTGATGTTCGGATGAGAGTCTCCAAACCGAATCGAATCGATTGCGACATAGTGGAGATCTCCACAGGTATATCTGATTATGATGGAAAGGAACTTGGGAATTTGAACTCATCAAAATATATCATTGATGTAGGACTGGGGTCGGCCAATATAGATTTTACAGGAGATCTCGATCAAGACACAAATTTAAACATAAGCGTTGGATTAGGATCACTGGAATTATTGCTTCCCGATCATGTAAATATTAAACTCACTGTGGATAGCGGATTACTCAGTTCAATTGATGTACGGGGACTGGTATCTAAAGGTGATGGGCATTATGAGAGCAAAGACTGGCATGAACGTTGGTCTACTATAGATGGACAAATATCGGTTGGATTAGGATCTGTGGATGTGGATGTGGA
>CEVQ01010614.1_pt1 | contig 19988 bp, 18 predicted proteins | sample 356551 | NCBI WGS metagenome assembly CEVQ01 (sample SAMEA2623756, study PRJEB7988) | marine metagenome | biome: marine biome (ENVO:00000447); feature: mesopelagic zone (ENVO:00000213); material: "saline water (ENVO:00002010), including plankton (ENVO:xxxxxxxx)" | depth 250 m | reverse complement strand
GGCCCTTCGGCTGGAACGGTGGGTTCGACTCCCTCGCACTCCCGCCGCTACGACTTACTGTGCTATTACGCCCCCGTCAATTACTAATTCCGCTCCTGTTATATATGAAGACTCATCAGATGCAAGAAATACTATTCCCATAGCTATTTCTTCCGATTCAGCAAATCTTCCAAGAGGTATTTGTGATGTTCGGTCCGAATGTAACTCTGGGTTTGTAAACAATTCCGTCGTAAGAGGTGTTTTAGTAAAGCCCGGATGAATTGAATTAACTCTTATGTTCTCTGGCGAATATTGCACAGCTGCAGCTTTAGTTAGCTGTCGTACGGCTCCTTTTGCTGCTTGATAGGATGTCACGGTGTGCGTTCCTACTATGCCATGTATTGATGATACGTTTATTACAGAACCACCTTTTTGCTTCCTTAACAAGGGAATAGCATGTTTCATGCCTAGCAAGACACCTTGAGCATGAACCTTAAGCTGAGACTCTAGGCCTTCAACAGTAGTATATTCAACCATAAGAGCTTCTTCAGGACTGCGCGCGTCTGTTACAGATGAATCGTAATTAGGTATTCCTGTTCCAGCATTATTCACCAAAACATCAAGCTTCCCTTCTACTGATTCTATTGACTTATATGCCGAGACCCAGTTGTCTTCGTTTGTAACATCTAAGTGTATGTAACGCGCATATCCCCCCATTTGGTTTATTTGCTGAGCCGTTTCTTCACCCATATCGTCACTTATATCACCAATTATTGTCTTGGCTCCTTCCTCGGCACATTTCCACGCCGCTGCGCCTCCGATGCCTTGTATTTCGTCTGATAATCCGGTAGCCGCACCCGTTATTAATATAACTTTATTATTTAATCGCATAGTATTCTTTAGTTAGGTTGTTTTAAGATTAAACTGATTGACAAAAATCAATCACCAAATGTTTTACTATCATGGACTATTTGACCTTGAAAGTCTATGTTTCTAAACTTTTGTATATAATTTTTTCGGGGAATTTTAAATGAAATTTGGCTTAATGTATGAGACTCAAAGCCCGCTTATTGACGGTGAAGTTGATGAAAAGGCTTTAATCGAAAGCACTATTGAGCAATGGGTGTTAGCAGATGAACTCGGATATGACTATATATGGCTTGTAGAGCATCACTTTCTAGACACATTTTCGATATCTTCAAGCCCGGATATCCTTTATGGTGCTGCTAGCCGACTAACTAAAAACATCCGACTAGGTTTTGGAGTTGTGATTTTGCCACAGCACCACCCAGTTAGAGTGGCTGAAAAAATTGCAATGGTGGATCAGTTATCGAATGGCCGTGTGGATTTCGGAACCGGTAGAGGAGGAGCATACGAACAAGTGGGTTTAAATGTTGACCCGAGGTCGAGTAGATCTATGTGGGAAGAAGCACTAAACATGATTCCAAAGATGTGGCGAAAAGGTGAATTTACATGGGAAGGTGAACATTGGAACATACCTGCCAGAAACGTAATACCCAAGCCTTTGCAAAATCCCCATCCACCGATGTGGCTAGCTGGCATGCAGCCGGAAACATATCGTATCGCTGCAGAAAAAGGGTTAGGTGTTTTATCATTATCAACTGGAGCACCAGCTGAGATGGCACCATATATAAAAGAGTACAAAGAAAATATTCGAAACGCTAATCCTGTAGGTGATATGGTTAATGATCAATGGGCTCATTTAGCGGTATCGCATTGTGGAGAAAACGATAAACTTGCTAAAGATACGGCTGTCGCTGCGTTAAAAAGCTTTTTCGGTCCAGATCGTCCATATACCAAAGGAGAAGGGGATGTTTACAAGCAGCTTATCAAAGCTTGGGGAGGGGTCCCAGACCATCTTAAAAACCAATTCAGCTGGGTGCTTAAAGAAGAAGAGGGTAGTGTCCCTAAATCTAGGGAAGCTAGAGAAACATCAGTTAAGCCATCAGGTATAGATGGCTTTGATAGCGATACACTATCAGAAAGAGGTGTAATAATCGCCGGAGACCCAGAGTCATGTAAAGAAGGTGTTCGGATTCATCAAGAAGCAGGCGAAGATCAGGTTTTGTTGCTTATGCAATTAGATACTATCCCACATGAAGAAGTGATTAATTCCATTAAATTATTCGGTAAAGAAGTTATGCCGGAATTCAAGTCTGATTAGATAAATAAGGTATTTATGATAAAGCCCTATGTAAAAAACTGGATATTAACTATCATTGATAGCCCATTATCATGGAGTACGATAGGCTTTGTTATTGGGTTGGCTTTAGGAGCCAATCTAGCTTCTATGTGGATAATGTTTTTGGCCTTGATATGCTATCTGGTTTTATTACGCTACCACCGTGTTGCGAACCCATTGACCGAAACTAAATTATTTGCGACTGGACCTGGTTTTTTAATTTGTTGGGTATTCGGATTTATGGTAAATGGTTGGGCTTTTTAATTTAATTGTATTGGTGAATTAAATTACTGGATCCTGGTACCAACAATTATCGTTCTAATTATTTCTTCAGTAGTTTTTGATATCAATTCATGAGCGTTGTCAGAGGCCTCTTCTAATGTCATTGGCCGTGGAAGTATTGAAAATGCCGCATCGATCCCGTGATCATGGACTAACTCATATTCTGCTCCAAGGGAACCGGATAAGCTAACTACGGGAATGTTTTTAGATTTGCCCACTTTTGCTGCGCCAATAGGAGCTTTAGAAAAGACTGTTTGAAAATCCATTTGGCCTTCACCTGTAATAAGTAAATCAGCACCCTCTATTTTTTCATCAAATTCTAAGGTTTCCAGAACTATATCTATACCTTTTTTCAACGAGGCATTTAAAAATGCAACCATGCCTCCTCCGAGTCCGCCGGCGGCGCCTGCTCCTGGCATATGTTTTACTTCTTTATTTAGATCTCGATGTACGACGTGAGAAAAATGTTGTAATGCACTGTCTAGCACAGTTATCATTTCTTGAGACGCGCCCTTTTGTGGGCCATATACAGCAGAAGCTCCTTCAGGGCCACACATTGGGTTATCCACGTCGCATGCCACATTGAACTTACTTTCTAATATCCTGGGATCTAATCCAGACATATCAATATTGTCTAAGTGTTTTAGATTAACACCTCCGAGGTCAATTTCCTTCCCAGATGAATTCAATAATTTTATTCCTAAAGCTTGAGCTAATCCTGCTCCAGCATCATTAGTTGCACTTCCACCAATACCTACAATGAATTCCCTGTAGCCTTTGTCCAGCGCTTTAGAGATGATCTCTCCTAACCCATATGTAGTCGCTTTGTAAGGATCTAGATCTTTAGGTTGTATTAGCGTGAGACCAGACGTGCTTGCCATTTCCACTATTGCTGTTTTTTTGTCTGATAATGCCCCCCAATTTGCTTTGACTTTTGATCCCAATGGTCCGGTTACTTTTTCAGTTATAATATCGCCGCCCATCACATCTATTAGAGTTTCTAGCGTGCCATCGCCTCCATCAGCAATTGGAATAAGTATAGTTTCACAATCAGGCATAACAGCCTTCACCCCTGACTCTATAGCCTTAGCTGCGTTCATGGCTGATATGCTTCCTTTGAAAGCTTGAGGTGATATTACAATTTTCATTTCATCTCTTCTCATTTGACCAGTTTGATAGATCAGTTTCGTTATATTCAATCCACTTGATATTATTTTTTATTGTCTCTTTTGTTTGCAATAATGCGAGTTTTGCTGCAGGTACAGGGTTAAGTTTAAAAAATTGATCAATGTCTTTCAATGCGGAGTTATTCGTAAAACCTGATAAAGCCTGAATCATATACATAAGACCAAATCCCCCTTCTCCATATCGCCTGTCTAGCTCTTCCCAGTTTTCTTTTATAAATTGCCACGTTAATTCGCGTCCATTGTGACTTCCGCATGACTGTACTATAACGCTTATAGTTTCGTGGGTTCTTACTTTATTAGATAGAGCCATCTCAAGTGTTTTCTGAATTAGCCCTGAATCTGGGAATTGTGTTAGCGCACTGAGTAATCTTACTTTCTCTTCCTGCATATTAGATTCTGCATGCAAATCCCAGAAGGTATCATACAATTTTTGATTACCTCGTTTTGCCGATAATACATACATTACTCTCCTTAAGTCTGCAGGTATTTGATTGCCTGTAGACAACGAATTGTGTAGCGTATCGGTTGCTCGTTCAAGGACTTGTGCATCATCGAATTGACCTGCTGACAATATTATCTGTGAACGTAATAAGGAAGTCAGATGATCATCATTCTCGTTTACCTCCCATCCGATATCTTGATGTATTCGTTTCAATAGAAGCCTGCAATATTTCGTGAAATTGTCATAATAACTTTGTTTATAACTAAGGTTTTGCATGTAACGAAGTCCGTAAATGAGTTCAGACCAGACTGGTTGACTAGGTTCATCTTTATATGAATCACACTGTTTGAGGAATTTACTTGCCGGAGCTAACATAGCCTGAACCATAGCGAAGCTGTCACTTATAAGGCCTAGTCGGTCTGCTGCGCCTATCAGTTTTTGTTTAACTGCCACATTCAGTAAATCTAAATCCTCTTGTGGGTATAGGACTCTATAAAAACCCGTCTGGTCGACATTCAACTTTAACCAGCTACTTTGAGTAAGCTTTGGTACTGTAATTGTCTGGGACTCTTTGTTTATTAAATGCACACTCGTTTTACAGTCACTACCGATAGTGTTTATTGGGATAGGCCAGGTCTCGTTTTGGTTTTTGCTTCGAGCTGTCCGGTCATATGTGAACCTTCTTTGGGTAAGTGATACTTGATGTGTATCTTTTGTTCTGTCAATTTCTAATTCAATATAGGGATAGCCTGTGGTTTTAACCCAAGCTTGCATAATTTCCTTTACTGGTTTACCTGATTCAATTTGCAAACATTCCCATAAATCGTTCGTAGATGCGTTGCCATGCTGAAATTTATTTAGATAGTTATTAATACCCTTTCTAAATATATCTTCTCCAAGAAAGTTTTCTAACATTCTTATTACTGACGCGCCTTTACTATAACTAATTGCATCAAATAGCTGACCTATTTCATTAGGGTTCTGTACCTCTTGTTCAATTGGATGTGAATTTAATAGCCCATCTAGTCTCAGAGCATGTCCCGTGTCTGCAACTAAAAACTGTGTCCATTTTTGCCATTCAGGATAAATTGCATTTATAGTTTTATCTCCCATCCAAGATGCGAAACTTTCGTTCAGCCACAGGTCGTTCCACCATCTCATTGTAACGAGGTCGCCAAACCACATATGAGCCATTTCATGGGCTATTATCTCTGCGACCAGTTGTTTTGTAGCAGAAGAACTGTTTGATGGGTCGAACAGCAATGCCGGTTCGCGATATGTTATGCATCCCCAATTCTCCATAGCACCCGCGGCAAAATCTGGTATTGCCACATGATCCAACTTAGGTAATGGATATTCGATACCAAAATAACCTTCTAGATATTCTAAAATTTCTATTGCAACATCTAGCGCATATTCGCCTTTGTCTTCTAACCCTTCGGTTGTCCAAACTCTGACAAGTGTGCCGCCTTCAGCAATTTTTTCAATACAGTTAATTTTTCCAACAATTAAGGCCAAAACATAAGTGGACATTATTGGAGTTTTTTCAAACCATAATGTTTTTGTACCATCGTTGTGTTTAAGTTCTTTTTCTTCCGGCATATTTGAGATGGCCTTGTGATCTTCATCTATAGTGACGGAGACTGCGAAAGTTGCCTTTTGACTCGGCTCATCAAAACATGGGAAAGCCCTTCGGGCGTCAGTGGGCTCAAATTGTGTTGAAGCCAACTTATTTTCCTTGCCGTCCAGGTCTTTGTAGCTGCTTATATAGAAACCTCTAAGTCGATCGTTTAATATGCCTTTAAAGTCAATAGATAGCACCCGATTGCCTTTTTTGATTTCTTGGGTGCAGAGCAAAGTTGCAGTTTCATTTTCTTGGTCGTAATTGGTGCTTAAAGGTAAAACTTTACTTTCTTGTTCAATAGATGCACTCAATATATCTAACTCTACCGTATCTATTACTATAGATTCGGTATTCTGAAGAACATTCAACTGGATTTTAACCTGTCCAGAAAATGTAGAGTTAATGAGGTCAGGTTTCAGAGAGATATCATAATGTATCGGTTTAATTGTTTTATTCAAGGTGCAGTTTCATCTATGAGATTAAAAACTCGTTTTGTGCTGGCGTTTTTCGCTTCAAATATGATTTTTTCGATTTCCTGTAATGTTTGTTCGATACGATCTTCTTTATTGTAAACAATGAACTCGAAGTTGCCAGATTGATCAATTTCAGTCATAGCTGTATCTAGTCTTACTTTTAGTGCTTGTTTTGACTCTGTCATTCTTTTAGTTAGGCGTTTTTCAAGGTCATTTATTGATTCGGGCATGATAAATATGGAAAGCACACATGGCTCAAGTTTCATAATAGTATTAGCTCCTTGAACATCAGCCTTTATTAAGGCATCCTGACCTCTAGACAATGCAGCTTTTACTTGGTCTTTTGGAACTCCATATTGATTGCCATACACATTTGCGTATTCTAAAAATTCGTTAGCCTTTTTCATCCTTTCAAAATCTTTTTGATCTACAAAAATGTAATCTCTGCCATTAATTTCTCCTGCTCTGATAGTTCTGGTTGTTGCTGTAATAATGACATTTATGGAATTAAAATCATCTCGAAGTTTATTGATTACAGAATCCTTTCCCACTCCAGACGGACCTGATATTAATACGATTAAAGGGTTCAATGCTTTGACCTACCTAACTTGTTCGGTTCAATTTCCATAATTTTCAGTAATGGGTTCAGCGATTTGTATCTTCCTGTTTATTTGTAAGAATTGACAAATTTTCCCAGAAACCAGGATATGAAATCATATTTGCCTCAGCTCTTTTTATCTCAGTAACCCCATCTGATAGCACCCCTGCAATTCCCATAGTCATTGCTATTCTATGGTCATCAAATGAGTCCACAGACGCCCCGACTAGATTTGATTTCCCGCTTATTACCATTCCATCATTTGTTTCTTTAATTTCTGCCCCTAATTTGGAAAGCCCATCGACTGTGGCGGTGATTCTATCCGATTCCTTGACCCTGAGCTCTCCAGCATCTTTTATAATTGTTTTGCCTTTTGCAAGGGATGCTGCTAAGGATAAAACAGGGATTTCATCAATGACCCTGGGTATTAAATCTCCTTCAATATCAATTCCTCTTAGTTCAGCTGAGTGTATAGTGATATCACCGTAAGGTTCGCCAGCTTCTTCGCCAATATTAGATAATTTTATGTTTGCATCCATCATTTTTAACACTTCAATCACTCCTATGCGAGAAGGGTTGAGTCCAACTCTTTTGAGTGTAATTGAAGCGTCTGGATGACATGATGCCAAAACCATCCAAAACGCGGCTCCGCTAATATCACCTGGAACAACAACATCTAGAGCAGATAGGTCTGATGGTTTGATCTCTATTGATAAATTTTCAATGGCGATGTTAGCTCCCATTGCTTCCAGCATTCTTTCAGTGTGATCTCGTGAAAGTTCGGGCTGGATTATAGTGGTAGGTCCTTGTGCTTTGATGCCGGCTATCATGATGCAAGATTTAACCTGAGCAGATGCCACAGGCATTACATACTCAATTCCAGATAAATTTCCGCCATGTATTTTCAGCGGTGCGTAAGAAGGTTTATTAACACCATTAATAATAGCACCCATCTTTGCGAGTGGATTGATTATTCGGTCCATAGGCCTATTCTGTAGAGAATTATCGCCAGTTATTGTTGATTCGAATGCTTGGGTTGCAAGTAAACCGGATACGAGTCGAAAAGTAGTTCCACTGTTTCCGGCATCAAGCATTTTTTCGGGTTTCGACAAATTGCCCTTACCGATGCCTTCAACAATAAATGTATCATCAACATATATTGAATCACCAAGCTGGACTTTTTGTATGTTGATACCTAGGCCATTTAAGCAATTAATCATTGCATTTCGGTCATCACCCTGACAAAAATTGGATACTAATGCAGAACCGTTACTAATTGAGTTTAGCAGCATGGCTCGATGCGATATGGATTTGTCTCCTGGGAGTGAGATGATGCCGTTTATTTTCTCGGCTTTGCTTACAGATTTAATCAATATTAACTTTTTCTAAAGTATTTCCAATTTTTGCGTGATTTATCAGTCATTTTACGATATCTATCCATCATGTAAGTTCCTACCATCATTTCCGCCATTGTTTCTTTAGCACTTGGCATCCTTGTATCTTGACGGTCGTCTGGGTGTAATGTTCCTGCTTCCCATTTCGCTCTTTGTTCCCATGCCGAAACGAATGATTCAAAGAGTTTCTCTTTGTCGTCAAGAAATTGTTTTCTGAAGTCATAAAGTGATGCAATCATTTCATCGATCCAATGAATGGTATCTTTTGCATTTAGGTCAGCGGCTATGCTATTTTCTTCCGGGTCTTTGTCTGCAAGTTGAGTCATAGCTTTGAACTCGGGAGTTGATAGCTTAGACATTTCAGGCCAAGACCTGCTTTTCGATGCGGTCATGATTAAAGCTGATGAAATTACATTAGGCAAAAATGCCATCGCAGAACTATAACTGTCGTGTTCAGAAGCGTCCAGGAAATATGGCTGAGAACCACATTGTTTAGCTAACCATGTCATCGTTTGAATACCCTCTGAACGGGTACTGTTGTCTGTAATTATGCAATATGGTGATCCTGATATGGCATCAGAATTAACGTCTTCTAGGCTCCATAAATTTGATTGTGTAACTGGCCTGCTTGCGACGAAATTTACAGACGACGGCAAGAGTTCATTAGCCCATTTGATAATCGGCTGTTTTAAAGGTCCTGTATCCGTTATAGTCGCGCCCGGACTGAAATGTGGCGAAAGATTTTCTAACAAGTCTTTGATGTAATGTAATGGGGCATCCAATATTACTATTTCAGCATCACTGACACATTTTCTCGCACTATTTTCAGTTTTATCAACTGCACCAATATTCTTAGCAAATTTTAAATTTTCAGGTTCAGCTCCAGCAGCAGTTATTTGAAATTCACTTCTATGATTGTTCTTCAGAGACAGTGCTATGCACAGCCCAACTATGTCAATACCAAGTATCGCTATTTTAGTCATAATAATACTTCCCACAACACAAGTAACTTTTCGTAATAACAGGTGCTCAGACTCGAGACTCTTTCTAGATATAACTTATAGAGGTTAATAACCTAAAATTAATTTGCACCACAACCGCATCCACCGCTACCACATCCTCCGCCGGTAGCAGCTCCGCTCGTGCTATCAACACTTGCCGGGTCAACTGGAGGTTTTGATCCACCACCACATCCACAACCGCCGCCGCCGCAGGCACAGCCACCAGTAGCAGGTGTGTTTGGATTGCTAATTACAAATCCACTTCGCATAAGACCATCAACATAATCTATGCTAGAACCATCGATTAGAGGAGCGCTTTGTGAATCGATCAAAATATCTACTTTTGAAGTTTTTATGATCATATCGTCTTCTTCAGCAGCGTCTTCAACACCCAAAACATACTGTAATCCGCCTCCGCAACCTGAACTAGGCATAACCATGATTCTTAACATGCCAGCAGATTTATTTTGTTCGTCGAGAACTTCGCGTAATTTTTCCGCTGCGGAATCTGTGACTTCTATAGTTGGTGTTTCAGTGGTCAAAATTTTACCTCTAGAATATATTGATAGGTATAAAATCTTCTAGCTTCCAAATAAATACCTTAGATGATGGTAGCATTTCGCACCATTGAGGGTCAATTGCTATTAAATCATTCGAATTGTATAACGCTGTCTATTGACTGCTTAAAGTATATGGAATTAAAATTTAAATATCGTCTCAAGTGTTTATATCATTTTTGATAGAACAATTGAGACTTATTTTAATAAAGAATCCCTTGGTGATTTTGGCGAGGTTGACCCACCCGTTCCCATCCCGAACACGGAAGTGAAACGCTTCAGCGCTTACGATACTGCACCCGCAAGGGTGTGGGAAAATATGTCATCGCCAAGGGTTTTTTTATTAAGCAAAGATTAGTAAAGTCTGATAAAAGTTTACTATCGCACAGTTTCACTCATTTACACTCCAGTTGGGCGTATATATAATGAACCTGCCATATTTGGGACAAATTAAAATACGCTAATGACATCATTTTCAAATTCCGATCCTACAAATTCAAACTCAACCAGCGAAAACACATCAGAGGAAAAAACTGATGAGATACAAGATATGGGAGAATTATTAGATTCTTTTTCATCGATGGATCCCGTTAGACGTGGAGATATTGTTGAGGGTGTCGTAATGAGTTCAGATAGTGACGGTATTCTTGTCAGTTTTGGCCATAAGGCTGAAGGGTTCGTACCAGCTAGAGAAATGAGTTCATTAAGTCTAGTTGCAGGAAACAGGCCCGCAGTAGGTGATGATATTGTAACTGTAGTTTTGCGTACTGAAAGTGGAGACCGCCCAGCGATTTTGTCGATTGATAAAGCTACAGGCGAGAAAAGTTGGCGTCAATTATCGGATTTAGCTGACTCGGACGAAACTATTTACGGAACAATAATAGGTTTTAATCGTGGTGGAGCAATTGTTGATGTGGAAGGAGTACAAGGATTTGTACCTGCATCTCAACTGTCCACTATTTCGCGAGACCGTTTCAAACCAGCTGATTCAGATGTCGACACCAATAATGAAGGATCAGAAACTTTGGAACTAGGTGATGCCAAAGAATCTGAGGATGAAGAAGCAGCTTCCGAAACATCAAAAGATTCCGTGGAAGACGATGAGGAAATAGGGAAAAAAATAAAACTACGTGTTTTAGAGGTGAATCGAAGCCGCAATCGTGCAATTTTCTCAGAAAGAGATTCCATGAAGGCTAGAAGAGATGAGATAAAAGACAAATTAATTGAAGAACTCGAGATGGGATCGATCGTAAAAGGTAAAGTTTCAGGAATTAGTAATTTTGGGGCTTTTGTGGATATTGGTGGTGCAGATGGGTTGATCCACATTTCTGAGCTGTCATGGAGCCAGGTTGACCGCCCTGAAGAGGTTGTGGAAGTTGGCCAAGAGTTGGACGTTTATATACTTAAAGCTGATAGTGAAACCAAAAAGATTGCTCTAAGCCTAAAGAGGCTAACTCCAGAGCCATGGGAAAGCATATCGGATCAACTTTCGGTTAACGATGTTGTAGATGCTACTATAACGAAACTGACTAATTTCGGAGCTTTTGCTAGAATTGAAGGATCAGTAGAGGGTTTGATTCATGTTTCTGAGCTCACCGACAGGATGGTGCAACATCCTCGTGAAGTTGTGAGACAGGGGGATAAAATACGTGTTAAAGTTCTCCGTATTGAACCAGAGCGAAGGCGTTTAGGGTTGAGTCTAAAAAGAGCTGAAGAGGATTACGAATAAACACGAGGAGTTCTATGTGAGTCGCTTTACATAGAAACATTAAAAGGGTCCCCACTTAACTTAATTGAAAAGAGGGTTGATAAATGGCTAGCAGATTCGAAAAATTTTCTGAAAGAGCTAGAAGGGTACTGTCTTTAGCTCAGGAAGAAGCACAACGGTTTAACCATAACTATATAGGCACTGAACATATACTTCTTGGCCTTTCTCGGGAAACAAATGGGGTTGCGGCAAAGGTATTGTCTGGCTTAGGAATTGAGTTAAATAAAGTTCGTTCTGCAATTGAATTTATTATCGGCAGAGGAGAGACTTCCTCACAGGGCGAAATAGGATTAACTCCTAGATCAAAGAAAGTGATTGAACTAGCTGTAGATGAAGCTAGAAGAATGAATCACCACTACATAGGGACAGAGCATCTTTTGATTGGCTTAATGCGTGAAGGCGAAGGGGTAGCAGCAGGAGTTTTAGAGAGTCTAGGTGCTAGTTTAGATAAAATCCGTACAGAAACTCTTCGGGTTTTGTCACAAAACCTAGAACAAGCTGGAGTATCTACCTCTCCAGGTCAATCGATACCACGGTCTGCTACAAAAACACCTACGTTAGATCAGCTGGGTGTTGATTTAACCGCCGCAGCAAATGCAGGTAAACTTGACCCAATTGTAGGACGTGATCAAGAAATTCAGAGAGTTACTCAAATTTTAAGTCGCCGAACCAAAAACAATCCTGTTTTGGTGGGCGAACCAGGCGTAGGGAAAACTGCGATAGTAGAAGCATTAGCTCAGAGAATTGCAATAGGTGATGTTCCAGTTACATTGCAAGGAAAGAGATTAGTAACGCTTGATATGGGCTCGTTAGTCGCAGGCACAAAATACAGAGGTGAATTTGAGGAGAGATTAAAGAAGGTCATTGATGAGATTAAATCGGCGTCGAATTGTGTGCTGTTTATAGATGAAGTACATACGATGGTTGGTGCTGGAGCTGCTGAAGGAGCAGTTGATGCAGCCAATATTCTCAAACCTTCTTTGGCAAGAGGAGAACTGCAGTGTATTGGAGCGACCACGCAAGACGATTACAGGAAATATATAGAACGTGATCCGGCATTGGAACGGAGGTTCCAGCCCGTTAAAGTCGAGCAACCATCAGTTGATGAGACAGTTGAGATACTTAAAGGTGTCAAAGCAGCTTATGAAGAACATCATCAATTGGTGATTAGTGATGAGGCACTCGATTCAGCCTCTCAACTAGCTTCGCGGTATATAGCAGATAGGTTTTTGCCTGATAAAGCTATCGATTTAATTGATGAAGCTGCATCGAAAGTGCGTATAGAATTCAATTCTCCACCACCAGCAGTTAAACAAGTTCGGCTGGATCTTGAAAAAGTAAAAAAAGACAAAGATGAGGCTATAACTGATCGGAAATATGAAATAGCAGCTGAATTGCGAGAAAAAGAGAATGAATTGACTGAAACATTGTCAAAAGTTGAAGAGGAATGGGAATCAGATCGTGGAGAAGATGCTCCAGTCGTATCGGCAGACCACATAGGTGAAGTAGTAAGCATGTGGACAGGCATACCTGTCACTAGGTTGACTTCCTCTGAAACAGAGCGTTTGATAAATATGGAAACCGTTGTCTCAGAGCAAGTATTTGGCCAAGATGAGGCTGTAACATCTGTTTCTAAGGCTGTGCGCAGGGCACGTGCAGGGATGAAAAATCCAAAGCGGCCAGTTGGCACGTTCATGTTTTTAGGGCCTACTGGAGTCGGCAAAACTTATTTAGTTCAAAAATTAGCAGAATTTCTTTTTGGGACAGAAGATGCTGTAGTAAGAGTAGATATGTCAGAGTTTATGGAAAGGCATTCTGTTGCCAGATTGGTCGGCTCTCCTCCAGGATATGTTGGTTATGATGATGGAGGTCAGTTAACTGAGGCTGTAAGGCGTAAATCTTACAGTGTCATCCTATTGGACGAAATTGAAAAAGCACATCCTGAAGTTTTTAATATTCTGTTACAAATATTTGATGATGGACATCTTACTGATGCTAAGGGTAGAAAAGTTGATTTTCGCAATACGATTATTGTAATGACCAGCAATATTGGTTCCGACTTGATCAGGCAAGACAAAGGCATTGGCTTCTCTATGGCTGTAGGTGATGCAGAGGAGTCAGAACACAGATATACAAGAATGAAACAGAATGTTATGGATGAGGTGAAAAAGTTTTTCCGGCCTGAATTTTTAAATCGCATTGATTCAATGTTAGTTTTTAGATCTCTTGCTAGAGAACAAATGAATCAGATTGTAGATTTGATGTTAATGTCAGTTTCTATTGAATTGGTTCAGCGCGGGATCAACCTCGAAGTTACTGAATCTGCAAAATCATGGATTGTTGAAAAGGGCTTTGATCCCCAATTTGGTGCTCGGCCTTTAAGGCGAGTTATTCAAGACCACGTAGAAGACAAATTATCTGACATAATTTTAAGTGGGGAGCTAAAACCCGGAGATACGGCTGTGGTTGACGTGGATGAAACCGATGAAGGGGGTAATTTGCAAGTCACCGCTCAATCCCCAGTACCTATCGCTTCGGCGTAGATAGCATTTAATTAATATCGCTGATTACCAATTATGCCAAATTGTAAGTTCTGAATTTTCAGGAATTATGTTAACGAAGAGTCAATGTGATGTCACAAAAACTAGCATATTTTAATTGTCTCGGTGGTGTCAGCGGAGATATGATTTTAGGATCTATGGTTGATGCTGGCTTAAAAACGGAATTTTTAAATTCAGTTGTTCGCTCCTTGAAGTTAGATAATGTCTCAATTGATGCCTCGACAGAAAACAGGCAAGGTATTGTTGGCACTAAAATCCATGTTGAATTGAACGAACAAGAAAAGCGACGTTATAAGATCAAAGACTTTTTATATAAACTGGAACAATCTGACCTCAATGACGATATTGTTAAAACATCTCAAAAGATTTTAAGTTATATCGGAGAGGCTGAATCACAAATTCATGGTGTTGATATTGACAGTTTGGTTTTACATGAGTTGGGAAGCTTGGACACGTTAATTGATGTAACCTGCTCTATTGCTGGAATAAATGAATTAAATTTAGACAGGATTTACTCGTCTCCACTGCCGACAGGCTCAGGAACTGTACTTACAGAACATGGGATAACTTCTGTACCCGCTCCAGTGACAATGGCAATTCTATCCAAATTTAATGTTCCTCTAAAACCTTCTCCTCCTGGCTGTGAGGATACAGGAGAAATGGTTACACCTACAGGAGCAATTTTGTTAAGTTCGATAGCAGAATTCGAACAGCCTTACATGACAGTTGATTCATGGGGATATGGTTTAGGGCTGCGTGACCCAGAAGCTTATCCTAATGTACTTAGCTTATGGATAGGCGAAAAGGAAAGCCAATCGAGAGCTTTGGTTTTAATTGAAACTAACATAGATGATTCAACACCAGAGATTCTTTCATACGTGGTCGATCGATTGATTTCTAATGGTGCGTTAGATGCATGGACAGCACCCATTAGCATGAAAAAAAATCGTGATGGTGTATTGTTATCAGTTCTTTCGACACCAGAACTAGATTCTAAACTAAGAGATATTATTAGTCGTGAAACTACGACTTTAGGTATCCGGGCTCATACAGTAAAACGATTTGCTAGTCGGCGAGAAAACATTGTTGTGCGAACAGAGATCGGACTAATTCCTGTTAAATTACGATACATAAATGGTGAACCATCAGACCTTTCTCCTGAATATGAAGTTTGCCGTAAAATAGCGATGGAGAGACAGCTTCCGTTAAAAGATGTAATGGATATTGCTCGATATCATGCTAAAAAACAATTAATTAATTGATAGAATAAGAATCGATAAATATTAGCCCTGGTGGCGCAATTGGTAGCGCAGCCGACTTGTAATCGGCAGGTTGGGGGTTCGAATCCTCTCCGGGGCTCCGTTACAACTCAAGAAATCATCAATTATTATAACTTCTTGCTAATCATTCGATTATTTACGAATATTTGGCCAAAATATACTTTATGTTTCGTCTAAGTTGTAATTAACTTTATTAAATGGACATAGCAAGGCGATTATGCCTATGCTAAAATTAAGCGTTGTGGCGGAGGGATGGGAGAGTGGTTAAATCCACCAGACTGTAAATCTGGCGCCCGGAAGGGCTACGTAGGTTCGAATCCTACTCCCTCCACTCTCTGGACTTTAAAATTAATACCAAAACCCCACGAGCCCACATAGCTCAGTTGGCAGAGCACGTTCTTGGTAAGAACGAGGTCAGCAGTTCAAGTCTGCTTGTGGGCTGGTAAAACGACAATGGAGTATAGCTAGAATGGCGAAGGAAAAATTTGTAAGAGATAAACCGCATATAAATGTCGGCACAATAGGACACGTAGATCATGGAAAAACTACGTTGACTGCCGCAATAACTCGGACGCTTGCGTCTTCTGGTCAAGCTAACTTTAGAGCTTTTGACACTATAGATAATGCGCCCGAAGAAAAAGCACGTGGTGTGACGATAGCTATTACTCACGTTGAGTATGAAACAGAGCAACGTCATTATGCACACGTTGACTGTCCAGGGCACGCTGACTATATCAAGAATATGATTACAGGCGCAGCCCAGATGGATGGAGCAATATTAGTGGTAAGCGCGCCAGATGGACCAATGCCACAGACACGCGAGCACATTTTGCTTGCAAGACAGGTAGAAGTTCCTGCAATTGTGGTTGCATTGAATAAAGTCGATGCAATGGATGATGAAGAACTTTTAGAGCTCGTGGAAATGGAACTAAGGGAACTTTTAACTGAATATGGATTTCCAGGTGATGAAGTTCCAATTGTCAGGCTTAGTGCACTAAATGCATTAGAGGCATCTGACGATCAACTTGGCCGCGATTCGGAATGGGGAGGAAAGATTTGGGAATTAATGGATGCTGTTGATTCATACGTACCAGTGCCTAATAGACCAAAAGATAAACCATTCCTTATGCCAGTAGAAGATGTTTTCGGAATTAAAGGTAGAGGTACAGTAGTCACCGGTAGAATTGAGCAAGGTGTCGTTAATACTGGAGATGAAGTTGAAATTGTGGGTATAAAAGATACCACAACCACTGTAGTCACCGGTGTGGAGATGTTCCATAAAACGCTAGATGAAGGTGAGGCAGGCGATGCTGTAGGACTCTTGGTTAGAGGTATTGATAGGGAAGATGTTGAAAGAGGACAAGTTCTAGCTAAGCCTGGAAGTATCACACCTCACGTTGAGGCTGAGGCAAATGTTTATGTATTAAGTAAGGAAGAAGGCGGTCGACACACTCCGTTTTTCCAAGGATACAAACCTCAGTTTTACATTCGTACCACTGATGTCACGGGAGAAATAGAATTACCATCTGGTGTAGAAATGGTAATGCCTGGTGACAATGTGGAGATGAAAATTAAACTAATTACTCCTGTAGCTTTAGAAGACCAATTAAGATTTGCGGTCAGGGAAGGCGGAAGAACCGTTGGTTCTGGAGTTATAACGAAAGTAATCAAATAGGTAATTTAACCCATGGCCAAAAAAGGCGATGCAAGAAGTCTAGTTAATCTCGGATGCGAACGCTGTCGAGAGCGTACATATCATACGTCTAAAAATAAACGTAATGATCCTCAGCGCCTCGAATTAAACCGTTATTGTCCGAGATGTCGGGTGCACACACTTCACAAGGAAGTGAGGTAGTAGAACTTTTGGCGCGTGGACAAAATGCAGCTCGTAAAGCAACTACAGATGCTACAAAGAAAGCGTTTAGTTTTCGTGTTTTTGGTGAAGTTTACTCAGAACTTAGAAGAGTCACTTGGCCGACTAGAGAAGAAACTACACGGCTTACTATAATGGTTGTCGCTGTGTCTGCAGTGATAGGGATTTTTCTAGGATTGGTAGACATGGGATTTTCTCGTTTAGTCGGTGTTTTTATAGGTAATTAATATGGAAACCGTTACAAAAATAAAGGAAGAATCAAACCATCGTTGGTACATAGTCCATGCCTATTCAGGTCAAGAGGAACGCGTGAAACGCAATCTAGAACTTCGAATAGAAACGATGGATGTTTCGAATAAAATTTTTGAGGTGATTATTCCTACTGAGGAAGAAATTGAAATCAAAGATGGCAGTCGAGTGCCGGTGTCTAAAAAGATCTTTCCAGGGTATATCATGGTAAAGATGTTGATGGATGATGAAAGTTGGCACGTAGTCAGAAACACTCCTGGTGTAACGGGCTTTGTCTCAGCTGAAGATGCTGGAGAGAAAAGACCTAAACCGGTTCCATTAGAGGAAGAGGAAGTTAATAATATTCTTCAGCAGATGGAATCAAATGAGCCTAGAATCAGAGTTGGATTTGAAAAAGGCCAGGTAGTTAGGGTTAAAGACGGTCCGTTTGTGGACTTTATCGGAGCCGTTGATGAAGTGTTTCCTGAAAGGGCAAAACTTAAAGTTTTGGTTTCCTTCTTCGGGCGCGAAACGCCAGTAGAATTAGACTTTTTGCAAGTCGAACGAGCATAATAGATTAGGCGATTAATCTTAATTATTTTAATTGCCCTGATTAAAACACCAAAATATAAATTTATGAAGGAATTAATGTGGCAAAAAAGGTTTTAACAATTTTAAAGCTGGAATTAGAGGCTGGTAAAGCTAGCCCGGCTCCTCCTATAGGCCCCGCCTTAGGGCAACATGGGGTCAACATAATGGCTTTCGTAAAGGAATACAATGAGAGAACTAGTTCACAGCAAGGCAACATCATTCCTGTGGAATTGTCTGTATATGAAGATAGGTCTTTCACTTTTATTACTAAAACCTCTCCTGCTACTGCTTTATTAAAGAAAGCAGCGGGGATAGATAAGGGAAGTAGTGAGCCAAACAGAAATAAAGTAGGCAAGGTTTCGATTGATAAAGTTCGTGAAATCGCTGAAATTAAAATGCCTGATCTAAATGCAGCAGATTTAGATGGGGCGATAAAGATTGTTTCTGGAACAGCTAGGAGTATGGGTATAGAAATCGTGTGATTTAGGAATAAATCATCTGACGAGGAGTTCAACTTGAGTAAGCATGGAAAAAGATATAATTCTGCAACTTCATTAATTGATCGTGAGTCGCAATACACCACTGATCAAGCTGTAGTTAAGGTTAAAGCCACGGCAACTAGTAAATTTGACGAGTCTATTGAGTTGCATTTGCGCACATCGGCAGATCCGCGACACGCTGATCAACAGGTTCGAGGTGTAGCATCGCTACCGAATGGTAATGGCAAAACTGTCAAAATAACGGTTTTTGCCCAAGGTGAGGGAATATCGCTAGCTCAGTCCGCTGGAGCAGATTATATTGGAGATGATGATTTAATAAAAAAAATTGAGGGAGGATGGGCTGAGTTTGATGTTTCAATAGCTACTCCCGACATGATGGGCAAGGTTAGTAAATTAGGAAAAGTCTTAGGGAGAAAGGGGTTAATGCCTAATCCGAAGACAGGTACCGTTGTAGCTGCTGATGATATCGAGAGAGCAGTAAATGAAGCTAGGAAAGGTCGTGTTGAATTCAAGCTGGATAAAACATCCATAATCCATGTAGTTGTGGGCAAGGCTAGTTTTGAAGAACATCAACTGGTGGAAAACATATCTTCAGTTGTTGACCATATCGTTCGGGCTAGGCCTTCAGGGGTCAAAGGCGAGTTTATACATTCTGCCTATTTGACTAGTACGATGGGACCTAGCGTGCCGTTAAATATATCTGATTTAAGCGAAATAAAGGGAAATGAATTATAATAAACTGAATATATTGGCCTGAGACAGTCGGTCCTGATGTAATTATTCAGAATAATATTACCTACCGAGGCAAGTTGATTAAGTTATTACTGTACATGTTTACGGTAAAACTCCCGACTTGTAAGTCGGGATTTTTTTTTGGGAGAAAAATATGCCTACACCACAGAAAACAGAAGTGGTAGAAAATTTAACAAAACGTATAGCTGATAGCACCATTGCTGTATCAACTGACTATTCTGGCATGTCAGTTGCTGAGACAAATGAGCTCAGGAAAATGTTAAGAGCAAAAGATGTTGAATATGTAATTGTTAAGAATACTTTAGCTTATATTGCTGCTGATTCTGCTGAGAAAAGTAAGTTAAAGGACATCATATCTGGCCCAACAGGGTTGGTGTTTGGTTACGGAGAGGTGGTAGATGCAGTAAAAACACTAACAACCTTTATTAAAGATACCAACTCTGATATTACAATCCGCGGTGCTTTGATGGGAGAAAGAGCTCTTGATATTAAAGAAATAGAGCAACTATCACGCTTACCTGGTAAAACTGAGCTTTTAACTAAACTTGTTGGACAATTAAATGGAGGGATTCAAGGCTTGGTATACATCTTGAATTCACCTATTAACGGGTTGGCTAATGTACTTCAAAGACATGTTGAAGCTGAGTCTGTAGAGACTGAAGAGCCTGCTGAGGAAGCAGCTGAACCTGTAGAG
>CEVQ01140268.1_pt1 | contig 20222 bp, 17 predicted proteins | sample 356551 | NCBI WGS metagenome assembly CEVQ01 (sample SAMEA2623756, study PRJEB7988) | marine metagenome | biome: marine biome (ENVO:00000447); feature: mesopelagic zone (ENVO:00000213); material: "saline water (ENVO:00002010), including plankton (ENVO:xxxxxxxx)" | depth 250 m | reverse complement strand
TACACCGCAACTAGACAACAAACCATAACGACCACAGAAATATAGCCATTTACATTAAAAAAGGCCATATTTACCTTTGAGAGATCTTCTGGTTTCACAAGGCGATGTTCGTAAATCATTAACCCTGTCGCTATAAGTAAACCAAGAAAATATGGCCAGCTAATTCCGAGCCAAACGCCTACGCTTACGAAACATACCATAGCGATAAGATGAAAGAGTCGTGAAATCCTTAATGCGATTCTAGTCCCCCATCTCTGAGGAATGGAATGCAGCCCGTTTTTCTTATCAAAATCTACGTCTTGGCAAGAATATATAATATCGAAACCAGCTATCCAGGCGGCAACTCCACCAGCTAACAACACCGCTTCCAAATCCATGGTTCCTCGAACACCAATCCATCCCCCAACGGGTGCAATTCCATCCGCCCAGCCAAGAATAATATGCGACATCCAAGTAAAGCGCTTCGAATAGGAGTACCCTATCACCACTACTAACGCAACAGGGGAGAGTGCAAGGCAAAGCGGATTTAACATCCCTGCCGCAATAAAAAAGATCACCGCAGCTATGATTCCCATGGTCGCTAAGGCTTTCTTACTGAGGATACCTGCTGGAATCGCCCTGCCTCGCGTCCTAGGATTATTGAAATCAATTGTTGCATCTATAATTCTGTTCGAGGTCATAGCTACTGTTCTTGCACTTACCATGGCACATGTAATCCATAAGAAAGAGCGGAGATCGGGTAACTGCTGCTCAGCTAATACCATGCCTATGTAAGCGAATGGTAAAGCAAAAACTGAATGCTCGAACTTTATAGCCTCAAGTAACTGACGTGTCTTTGTGTACATTCTTATTATCATTACGACATTTTATATCCCGTAATCATTCCATTTCTCGTCAACAAGATCCTTTATCGATTGTTCCATTACTATGTCGGGCGGCCATTCTCGAGTACTTCCGTCTCGCGATTGTTTTGCAGTGGCATCTATCCCTACCTTACTACCGTACTTAGGTTCAACTGAAGCATGATCTAAATCATCAACAGGGCCTCGGGCCAGCAGTATGTCCCTGGCTGGATCTATATTATTGGTTACCCTCCAAGCTACCTCGGAAATGTCTTGCACGTTTACAAAATGATCCACCACTATAATGGCTTTAGCCAGCGCCATTAATCCCATTCCCCATAGACCATACATTACTTTTTGCGCTTGGCCGGGATAATCTTTCTTAACCGAAACAATAACTAAATTATGAAAAACGCCTTCTGCAGGCATGTTCATATCAATTACCTCTGGCATTAGGGTCTGAATTATGGGTAAGAATAGTCTTTCAGTCGCCTTCCCCATAAAATAATCTTCCTGTATCGGTCGTCCAACTATGGTAGTCGGGTAAATTGGTTCTTTTCTGGAAGTGATCGCAGTTACATGTAAAACCGGGTATTCCTCGGCCAAAGAATAATAACCCGTGTGATCTCCGAACGGACCTTCTACCCTCCGCTCATGTACATCCAAATAACCTTCGATTATGTACTCAGCATTTGCTGGAACCTCTAAATCAACAGTTTTCGCTTTAACCACTTCCACTGCTTGTCCTCTCAAGATCCCCGCTATAACAAACTCGTCCAAATCAGGCGGTAAAGGAGCAGATCCACTCCAAATAGTGGTCGGGTCGCCGCCGACAGCCACCGCCACATCAATGCGTGCTAACCCTTTTTCTTGCGCCGTTCTTTGGTGTTTAGTCCCAACTTTATGGGTTTGCCAGTGCATACCTGTCGTATTGGAATCAAACACCTGTATTCTGTACATGCCTACATTTCTGCCCCCCGTTTCTGGATCTTTAGTGATAACCAACGGGAGTGTTATATATTTACCTGCATCCAGCGGCCAGCATTTAAGGATGGGGAGTTTATTTAGATCAACATCATCCCCTGTATAAACGACTTCCTGGCACGGGGCTTTGCTGACAAGCTTGGGTTGATATCTGGCCATTTTTACCAGTTCTCCCAACGCTTTCACTTTTTCGGTAATTCCCTTGGGAGGGCTTTTAGCAAGATTGAGTAGCGAACGAATTTTTTCTGATAAGTCATTTAAGTGATCAACTCCGAGTGCCCAAGCCATCCTCTGTTGACTGCCGAAAAGATTGGTCACTACCGGACTACTGTACCCTTCCACGTTCTCAAACAAGAGAGCAGGGCCTCCTCGTTTAGTTGTTCGGTCTGTGATTTCAGTGATTTCTAATTCACAAGATACAGGTGTTGTTATTCTGGATAACTCACCTTTAGCTTCAAGAAAAGCTATAAATTCACTCAAATTAGCGTATTGCTGTTGACTCATTATCCCTTGCATTCCTATCTATTACCCATCTTGGGGCAATACCCAAACTACTGACTGCATTAGGGCCACTACCACAACCTCAATGTTCAGCACCGCAAAGCATATCATAAATGATTTCCAGTTGCGCCACGGTTATACCTCATGCTCTTGTCCAATAAGCTCCTTTCTGTCATCCTATTGATGGTAGTAATAGTCCAAAGTTTAAATAAATTCACCTTCAACAGAGTGCTCGATGGAAACGTCCCTAAATGTAGATGAAATAGATAGTATTAAAGCCCACGGTCTCAAAGACTTAGCTTCGGCTGGGTCAGACAAAGAGCTTGATGATTGGCGGGTAAAGTTTCTCGGACGGAAAGGTCTTCTTACTATCGCGCTAAGATCGCTGGTCTCTCTGGAACCCTCTGAAAGACAAAAAATAGGAAGCCTTGCTAACAAAACTAAGGAGGATCTCCTCAACGAATTCCAGAGTAGGAAGAGCCAGATTACCGCTGTTCAATCAAGTGACATTGATTCATCCCATTTTGACGTCACGCTTCCAGGAACAAAGCTATCACTCGGCAAACTCCACCCAACAACTCAAATAATCAGGGAAATATGTTCGATATTTGAAGGCATGGGCTTTAGCGTGGTAGAAGGTCCAGAAATTGAATGGGATGAATACAACTTTCAAAAGCTAAATATACCAAAGAATCATCCTGCCAGAGATATGTGGAACACCTTCTGGGTAGCTGAAGAGGATAGCTCCGGCAATCAAATGCTGCTTCGGACTCATACCTCCCCAATGCAAGCGAGAATAATGGAAACCAATGCCCCTCCAGTTCGTGTAATTGTACCTGGCAAATGCTATCGTTACGAAGCAACAGACGCCACGCATGAGAGTCAATTTTATCAAATAGAGGGCTTAGCAGTAGATAAAAACATAACCTTTGCAAACTTAAAAGGAACCCTCTACCAATTTGCGCGACAACTTTTCGGTGAAAATAGACGTGTGCGTTTTCGATGTGATTACTTCCCGTTTGTCGAACCGGGAGTAGATATGTCGATTGACTGCTTCGCGTGCCAAGGAAAGGCAATGGACTGTAGAATTTGTGCTAGCACAGGGTGGGTTGAGATTATGGGTGCTGGCATGGTGCACCCTGCAGTCCTAGAAAGTGCTGGTTATGACCCGTCCGTATATACTGGATTTGCTTTTGGCTTAGGTCCTGAGCGCATAGGTATGTTGAAATACGGTATTGAAGATATCCGAATGTTCTATGAAAATGACTGTCGTTTTCTAGAAATGTTTTAACTGAATATCATATCCTGTGTTCCATTCTCTATTAAGACCATTTATCTGACGAGACATATTGAATATGAAAATACCGCTATCTTGGATAAAAGAATACATCCCCATAGGCCTGTCAGCGTCTGAAGTAGCACACCAGTTGACCATGGCTGGCATAGAAACTTCTGCGGAAACCTCACAAGGACAGCAGTGGAATGGCGTCTTTGTCGGTAAAGTAATTGAGGTTTCTTCCCATCCCAATGCTGACAGACTTAGGCTGGTAACAGTGGCTATCGCATCTTCAGAAGATGCCGCCTCGCTTAACACAGTAGTATGCGGAGCTCCCAATGTGGCAGAGGGACAAAAAATTGCGTTTGCGACATCGGGAGCAGAATTGATCCATCCCCAAACTGGAAAAATAACTACTCTAAAACCAGCCAAAATTCGTGGTGTAGAATCTGCGGGAATGGTTTGTTCTGACTTAGAGCTGGGCCTAGGGACCGATCATGACGGCATCAAGGTTTTACCTGATAGTGCCCCAGTCGGATCATTACTAAGAGACTATCTCGCTGACCCCATCCTGGAAGTAGAAATAACACCTAATCGTCCTGACTGCTTATCAGTGCTTGGAATCGCACGGGAGTTAAGTGCTATTACTAAAACAGAACTATCCTCTCCTAAGCTTACAGGATCAATAGAGAAGACAGGGCTGCCTACTCTTGACAATATCACCATCTCCGACCCAGAGAATTGTCTCCGTTACACTGCGGCTCTCATGAAGAACATCAAGGTTGGTCCGTCTCCCGGCTGGATACAGGAACGTCTTATGAAGGCTGGTCAACGACCTATTAACAACATTGTCGATATTACAAACTACGTTATGCTGGAATACGGACAACCCCTGCATGCTTTCGACTTTGAACAGGTGAGAGGTAAGCACATCACAGTCAGACAAGCCTTCAAAGAAGAAACCTTTGGTGCATTAGATGGGCAAAAACTTACACTCTCCCCGCCTATGTTGGTTATTGCAGACGATGAGGGGGCTATTGGCCTCGCTGGAATTATCGGCGGTACAAGCTCTGAGGTTAGGAACGAAACCTCGACAATCCTTCTCGAAGCTGCCACATTCGACGACTACAATAACAGGCTAACCTCAGGAACGTTAAAGCTGCGAACTGAAGCATCAAACCGTTTTGCAAAAGGGCTCAGTCCTGCTTTAGCTGCCAAAGGGCTGCAGCGAGCAGTAGACTTGATAGCACAATGCTGTCAAGGCTCAAGCTTGGAAGCGGTAGGGGATCAACGATCCGCATCAGTATCCTTAATCCCAATAGAAATTTCTCTATCAAGCAAAAAGATTGCTCGCGTGCTGGGCATAGGTTATACCTTGAACCAAACCAAGGATACTCTCTCGCTGCTAGGTTGCGAAATCACACAGGCTTCTTCTGGCAAAAACTTTGACCTGAATGTCAAGATTCCGTACTGGCGCACAGATCTTACAATCGAGAATGACTTAATCGAAGAACTAGCCAGAATTACTGGCTATGATTCGATCCCGACTGTTTTGCCTTCAGCCACTATTCCCTATCCGTTAACTCAACCACTCCATCAAATACGAGAACGAATAAAAGATTTAATGGTAGCGACTGGAGCGCAGGAGATAGTTTCGTACTCTCTCGTCAGTGAAAAAATACTGCGGAAGGTGTTCTCTTTTGATGATTCTATGCCACCTCTTCGCTTGGCCAATCCAATGTCTTCGGAGCAAGAATATCTTCGTAACACGCTTAGAGGAAGCATCCTAGAAAATCTTTGTCGTAACCAGCGCTATCAAGCTAAAGGGTTGAGGTTATTTGAAATTGGTCGTACCTATCACAGAAGACAAAGCGGTCTTCCTGAGGAAAAAGAAGTGTTAATAGCGATAGTAGCAGGCCCTGCTTTCCAAAAGTCATGGCTTGATGAAAAGGTTAAAGATTCCGGCTTGGGATTCTTTGACGCTAAAGGCATCGCTGAGTTTGTTTTATCCGAGCTAGGGCTTCCGACGAGCTACTTCGTGACGGAAGATCGCCTTTTTGAAACCGGCAAAGCCGCTTCGATCTTATCGAATAAAAAAAATATCGGTATCGTGGGTGAATTAAAGCAAGCCACATTAGATCTGTTTGATATAGACATAAGTAATGTAGCAATGATTGAACTTGATATTAAGGCAATTCTGAATCTAACAAATTTAAAACAACGTGCCTATCGTCCTCTTTCAAAGTTTCCTGAGGCATTACGGGATCTGGCCCTATTGGTAAATACAAGCGTGGCTGCTGATACTATAAGCAATCTCATTAACCAACATAAATTAGTCACTAGAGTAGAATTATTTGATATGTATCAAGGCCAGGGCTCTGACCATAATAAGAAGTCTCTAGCTTTCCATGTAACTTACCAGTCGTTCAACTCAACCTTATCTGCTGAAGAAATCAATCGTGCTCAGGATCAAATCTTGGCCGTGCTCGCTGATAAGACAGGGGCAGAACTGCGTAAGCAGTGACTAACAGGAGACTCGTGAAGTGAAATTTACTCAGGCTATGCTGTCGGTCGACGAAGCTCTTTCTTTGATTCTCTCTACCATCAGCCCTAACCAAACCGTTTTATCTCCGCTTCTAGAAGCAGTTGGATTAATTTCTTCTGAGGTCATAAAGTCGCCAATATCATTACCAACATGGTCCAATTCAGCCATGGACGGGTATGCCGTGATTTCAAAGGATATTCAATCTGCTACTCCAAGGACACCTGTATCCGTAGAGCTGCTTTCTACCGTTCCAGCAGGTTCTCCTACTAATATTAAGGTGACTTCTGGTAAGGGAGTACAGATAGCCACTGGGGGTCTAATCCCGAATGGAGCGGATTGTGTTGTCCCTGTTGAATTAACCTCTGCCAATACTTCATCACATGTCTTGATCAAGAAACCCGTACAGCACGGATCCAACATCCGGCCTGCTGGTGAGGATGTTATAGCTGGGACAACGTTGGTCAAAAAAAACACTATAATTACACCGGCTGTCGTCAGTTTGCTAGCCGCAGTTGGGCTATCCTCCATTCCAGTAATCCAAAGACCACGAGTAGGTATCGCATCTACAGGTAATGAACTTCTCAGGATGAATGAATCACTAAGCCCAGGCAAGATATACGATAGTAATGCGTATGCGTTAATGTCACTGGTAAAAAGTATGGGTGCTATCCCCGTTTGGCTGGGTATGGCAAAAGACTCCAAAAGATCGGTTTCCTCCATCCTAAAAAGGGGAGTAGATTTAGACTTAGTTTTAACCTCAGGTGGTGTTTCAAAAGGCCATTTGGATCTTGTTAAAGATGTCTTAGCCGATGCAGGTTGTCTGGATTTTTGGTCAATACGAATGCGTCCCGGCAAGCCTTTAGTTTTTGGCAAAATAGAGTACGATAATAATGCTAGCACTCCATATGTTGGGCTTCCAGGCAACCCAGTAAGCACATTAGTAGCTTTTGAGGTACTGGTTAGACCAGCCATATTGAAAATGATGGGGGTCTCGAACCTTGATAGGCCAACCATACAGGCAAAACTGGAAGACGATATATACAATCCCGATAAGAGAAGGGTTTTTGCAAGAGTAAACATATCCAAAAAAGGATCCACATATTACGCTAGGCTAGCTGGCCCCCAAGGCTCTAATATTATCAGTTCGTTTGTTAATGCAGACGGTTTAGCAATTTGCCCGGAAGACACAGTACTACTTAAAAAGGGATCCCTTGCTGAAGTTAGGATCCTCAAATAGACGCAGATAACAGATCCTCCTCTATCGAGTTCAAAACACTAGGTTATTCTGAAAAATCGTGTATAGTATTACCGCAATTCTTTCCATGAAAGGGAGATAACATTGGAAATTCAAACATTATCAGCAGCAGCACAGGGATCAAAATATACAATAGATCCATCCTTTATCGAGGCAAGTGGTCGTTCTTCATCTCTACTAGCAAAGGATCGTCGTTGTCCTCAATGTCTCTCGGATCTTAAAAAATCCAAAGATGCTTCTGGCTCATCTTTCGCTAATCACCGCAAACTTATAGCGAAATGCTGTTCAAAAAAAGATGGCTACCTTAAACCAGATATGCCACTGATGGAGGCTATCTTTCGAATTTTATTGAGCGGTCCTATCAAAGGAATGGCTCATACGGGTGTTTTTAAGATTCTGAGTGATAAATGGGCTAATCAAAAAGTCCCCAAAAACCTTAGCGATGAACTTGTTTATCAAATCGCAGCCAGCAGCGGCGGTTATGGGGTCCAGACAATAGATAGCGAAAGCGAGACCAAAGCCTAGTTAAGGGCCAAGTTATTCATGAATCCAACCAGCCACCAAGATATCGAGTATTCTTCATCTAAAACACTGAAGTCGCTTTCTGTAATAACCTCGATCGCCGTGTTTTGCTTGATCAGTTTGGGAGGAATAGTTAGGGTTACCGACTCGGGGCTTGCATGCCCAGACTGGCCATTGTGCCATGGAAAAATAATACCTCCGTTCGAGTTTCATGTAATCATAGAGTACTCCCATAGGTTATTGGCGCTGATCGTGTCCTGCCTAGTAGTTGCAGTAACTATCTGCGTGTTTCGCCTTCCAGGCCATAATAGCGGCCTTAGGAAAATGATTTTAGTGTCTTGGGTCTTATTAGGCATACAAATCCTGCTAGGAGGGATGACTGTTTTAACAGAATTAAGACCAGAGTTTATTGCATTACATTTAGCAACTGCACAAGCTTTTTTCGGAGTACTCCTACTACTGACTTGCAGAGTTCTTATCCAAGATTCGAGAAAAGGGACTACTGCAGCGCTCTGGTTAGCAGATAGACCCTTATTTGTGACCCTTATTTTGATTTTTGCAACTATAATTAGCGGTAGCCTAGTCACGAATACTGGAGCATTCGCAGCTTGTGCTGGTTGGCCGTTGTGCAATGGTCAACTGTTTCCAACTAATCACTTGGCAGGTATTCACTGGCTCCACAGATTAGTTGTTCTAATAACGGTCTTATCAGTTTTTTGGCTGTTTCTTTCTGGACGGAAACAACGAACGAAAAGCCTCAGCCAAACTTTTATTTTATTACTAAGTATTGCTATGACAATCCAAATTCTCATAGGGGCAGCAACTATATGGCTGCATTTCACGCCATTTTGGAGAGCTATACATCTTACGGTGAGTGCTGTAGTTTGGGGTACAGCAGTCATTAATTTCGGCCTTGCATTATTCAGTCCTGGCAACAAAGGCACTCTAAGGAGTAGCGCGTGAATCACAGTTCTAATTCCAAAAAATCTACAACTCCATGGTACAAGGGGTCTTTGGGAAATCTAGTTATAGATTTCCTTGCTTTAACTAAAGCGGAGATAGTGGTACTGCTCCTAATTACGACTTTTAGCGCCATGGTTTTGGCTTCCGGAGGATTACCCGACCCTGTGCTAGCAATAGCAGTCTGCCTGTCAGGGGCACTAGCTGCTGGAGGAGCCGGCGCCATTAATCAATATGCTGATCGTGAAGTTGATGCCCTCATGGCTCGTACAAGAAGAAGGCCTCTTACCGTAGGGAGGATTGCCCCAAACACGGCGTTAGGCTTGGGAATAGTGTTTAATATAGCTGCTTTCATAATATTGGTTTTCCTAGTCAATACGCTTAGTGCTTTATTGGTTCTAGCAGGCTCGCTTTTCTACATAATTGTATATACCCTTTGGTTAAAGAAGGTTACACCAGAAAACATTGTTATCGGGGGTGCAGCTGGAGCAATAGCACCATTAGTCGGGTGGACTTCCGTCACTGCATCTGTTGACTGGCCTGCAGTATATATGTTTGGTATTGTTTTTCTGTGGACGCCTCCGCATTTTTGGGCCTTGGCACTACTCCTTAAACAAGATTACACTAAAGCAAATATTCCTATGCTCCCTGTGGTAGCAGGAGTAGCAAAAACGAACCAAAGGATACTGCTTTACTCAATTATTCTTGCCGCGTTTACTATGTGCTTTCCTTTCATTGCGTCACTTAGTTGGATTTATATCTCTGTCTCATCCCTTCTCAATATTTTCCTTCTTTATGCCTGCTTAAAGCTTTTTCGGGGCCCAGTTCCCCCTGCTGCGAGACACTTATTCCAATATTCCTTAGTCTATCTTTCCTGCTTATTTGTGACATTGGCCATAGAAGGTGCAATTTAGGCACGATTTGATTCTTCTCTAGCCATCCGCTTGTCGTTTTATTATTGACGCTATCTAAAGCTTGTGGTATTTTTCAGGTTCGAGGGAGCCTATGTTAGACCAATTGCTAGTCTCTCAGGGCAATTAATTTTAATAGTATGATCTCCAAGTATTTTATACAAAAATTACTAGTTGTTTGCTGTTTAGCAGCAACCATAGGGCTACTGTCAGCATGCGCATCTGACAGTCCCATGTCGACATTTGGAGCCCAAGGTCCCGGTGCAGCGCAACTTGAAGATTTGTTCATCCTGATTTTTTGGGCAGCCCTAGTTGTGTTTGTTATTGTAGGCGGAGGCTTGGTTTTTACAGTGGTCCGTTTCAGGCAAAAGCCCGGGGATACCTCTTTACCACCTCAAATTCATGGGCATAGAAACCTAGAGATTGCATGGACTATAGCCCCAATTCTTGTTCTCATTGTTATCGCTATTCCCAGTATTGACGGGATATTTGCTCTAGCAAATAGCCCAGATGAAGACAGCCTCACCGTGACTGTAACAGGACATCAATGGTGGTGGGAATTCGATTATGCGGATGAAGATATTGTTACCGCAAACGAACTCCATATACCTGCAAATACTGTAGTCAATTTAAATATTGAAAGCTCGGACGTAATCCACAGTTTCTGGGTACCCAAGCTCCAAGGGAAAATTGATGCCGTACCTGGACACAGTAATTTCTTGTGGCTCGAAGCTGATGAACCGGGTACATATCTGGGACAATGTCTGGAGTTTTGCGGTGAAGCTCACGCAAACATGCGATTCGTAGTAATTGCTGATAGCCTTGAAGGTTTTGAGGATTGGAAAGCCAATCAAAGAGCCCCAGCCAATACCCCATCGGGTAGAGCAATCTCTGGCTCACAGCTTTTCCTTTCAAAAGGCTGTATCGCCTGTCATAAAATCGATTCTACTGGAGGAACTATCGGTCCAAACTTGACACATTTTGCCAGTAGGGGAACATTCGCGGGTTCAATTCTGGAAAACACCCGGGGTAACCTGATAAAATGGGTAACAGACCCAGAGAGCATGAAGGCGGGTAACCAAATGTCAGCGCAAGCTCCTGTTTACACAAACCCAGATATGGCAATGACACCTGAAGAAGTATCCCATATCGTTGCGTACTTGCAGTCACTTAAATAAGCTATACTCGAAGGAATATTTTACAGTTGAAAACCCTTAGTGAGAAACATCTAACAAAAATGAGACTAAAACTAAACAACTTGGAGTCAGATAATGGTATCGATTTCCTCCGTATTTGAAAGACCAACCACCTATAAAGGTATAGCCGGTTGGTTAGTTACAGTCGACCATAAGAGAATCGGTATTTTGTACGGTGTCACGGCATTCATCTTCTTCATGGTAGGAGGCCTCGAGGCCCTTGTTATGAGGTGGCAGCTGGCCCGTCCTGAAATGACGGCGGTCACTCCTGAAGTTTACAATCAAATGTTCACTATGCATGGGACCACCATGATATTCCTGGCAATCATGCCCTTGGGCGCAGCTTTCTTCAACTTTATTATACCTTTGCAAATTGGAGCCCGTGACGTAGCATTTCCTAGGTTAAACGCTTTCAGCTATTGGACTTTTCTGGCTGGAGGAATTTTCTTGAATTCGAGTTGGTTTTTGGGTGGAGCACCTAACGCAGGATGGTTCGGTTATGCACCGCAAACAACCAAGCTTTTCAATCTTGGCTACGGTATAGACTTTTGGATAATGGGTCTTCAGATCCTAGGTATCGCATCACTAGCTGCCGCATTTAACTTCATCGTCACTATTGTGAACCTACGAGCTCCCGGAATGTCCCTGATGAAAATGCCTGTTTTCACCTGGATGACACTGCTTACTTCTATCCTTTTGGTGTTGGCATTCCCAGTAATTACAGTCGCTCTAATACTTCTGCTCATGGACAGAAGTTACGGCACCTTGTTTTTCACCACAAGTGCTGGTGGCGATCCCATTCTATGGCAACACCTATTCTGGGTATTTGGTCATCCTGAGGTGTACATTTTAATCTTGCCGGCTATGGGTATTGTGAGTGAAGTTTTACCGACATTTTCCAAAAAACCGTTATTTGGTTACCCGGTTGTGATTCTTTCGGGCATTATTATTGCTTTTTTGGGATGGGCTGTTTGGAGCCATCATATGTTCACCGTAGGTCTTGGACCAATCGCCAATGCTGCTTTTACGATAACTACTATGGCCATCGCCATCCCTACGGGAGTCAAAATCTTTAACTGGATAGGCACCATGTGGAAAGGCTCTCTTGTGCTTAATTCAGCAATGTTATTTTCAATAGGATTTATTCTCATGTTTATCATCGGGGGATTAAGCGGAGTGATGCACTCTTCAGCTTCCTCAGATGCCCAGCAACAGGATACCTATTTCATTGTGGCTCACATCCATTACGTTCTTTTTGGTGGCTCAATTTTCGCGATATTCTCAGGTATTTATTACTGGTTTCCAAAGATGACAGGAAAGCTGCTTAGCGAAACAATTGGTAAAATACACTTTGCCCTGACCTTTGCAGGTTTTAACTTAGCATTCTTCCCTATGCACTTCTTAGGCTTAGATGGCATGCCAAGAAGAGTTTACTCCTATGAGTCAGCTATGGGTTGGGACCTGTGGAACTTTGTTTCTACTCTTGGTGCTTTCATGATCGGTGTTTCTATCCTGGTCTTTCTGCATAATGTTGCTAAAAGTATGCGTAAACCAAACGATGCCGGTAATGACCCGTGGAACGGGCGTACTTTGGAATGGTCTATTTCGTCTCCTCCGCCTGTTTATAATTTCGCTCATATTCCCCAAGTCAAAACGCTAGATGACTGGTGGAACACTAAATATTCCGGAAAGAAGCCTTTGCGAAAGGTTGCAGGTGGATCAGAACAGCCTTCTGGGGAAGCAGTGCATATTGAGCTTCCGGGTCTCTCGTACTTTCCTTTATTTGCCTCACTCGGTCTTCTTATAGCAGCGTACGGCATGATGTTTAGCTTAGTACTGGTAGTCCTAGGAATGCTACTGACCATGGCGAGCGTATATGCCTGGTCATTAGAACCAGCTGAAGAGCATTCCCCTAGTGATCCCTTAAGTTTGGAGGCAAAAGAAATAGCTAGCCTACCTCTCGATGCTCGCACCGATAGGATTGCAGAGTTACTCAAATCATCGCAAGGTCGTAAAAAATAAACCTACTTCTCATTGGAGTCTAAATTCGTGGAACCAGAAACTAGTACACATCACACTACAACAGGACTAAATCACAGAAAACTCCTCATGTGGGCTTTTTTGGGATCGGACTGCATGTTCTTTGGTTCATTGATAGCAACATACTTGATCTATCAAAGCAGAAGCATTGTAGGGCCAATTCCTGCAGATATACTCGATATTCCTGTTACAAGCGTGAGTACCTTTGTCCTCTTAATGAGCAGCTTTATGATGGTGTTATCCTACAATGCCATTGGCAAGGGTGATATGCGGAGATTCCGCATATGGGTGATGGGAACTATATTAATGGGATGCACCTTCCTGGGTTTTCAAGTATATGAGTTTCGTGAGTTTGCACTGCATGGCCTTACCCCTCGGACAAATCTTTTCGGTAGCACGTTTTTCACGCTTACTGGTTTTCATGGGGCTCATGTCACGCTTGGAGTCATATGGTTAGCATCATTATTCTGGTTTTCTTATAAAGATCCAGAAACTTTAAAGAAAGACCACGGCCTTAGCGTCGACCTAGCAGCTCTATATTGGCATTTTGTAGATATAGTCTGGATTGTTATATTCACGGTCGTCTATCTTATTGGAGGAGTATAAGTTCGTTTAAGTTGACGATACTTAAACGAAACGTAGTTAAAATGAGCGCATCAGCCGGACCAGAAACTAATCACCCAACGCCCCTAACCTATTTTAAGGCTGCAATGATACTCGTTATTATTACAGCTATCGAGGTTGGGATCGTCTATATCGCTGCCTTGGAATCTATCATGATTCCGCTACTCATTATTTTGTCGGTGATCAAGTTTGCCATTGTAGTTCTTTTCTATATGCATTTGAAATTTGATCACAGTCTTTTCTCCTGGATGTTTTTCGGGGGTCTTACTGTCGCGCTTTTTGCTTTTATCCTAGTCCTAACTCTCTTTCAAGTCTTCTCTAGTCCAAGTAATCCTGAGGTGGTTACCGTAGAAGCCAAGCACGGGGAAGTTGAACATGAGGAGGAGATATCAAAGGAGCCTAGTGCCGAAGAAGAAACCTCTGCAGAAGCAGTATCAACAGATAATCAAAGTACCGGCAATCTACTTGTTGCAAAAGGCTGTGGTGCCTGTCATGCCGTAACAGATGTGTCAGGTGCTACTGGTGTTTTAGGCCCCAGTTTAGACGGTATTGGTAGCAGGGCTTCCTCCAGACAGCAGGGACTTTCCGCGGAAGACTATATCCGGGAGTCAATCGAGTCTCCTGCAGCATTTGTTGTTGAAGGTTTTGACCCTATCATGCCTGAACTTAGGTCAACGCTTACTGATTCCGAATTCGAGCAACTAGTGTCTTATCTGATGAGTTTAAATTAACTTAGCTGATGACTTCCCTCTCTTGCAGCAACCCTTTGCACTCCTAGGTGAATCATGTCTACCCAATGGCACTACTGGCACCCTGAGATTTATATAGGCTTGGTTCTCTTAGCGTGGTCTTACTGGGCAATTCTGTACCCATTAAGGCCCAGAGAGACCCAGTTGACTAGGCAGCTGCGGAAAAAAATCATTTGTTTTTTTGTCGGCTTCTTCATTCTGGTTATAGCCGAAATTTCCCCTATTCATGATTTAAGTGAACATTTTTTCTCCATCCATATGCTTCAACATGTGCTCCTATGCTTTATAGTGGTTCCACTATTGCTGTTATCAATACCTCCGTGGATTCCTGATCGCCTGGAGCATATTAATCTTTTTCTTCCGCTTGGTCGGGTTCTGTTTCATCCTGTGGTAACTTTCTTTTGCTTCAACGTAATATTTGCGGTCTGGCATTTTTCTTTCTTCTATGATGCCGCTATCCAATCTTCTTTCATCCACGGTTTCGAACATCTCAGCATGTTAGCTGCTTCCGTATTGGGATGGTGGCCTATCCTAAGCCCGTCTCGGCTTCTTCCACGGCTGTCTCTCCCTGGACAAATGTTCTATCTTTTTCTTATGCCCATAGCCCAAATTGCTGTTTTTGCACCAGTTACTTTTGCAACAAACCCTTTCTACTCATCATACGCAGATACCGCTCTATTTTTAGGTATAACACATCTACACGACCAGCAAATAGGCGGCGTCATCATGAAAGTTTCTACAACCGCCATATTCTTGTTTGTGCTCATCTCGGTATTTTTTCGCTGGTATAATCAAGACCAGTCTGCACAGAAAGACAGTACAACTAGCCTTGAGTGAAATGCGCTCGAATTTACAGCTTATATGATGCAAAAAGCCAATATAACTCGGATTCTGTTTGTGATCACAGTATTATCCATTATCGTGATGACAATATGCTATACACTCCTGCGAGAAAACCCGCAACAAGATCTTACGACTTTTGGGCCTATACCAGAATTCACTCTACTGGACCAAGATGGTCAACCTCGGTCATCGTCCAGTTTCGAGGGTTCGGCTGCTCTTATTAGCTTTCTTTATACTAAATGCCTTGATACCTGCCCCCTTTTAGTCCATCGCCTCTCTTATATACACAAGGAGTTACGCCAAAAGGGTTTATTCACAGATAACTTGTTGTTCGTTTCGATTATCTTGGATGACGGTCCACTTGATTCGCCTAAGCTACAAATTTACCAGAAGACCGCAAATTTACCAGATGAAAACTGGGATCTTCTTACCGGAAATCAAGAACAAATTACAAATCTTGTAACTGAAGGCTTTAAGTTAGCACTTAACATCGAACCATCAATTCACGTCCATGCGGACGGATCCCTGCATCGTCATGCCGAAGGATCAATAGCTATTTCACATAGCAACCGTTTGATTCTTGTTGATCAGTCACAAAATATCAGGCGCTACTACGACGGTCTTAATGTCGAACCAGCAAATCTGATACGGGATCTCTCTGAACTTCAATAACCGAAGGGAACTCGTCTAAGCTGTGGCAGGCTCTTTAACCCTACCAACCAGTTGACTGAAAGCCTCAGGATCGTTCACGGCCATCTCTGCGAGCATTTTCCTGTTCAATCCTATATTGTGTTCCTTGGCACCGTTCATAAACCTACTATAAGAGATACCATTGGACTGAGCTGCTGCAGATATTCGGAGTATCCATAGGCGCCTGAAATCACCTTTGCGCTCACGCCTGTGACGATACGCATAAACTAAGGCCTTAATCACAGATTCCTTGGCTCTTCTAAACAGTTTATGCCTGGAAGCTCGATGGCCTTTTGCTAAGGCCAGTATTTTCTTGTGTCTTTGTTGCTTGGTTACCCCTCGTTTGACTCGTGGCACGGTAAACTCCCTCTATGTACGCTATTTACCTATATAAGGTAAAACTCTTCTAATTCTAGACTCGTCAGCCGGATTCAGTGGTAAAACCGACGAGTATGCTCTTTTCACGCTTTTAGGCTTCTTTCTCCGAAGATGACTTGCATGACCTTTCATTCGAACTAATTTTCCGGAGCCAGTAGCCCTGAAGCGTTTTTGGGCTCCTTTATGTGTTTTCATCTTGGGCATTTACTTGCTCCTCTGCTTCCTTCTTAGTTTCTTGTTTTTTAGCTGCCGCTGGTATCGGTGCTAGAACGATGCTCAGCATTCTTCCTTCCATATTAGGAACTTGTTCAAGTTTGGCTTGATCTTCTACTGCCTCAGCCATTCGCTTCAAAATATTGATCCCTATGTCAGGATGGGTTATCTCTCTTCCGCGAAAGAGGACTGACACTTTAACTTTAATTCCTTGCTGTAGAAATTTTCTGACCAGCTTTTGCTTCGCAAGCATATCATTACTGCTTATACGTGTCCTCATCCGAATTTGGCGAACTAGGTTAATTTTCTGTGATTTTTTAGCTTCCTTTTCCTTTTTAGTTTGCATATAGAGGAATCGCCCATAATCAAGCAACCGACATACTGGAGGCTGAGAATTCGGTGCTACCTCTACTAAATCTAACCCTCGGTCTCGAGCAAGCTCTATCGCTTCAGATAGGGCTATTACTCCTAACTGTTCCTCTTTATCGTCAATGACCCGAACTTCTTTAGATCGGATTCTTTCATTTACTCTATATTGTTTAGGTATTACTCAATTCCTTTTCTGCTCATTGACCTAAGTGATCCTAGTACAACGTGCGCCCGAGTATAACACTGAGCACAAACCTTCGTCAAAATTTAAGGTTCTTACAGCGATATCGCTGTTTCTTTCTTTGCAATTAGTCCTGTTATATTCCTTATGGTTTCTTCAAGGGTATTATTGATTATCACAGGTACTCCAGATTCGTGTGCTCTATTTACTAACTCTTCTTGTAATTCTAAAAGCCGGTCTAATTGTATCTCCGAAAGCTGTCTCTTTGAATGATTCTCGCTTAAAGCTCGTTCGATCAACAGTTCTCGCACAGGAACATCTAGAACACATAGGAATACCTGGTCGGAACTCTTGATATTAACCGTATCTGCCATCAGATGGCTGCCTTCAATTACAAGCCCAATACCTTCTCTAGTGGCCCTTGCTATACAGGACTCTATGGATTCTCCAAGGATTTCAGCCTGGGCTAATACACCTTTCAAGACTCCTCCGTTTTCGGAATTTCCATTTGACTCTAGTCGATCCACCGCGTCGAATGCATGTGCTTTCAATAAGTCTGCTTTATCAGGTGGTAGCAAATGCTGTATGGAAGCCCTGATAAAGCCTGTACTAATGTGATGAGATAGTCCCAATGCCTTTACTAAAAGATTTCCAACGGTGGTTTTTCCTGTTCCCGGAGCTCCACCGATTAAAACAATTGTCGAATTACTCAAGTTCATACCTCGCGTTTGATTATTGCCTGGGCCGATGAATTGTACCACAGGAAGACATCCATTCAAACCAAAAACTCTAGTGTTTTGATAGCTATTATGTACTAGTAGCTAAACTGCCCGATAAATTCGCGTCTAGCGAAACAGACAGCCTATCGGAACATTTTTCTATTCTGTCTGAATACAATCAGAATTCCCTAAAAGATCAGTAACTTGTCCATGTAAAGTAGGTGAATATTCAATGGACATACCGGGGAAATCTACTGCTACTGTGCTTTTCTTTGTCTCTACTGACAACATAAAATTGTCTTTGCCAGGATACTCCAACAACAATTGCAAGAGTTCTTTTAATCTATGCTCATCTTCTACTGGTTGGTCTGTTTCTCGTAAGCTGATTACAATAGTTTTAGGAAACGGGTCTGGTGGGTTAGGTAAAGCTTTTTCCGGACTAGTGGAAACATGGCTGCTACGTTCAGTTTTATTAAATTCCATACTGCCGTTGGTCCTATTGACATTGGAGACGCTATTGCTATTCGTCTCAGTATAACTAATGGGCTCAGTTTCCGCACTGTCTTTGCTTTCAGCTACATATTCTTCTGCACTGTAACAAGTGATAGCTACTTGGCCATCTCGATTTGTAGTTTTTCCAACGACAAATACCACACTTCCCTCAAACCATAGCCCTCTTGTTTTTTCATACACTTCAGGCCAAGCAAAGATTGTGACTTTTCCATCCAGCAGCTCAAGTTCCACTATAGAGAACGGGCGTTTGTCTTTTGTGAACAAATTACGAACGTTAAAAACTTGCCCGACAACCTTAACTCGCGTTCCCAAATCCCTGCTTTCAAAGTCTTCCACCGTCACTATAGCTTCAATACCAGTTAGACTGCCAACAAGAGAGGCTAAACCTCCTGTTAGGTGAATCCCTAAGAGCTCTGATTCCCATCCAGCTTTTTCTCTGTCAGTTGCATCATCTTCGCTGATTACAATTTCAGCTAACGGTGCTTCCACGGTATCGCCAAAAAGATCAAACATCGTAGTTTGGCCAGAATCTTTAAGCTTTGCTTCTTGTTGTACAACCCCAACAATTTTATCTGTTGCAGATAAAAGGGCTCCTCGTTTACCCAAAACGTCAAATGCACCAGCTTTAATGAGGCTTTCAATAGTGCGTTTATTCATTCCTTGGAAATATCCTCTCCTGCAAGCCTCCTCTATAGATCCTATGGGGGTATTTTGGATTCGTGTCTTTACAAGCTCTTTGACCGCATTTGCTCCCACATTCTTTATCCCTCCTAAGCCATATCGTATTGTTGCACTGCCGGAATCACTTTCAACTGTAAACGAGACATCGCTCTGAGTAATATCTGGTGGAAGAACTGCTATTTGTAAACGTCTGCATTCAGAAAGAATGGTTCCAGTCTTTTCTACATTTCCTAAGTGCGAATTCAAAACAGCGGACATGTATTCCACTGGATAATTAGCCTTGAAATATGCGGTTCTATAGGCAACTAACGCATAACTTACGCTATGTGCTTTATTGAAAGCATATCCTGCAAAGGGCTGAATCAGGCTAAATACTTCGCTTGCTGATTCAAGTGAATAGCCTCGTTCCTTAGCTCCTGTAAGAAACTTTTCTTTTTCTAATGCCATTAATTCAGGAATTTTCTTTCCCATAGCCTTTCTGACGATATCAGCTTCTCCCAAGGAATAACCTGCAAATGCTTGTAAGATCAAAATCACCTGATCTTGATACACAATCACTCCGTACGTTTCTTGCAAAATATCTTGGAGGACAGGATGAGGATACTTGACTTCTCTCAGTCCATGCTTAGCTTTAATAAAAGTATCGATATGTTCCATTGGTCCTGGCCGATACAAAGCAATCATTGCAGAAATATCACCCAGAGATGTTGGCTTTAATTCTTTTATATATTTCCTCATTCCCGCGCTTTCCAATTGAAATATTCCTGTTGTTTCACCAGATGCCAAAAGCTCAAATGTCTTAGGATCTTCTAATGTAATTTCTCTGAGGTTTAACTGCTCGTTCTTCACCTCTTTGATCACAGGAATAACTTTGCTTAGGCTAGTAAAGTTTGTTAATCCCAATATATCCATTTTTAACAGTCCCAATTTTGCAATTGGATACATCGGAAATTGGGTCATATTTCCTTCGCCTTGGTCTCCTCTCACAGGACGTTGTAATGGGACATGATGCGTTAAAGGCTCCTTAGAAATAACCACACCTGCCGCATGGGTACTTGCATGACGGACAACGCCTTCCAGTTCTTTAGCTGTATCAATTAGTTTCCGGTACCTGTCGCTGCCCTCATAATGACCCCTAAATTCTTCGCTACTGCTTGCCGCTTGTTCCAACGTCATATTTGGACCAATCGGTATAGATCTAGCAATTGAATCAACTTCGGCGTAAGGGTA
>CEVQ01022930.1_pt1 | contig 20299 bp, 25 predicted proteins | sample 356551 | NCBI WGS metagenome assembly CEVQ01 (sample SAMEA2623756, study PRJEB7988) | marine metagenome | biome: marine biome (ENVO:00000447); feature: mesopelagic zone (ENVO:00000213); material: "saline water (ENVO:00002010), including plankton (ENVO:xxxxxxxx)" | depth 250 m | reverse complement strand
AATTTAGACCTAAAAACAGAAGGATTTGAAATACTTTGAAATTCGTGACGTGACCCCCCTACGCCCATTATAATTAAATCGCCGTAACCGAACATAGAACCTCCAAGGGATTTACGGACTGTGACACTTTCAACTTTATCTAAATCGAATTCGATGGTTTCTGTGCTTAAACCACTAGATCTGATTACTAATCTAGAATTTGTTAGAATTATTTCCTTACTTCCTGAATCTAATAGCTGGCTAGAAAGTTTAAACAACATATACAATAAGACGAATATAAAATATAGAATGAGTAAAGAAGTGCTAGAAGGTAAAGAACCACTTGGAAGAAAAAAGGAAGGGATAGGTGGGAGATTGCTTAGAAATGATGATGAAATTTGAAATAATAAAAGTCCTAAAAATAAATAAATGAACATTTCGAGTATAGGAAAAAGCCAGAGAATTCGATGTGTTTTTGGTGAATCGATAATCTGTTCATTTTTACGTGAATTGCTTTGTATATATTCAGAAAGATTGGAAGACATACTAACCTGGGGGCCAAACTAGATTACGACCGCCAAGAAGGTGTAAATGAATATGAAATACTGTTTGACCAGCTGCATCATTGCAATTGAAAACTGTACGATATCCCGATTCAGAAAGATTGCGTTCACCAGCAATCTGTTGTGCTACCATATGCATTTCGCCAACTAATTCTCGATCTTCTGACTTGAGATCATTGAGTGTTGCTATATGTTTACGTGGAATAATTAGTACGTGTGTCGGTGCCTGTGGATTGATATCGTTAAATGCTAAAACAGAGTCGCTTTCATAGATGAAATCACTGGGTATTTCTTTGTTACTGATCTTACAGAAAAGGCAATCACTCATAGAACCTCTGGATTAACGCAACTCGGTAAATCGGAATTGTTGATTTTTGCTAATATATTTTCAACCGCTATATTGCCCATTGCAGTTCTAGTATCTAGAGTTGCACTACCTATATGTGGAACGATAATTACATTATCCAAATCTGTAAGTCCGGGTTCCATATCGGGTTCATTTTCAAAAACATCAAGTGCAGCTCCAGCAATTTCGTCATTTGATAAAGCGTTGACTAATGCTTTTTCATCTATTACAGGACCTCTGCTAACATTTATTAGATAAGAAGTTGGCTTCATGACTTTCAATTCGCGTTCACTTATTAGATGGTGAGATTTTTCATCGTAGAAAGGATGTAAAGAAACGAAATCTGATTGTTTAAGAAGAGAATACATGTCCATATATGTTGCATTGACTTCTGAGGCGAAGGATTTTTCTTCGACATCGCTGTAAAGAATATTCATTCCGAATCCCTGTGCTCTTTTTGCCAGAGCGAATCCTATTCTTCCGAACCCGATAATTCCTAATGTTTTGCTATGAACGTCTGAGCCCATTAGTAATGTTGGTGACCAAGCTTCATATTTTCCAGAACGCATGAAATTGTCTGCTTCCACTATTCTGCGAGAAATGCCCATCAAAAGTGCCCAAGTTAAATCTGCAGTTGTTTCAGTTAAGACTCCCGGAGTATTAGTTACTGGGATTTTTTTTTCAGTAGCTGCTGCAACATCTATATTGTTGAATCCAACGGCGTAATTTGCTATTAATTTTAAATCTGGATTAATATTCATTAAAGAAGAATCTATCGTGTCTACTAATTGTGATAAAATGATATCACACCACCCAATGCCGTCTTCTAATTCTTTTCTAGTCAATGGGCGATCTTCCCTGTTAACACGGAGTTCGGAAATCTCTTTGGAAAGTTCCAATCTACCCATTACCGTATCTGGCAAAAGTCTTGTTACGAAAACTTTCATGCTTGAACCTCTCATCAGGGGGTTATAAGTAAAATTTGCAGGTCCGTAATATTAGTACCAGTTAGACCTGGAGAGAAGATATCATCCAATTTCTCGAAGAAATTATAAGAATCGTTGGCTTCTAAATAGTTCTTAAAATCTAAACCCAACGATTCCGCTCTTTCTATTGTACAGCCGTCAGCAAATGCGCCGGCAGCATCAGTGGGGCCGTCTTGACCATCAGAGCCTGCGCTTAGTAGTAATACATTTTTCAAACCTTGAAGTTCTGAAGCGGCGGCTAAACTAAGCTCCTGACTACGCCCGCCTAATCCTTTACCTTTGACAACGACTGTTGTCTCTCCTGATCCTAAAATACACACCTTTTTTTGAATTTCTTCTCTTATCTTCATTTTAGCTAAATCTGCATATTCAAGACCAACGTCTCGGGCCAGACCCGAAACATTAGAGGAATGAATAACCACATCATATCCCAATGATTCGGCTTGCTTCTTGGCTGAATCTAGTGCATCTTGATTTGAACCTAAGATAAATGTGTCTGCGTTATCACAAGATTTTGGAGTTTCTTCTAATTCGCCCAAGGAACCTTGAATGAGGCGATTCATAACTGAATCCGGAATTTTATTTTCAAGAGATAAATCGTGTATTACTTTGAGTGCATCTCCGAAAGTAGAATAATCTTGAACAGTAGGACCTGAAGCGATAACATCTAAACTATTATCCAAAACATCAGATATAACTAAAGACAAAACGGTGGCTGGTGAAGCGAGATGTGAAAGTTGCCCTCCTTTGACAGAGGATATGTGCTTTCTGACTGTGTTCAACTGAATAATGTCTCCGCCACTTTGACTGATTAGATTAATTGTTTTGAGTTTATCAGAAGATGAGATTCCTTCTGCTGGCATTGATAAAAGCGAAGAACCGCCACCTGAAATTAAAACTAAAACAATGTCATCTTTACCTGAATTTTTCATCATTTGGCAGATTAGCTTAGTGGTTTTTTCTGAGCTTTTATCCGGTAGGTTGCCGTCTGCACCTTCTCTGATAATTATTTTTTCATTAGAATAGTTAAAATGGTTTAAAATTCCTTTAGGAACGCTAGAAATTCCTTCAGATATATGATCTCCAATAAGAGATTCGATTGATTTACTAAAATCTACTGATGCCTTGCCGAATGCTACGACTTTAACATTTCCATTAAGATGATATTTTTTATTGTTGATAATTAAGCAATCATCTATTCTTTGAATTTTTTTGTTCAGCAACGATGAAGGCATAGCGGAAGAAATTGCAGAATTGAATATTGTCTCTGCATCATTGCGTAAGTCTACCATTGAGATGGTAATGATTGGGGCTTAAATCAATTTGAGTGATGCCGTCTAAAGTGGGAAACTAAACCCAATATACTCAAAATACTCAAAATAGGAAGAGTGGGGATTGTAGTAGAGGAATCCTCTATCGGTTCGGAAGAACCTTCACCGACTATGATTTTTCCTCTCATAGAATCCATAGAATAGTGCGGCTCACAAATGTAAAACAATGTAATGTCTGAATTGGTATATTCTTGAGGTAAGGTCCAATTGAGAGATCCTGAAATTGGTTCTCCAGAGTAGAAGCCACTTTCTAAGCGATTATCATCCCCCTCATTCTCTATTTGAGCTACATTGTGAGTATCTGTTGAATTCCATTGAAAGATTATAGTATCTCCTATTGAAATTTCTATATCAGTAGAACCATCAGGAGCCTCAAAGGCGTAATCAACCACGTAGATTGTATGTACTTCAGCCGGGTACGAAGGGAGTAAAAGAGACAGAACCAATATAGAAAAAAGAGTGAAACGCAAAATTAAGCCTCAATATTTTATGAGGAGATGATGTCTATATATGTATTCTTCTACATTGCATATTATGAAAGTGCTTGGCAGAGACGTTCATGCACATCACATACCTTTCATTGTAGCTGTGATGGTTCTTCTAATTGTAGTTACCGGAGGTTGGGTAAGGATAAGTGATGCTGGAGAAAGTTGTCCTGATTGGCCTACCTGTTTTGGTGAGTTCGGTTTTACTATTTCTAGTGAAAAACAAATGGAATGGTGGAGTGAAAATCCAGATGAGGCAGATTCTAGACATGAAAATGATCCTGATTTTACATACACTACAAATCAAATATTTACAGAATGGTTACATAGATTTTTGGTAGGAATTATAGGAATTATTTTACTATATAGTCAAATCTTAGTATGGAATAAAAGAGAAAAGATAGGAGATAGGCCTTACAAAATACATATGATAGCGATGTTATTGTTGATATCTCAAGCAATTATTGGGATGATAACTGTTAGATATGATAATGCTCCTTGGAGTGTGTCTGTACATTTAGCTGCTGCTATGTTGTTTATCACCACTTTACTGTGGACTGGTGTTGTATGGATGAAATCTGAAAATGTATTGCCGAATAATCTTAAGATAAAAACAAAAAAAACTGTGTGGAAATTACTTCTAATGATGTCGATAGTTACTTTGATTATGGGAATGGTTGGTGGATACATATCCTCTGGAAAATATGCGGACGATTGTAGTACGGGTGTAGTAAATGGATGGCCTCTTTGTAATGGAGAAATAATCCCTGCTCATGAAAACTTCGGTGCTAATGTTACTTTTCTACACCGAATATTGGCCCTGATGACAGGTGGAATACTATTCTGGGGTGGGCAATGGATGAGAGAAAATGGTGGAAAAAATATTCTGACTACGCATGTTGACATAGCTTTAGGATTATTCGTGATGAATCTGATAGTTGGAGCTTTACATTTAGTAATGATGGATGAAAATGGGTTTCCAGGTTGGTTATCACTATTGCATCTTACACTAGCGACGTTGATGTTTATTGCCCTAGCTTTTCCAACAGTAATAGCACATGAGGCACTGAAAGAATGATGCAAAATAATGAAGCGCCGCCACTGCTGGTAGTGTATTGGAGGCTGTTGAAGCCTAGAGTTGTTATGCTACTACAGATAACTGCGATTTGTGGAGTTATAATATACAATTTAATGAATGAAATGGTGGCAGATAGAGGAGATATTGTTAGAATAATTGAACAAAGTTTGGTAGTACTTGTTGGTGGAACTTTAACTGGTGGCGGAGCAGGTACAATCAATATGTGGTATGAAAGAGATATCGATAATGAAATGGGTAGAACGGATAAAAGACCAATACCAATGGGACATATATCTCCTAAACATGCCCTAATGTTTGGTATTTTTTGTGTATTGCTAGGAACACTAATACTTTGGAATTATGGATCTTTAGAGGCTGGTGTTATTGCATTAATGAGTGCGATTTTTTATGTTTTGATTTATACGGTATGGTTGAAACCCAGAACTGCACAGAATATAGTAATCGGAGGTGCTGCTGGTTCAACCCCTCCTTTGATAGGTTGGGCTGTAGCTGGGGGGGAGATAACTACAGTGATTCCGTGGTTGATGTTTGTTATTATTTTTCTATGGACCCCTCCACATTTTTGGGCATTGTCTCTACTTAAAGTTGAAGAATACCGGAAAGTTGGGTTACCAATGCTCCCTGTAGTAAAGGGAGAAAAATATACTAGAAATAGCATAGTGGCGTACACGGCGATTTTGTTACTATCCACTATAGTTTTAGGATATGAAGGAGGATTGGGAATAATATACATAGGTATAGCCACCGTCCTTGGTGGATATTTTTTGTACTTAAGTGAAATATTGAGAAAGGCGCCAACCGCGGAAAATACTATGCGTGTATTCCGTTATTCGATAAATTATCTAGCTTTGATTTTTTCTACAATTGTTATCGATATATACATCTGAAAGAAACCCCAATATTATTTTATATACCGATGCTGATTTTACTTTAACTACGCTACGTTGTGTAGTTTTCTTGGAGAAGAAGAAATCTATGTCCGTTCTAAAAGATTCATTGATACCGTACATCCCTCAAGGATGGCAAACCGACTTGTTTGAACCTGTGGTAACTCAATTCTTAGTATGGTCAGCAATAGTTGGAGTATTAGTGCTTGGGTGGATGTTCTATGCATTTTTCAGATATACAGATGATGGAGAAACACCAGAAGATGCTCCTGAAGCAGGAGTGTTTCCAATAGAAAGAGGAAGTAATAAAGTAGAAGTTATTTGGACTGTTGGGCCATTGATATTGGTGGCTTGGTTAACTTATATTTCTTTAGCACCTCTAGATTATTATTGGGACATTCCAGATGATGAAGATACAATGGTTGTACAAGTTACAGCGCAGCAGTGGTTTTGGACTTTTACTTATGAAGATGGAACTTCAACGATAAATGAATTGTATGTTCCGGCAAATACAGAGGTTGTTTTGGAGTTTAAAGCGTTAGATGTGATACATAGTTTTTACATTATAGAATTGGGCGTTAAGGAAGATATACCGCCTAATGTAGACACTGAAGCTTGGTTTGATAGTGGATTACTTGAGGCTGGTGATTATCTTATTCAATGTACAGAATATTGTGGTGAAGACCATTCCAATATGCTGGCTACATTGATTGTTGGAGAGGAATGAACGTATGCGACAAATGAATGGAAAAATATTTGGTGTTTTGTTTGTGGCAATAATTGCAGTAATTGCAATGATATCGATTCCTAGTGGAGATTCTCTACCTGGTGGTGTTGATACAAACGTAGCGGCGGCAGGATGTTCGTGTCATGGTGTTGATCCGACTGCTGGAGTGATGGTGACAATTACTGCTCCCGAAAATTTTACTGCTGGTGAATCGTATAACATTACAGTTTCTGTATCTGGCGGTCCAAACGACGAGATCACAGAGGGGATGAATGCAACCGGTGGTTTTAGTTTAAGAGTAAACAGTGGAACGCTAGAAAGTAGTAGTGATGACACTCAATTATGGGACGATGGTACAATATCGCACACAGAAAGTGGTAACGATCAAAGAGAGTGGACGATGGGTTGGACAGCTTCTGATGACGATTCTAAAACTGTAACATTTACTGCTTATGGAAATTCTGTTAATGGAGATTCTGGGAATGGATTGGGTAATTCTGGAGATTATTGGAATGCTGCATCTAAACAAGTTCCTGGAATAAATGTAATTGTTGATGATGGGGAAATTACATTTGCACAAAAAATAATCTATGCGGTGCTACTTTTTGGAGTGACTATTGGTGCAGTTGGTTTTGGATATCGTGTTGTGAATACTGAAAAAACTGTTGAAGAAGTATTCGGAAAATATTGGGATTACATGATGGAATGGATTGTGACTACGGATCACAAAAAGATTGGTATTTTGTATTTTGTAACTGGATTTTTCTTCTTGATAATGGGAGGAATTTTAGCTTTAGCAATGAGAGTCCAATTGATGTATGCAGATAATGACTTTTTGACGAATCAAGAATACAATTCTGCATTTACCATGCATGGAACGACTATGGTATTTCTTTCTGCGATGCCCATGATAGCGGCTTTCGCGAATTATTTAGTACCATTGCAGATTGGAGCAAGAGATTTAGCATTTCCCAGATTGAATGCTTTGAGTTATTGGTTACTTCCTGCTGGTGGAATAACAATCTACGCAGGATATCTAGCAGGTGGAGCGGGAGATGTTGGTTGGACGGGATATGCACCATATTCATCTGGAGATGCCGCGACGGCTCCTGGTACTGATTTGTGGGTATCTGGACAGATAATGCTTGGTGCATCTTCAACTATAACAGGAATAAATTTTATGACTACTATTTTACTAATGAGAGCACCTGGTGTCACTTTAATGAGAATGCCCCTGTTTACTTGGTCTATTGCAGTTTCCGTATTTCTCATGTTATTAGCAATGCCCGTGTTCACTGTAGCGTTAATACTGTTATTTGCAGATCGAACATTTGGAACTTTATATTTTGATGTAGCGGCGGGTGGAGATCCGATATTGTGGCAACACCTTTTCTGGTATTTTGGACATCCGGAAGTTTACATACTTGTAATGCCTGCGTTTGGAATTATATCCGAAGTAGTTGCTACTTTCTCAAAAAGACCGATATATGGATACAACGCGATGGTGATGGCGATAGGTTCCATAGGTATAATTTCATTCATTGTATGGGGGCACCATATGTTTACATCGGGAAGTGATCCGCTATTCCGATTCATTGTGATGTTAACTACCATGTTAGTCGCTATACCGACTGGTGTGAAAATATTCAATTGGTTGGCAACCATAACTGGAGGAAAAATAAGTAGAAAAACAGCGATGTTATTCTCACTAGGGGCAATTGCTACATTTACAATAGGGGGAATTACTGGAATTATTTTAGCATCTATTCCATTAGACTTAGCCCTGCATGATACTTATTTCGTAGTAGCGCACTTTCACTACGTAATAATTGGAGGAATATTATTTGGATTCTACTCTGGAGTATATTATTGGTATCCGAAAGTCACGGGTAGATTAATGAATGAAAAACTAGGAGTGGCGCATTTTGTAACTTCCATGATATTCTTTAATCTTGCATTTTACCCAATGCACAATATAGGTTTGATGGGGATGCCTAGAAGATACTCTACATACAGCGAAAGTTTAGGAATAGAAGAATTGAATTATTATGTCAGTATATTTGCAATTCTATTTGGTTTGAGTCAACTTTTCATAGTGGCCAATATGATTTATTCATACAGAAAAGGAGAAGAGGCGGGAGACAATCCATGGAATGGTTGGAGTTTGGAATGGGTAACTTCCTCACCACCACCTCATAATAGTTTTACAGAAATCCCTACTTTGGAGGTCAAAGAAGATGAGTGAAGAACATATCCACACATCGGCCCCGTTTGTTGCGAGTATGGGGTGTATGTTTATGATGATAGGATTAGCATTAGCAACAAATGGTTATCCTTCATTTTGGTTTGTTTGTTTAGCAGGTGTTGCGATATTAGTAGCTGGATTTATTTCATGGTTATCTGAATATTCGCCACAATATGAAGAAGTTGATGTTGAAATGTATCATTCATATTGGGATACAATACCTATACGAAAATTTGGTACGTGGCTATTTCTACTTAGTGAAATGATGGTCTTTGGAACTCTATTGAGCACATACCTTAGATATCGTGCAGCTGCAGGAGAAGATTGGGCGCCTGCTGCAGATTTGATAAGAGAACACCTAATATTTGGTGTAATCAACACATTTGCCCTACTCTTGAGTAGTTTGACTGTGGTTCTGGCATTGTATGCTACAAAAAGAGGAGATACAAAGCGAGCAACCCGTTATCTGATATGTACTCTTATTTTGGGTACACTTTTCATAGTTCTTAAACTGTACGAATGGTTTGAAATGATGCACCATGACTTTTCACATATAGATCCAAGATATGAACATGGTTTCTGGGTAGACACTAGTATGGAAGGCTCTACATTCTATCTAACTACTGGGACTCATGGTGCGCACGTATTTGTTGGTCTTATTGCATTGTGTTATTTGATATATAAATCGAATAAAGGAGGATATACAGAAGAATATCACGACACCTTAGAGTACTTTGGACTCTATTGGCACTATGTCGATATAGTGTGGGTGTTCGTTTTCCCATTCTTCTATCTATATTGATAAATATGAATGAAGAAGAGATTGAGAAGGAAGAGATTGAGGAAACTACCGAGCCAGTAGAAGAAGAACATCACGAAGAACATGGAGTGCCTCTCTTTATCAGAGTATTCGCTTGGCTTGTGTTTTATACATTAATAGAAGTTGGAGCCATACTACAAGAATTCTCATTTTGGACAACCATGGCAATATTGTTCGGTATAGCCTTCATCAAAGTTTGGTATATTGCGGCATACTTTATGCATCTGAGATGGGATCCCCCGTTAGCTAAGCACACCAGTGTAGTTCCAGTTCTGTTCTTAGCCATTATGTTTTTGGGTATTGGACTTACCAATCCAGGTGCAGTTGACGATTTCAGAACGCTATGTGGTTTCTAAAGAATATAAAAATAGAAACCTAAAATTGATATTGTAAAATAAGGAACTAACGAAGCTGCGCCCTCGTAGTTTTTACTTATTCTTTGGCCAAACATCAGGATGCAAAGGGAAAATGAGCAAAACATAGTGCCGAGTAGGCCGACTGAATGGCCGTCTCTAAACAATATCCATAAAATTCCTAATGCAGACAACCCACCTCCCAATATTTCTAAAATAGTTACTACAAACAGGCCGACATGTAAACTGCTTGCTAACGGTGTGTTTTCAAATTGTTTAGACATCCAATCGAGTTCGGAATTCCAATTTAGAATTTTATCTATGCCTGATTGAAGAAAAATAGTTGCCAGAAAAGCGGAAATTGTCATTCGTAAAATATCTAAATAAAGAAAGTTTTTATCAAAAAATATTAAGCCGTCTGAGAGAAATTCTAATGAAGCCATGAAAGCAAATAAAAAAAGAGATACTTAACTATTCTTGAAGTATGATTTCAATATCGTGAACAAGATAGGTTGGAGACCAATCAATGCCTGTAAAGAGTGATCTTTTCCTTAAATCTTTATCTAAAATAAAAACAGCAGGGTTGTGTAAGACGTTGTAATTTGTGTTGTTGTTTGAATCGGAATTTTGAGGTACGACCCAGATGCCGAAATCATCCCAGACTGGCTTTAGAGAAGTCCAATTACCAGTAAGGTGTGGCCAAGTAATGTTATTTTGTGAAGTAAAATTAGTGAGTGCGGATGGTGTATCTCTAAATGGATCGACAGAGATGGAAATAATAGATACGTTAGCTTCTAAATCTGGACCCAAAGACGTGCTCAGATTTTTGAGTAAATGAGTTGTTGGAAGACAAGTATCACTACAGTGGGTAAAAATGAATGACACGACCAAAATATTACCTTCGAAGGAAGTGAAATTAATTGATTCATTGTGTTGATTGGTTAACTGAAAATTTGGAGTTGGGGCTGGTGGACTTAATTCAGTACCCCAAAAGCCAGAATCTTGACTTTCATCCAAACAGCCAGATGATATAATCGAGAATGTAATGAGAAAAATAGAAAAACTAGATGCCTTCACAAATGGTCAAATCGGTAGTAGTAAAAATGAATTTGCTAATTTAGAGTGGGCGCTATGCTTTTGTGTTCTTTCTACATTGGGGTTTTGATACAATGCATGAAGAGTATGCTGATGTGGGAGAAGGTGTAAGTGAAGATACTAATGAAGCTAATTCAGCAGTTAGAATAGAAGGGGGTAATGTGTTTGTAGAATTGGATCCCGATCACCCTGGATTCAAAGATAAAGAATATCGTGAACGAAGAAATGAAATTGCTAAGATTGCAATTGAATGGAACGAAATGTCTATGCAGGAAAGAAGAACTATGAAAATTCCTGAGGCCCCATATAGTGAAGCTGAACATGACGTGTGGAAAGCGATAATGGAACGTATGGAACCTGCTCAAGAAAAATATGCGTGTAAAGAATATTTAGAATATGCACGTAAACTTAAACTTCCGAAAGATAGAATACCGCAACTTCAAGAAGTTAGTGAAAAATTAGAAGATATTACCGGCTTTAGACAAGAGCCAGTTGGTGGGTTAGTTCATCCTAAAACATTTCATACTGCACTAGCGAATAAAGTATTTTTATCTACTCAATACATAAGACATTCATCGAATCCATTTTACACGCCCGAACCTGATGTTGTACATGAATTAGTAGGGCACACTGCAATGCTAGCGGTTGAAAAATGGGCTGAATTGAATATGCTCTTTGGAAAAGCAGATATGCGCACAGAAAGTGAAGAGGCGATTAAGAGATTGGGGACGGTGTATTGGTTTACAATGGAATTTGGAGTTTGCAGAGAGGGCGATGATGTCAAAGCAGTGGGACCGGGGTTACTATCTTCATATGGTGAAATGGAACACGCTTGCACAGGTGGGGCTTATTGTGGTAAAGAAGATGCTTGTGTATGTGATCCACATGTGGAATATCGTAAATATAATTTCGAAGAAATGGAAACTCGACCATATGATGTAACGAAATACCAGCCCATATTATATTTAGCAGATTCATTTGAAAAGATGTATGAAGATATTTCAGAATTTGTTACTAAATGGGGAACGGATGAAGATCCTAGAAAAGAAATACATCAATAAAATAAGAGTTGGAATAGTAATTCTTGCTCTTACATTATACATACCATCTTCTAGTCTAGCAGAGCCGAGTCCTATGCGGTATGAATACCATGGCGATCCAATTATTTCTATCAATATGACCTACAATTCAGGACCGGGTGGTGGAGATTCATTTGAAGGGGAAATAATTTTAGAATTGTTTATACAATGGGCACCAACAACTGTTAATAATTTTATAGAATTGATAAATCAATCTTTTTTTGATGGGATATTTTATCATAGAGTAATAGATGATTTTGTAATACAAAGTGGAGATGATAGTTGTGTAGAAGTGGGGGCATATCCTGTAACAAATCCAGATTGTGGTGAAGGGGGGTCTGAACAAAATATACCTTTTGAATCGCATGAAAATCTAACACATATAGATGGAGCAATCGGTATGGCACGAGGAGTAGAAGCCGATTCGGCAACTAGTCAATTCTATATTTGCGATGGACCTCAACATGGACTTGATAATGGAAATCGGACTTTGGAGGATGATCCTGGATATGCAGTCTTTGGTGTTGTACGAGAAGGGATGGAATTGGTACAAATGGCAGCAGCAGTACCAACTACTAATGATCCGGATGGAGATGGAAGTGCACCAAGAGCTAGTGGTGGCCCAGATAGACCGTTGTATGAAGTTCACATAAATTCAATAACGATAATTGGCTTTGTTGGAGATAATATAACTGTAGAAATAGAGGATGAGAAACCGATATCAGCTATATTTATTTTACAGATTACGACGATATCGATTGTCACGTGTATAGCAATATGCGTGCTTCTAAACAAATGGTTTGGAATTAATATAATGCACTATATTATGTATAAGTAAGATGTTAGAATACCTAATCAAAGCTAATGTGTTGGGAATGATTTTATTTTTTATTCCAGCGTTTTATATATTTATTAGAATTAATGCTCCGATAGAAAATGAATTAATTGAAAGAAAATTATACTTGGCCTGTGGTGCAGGAGCTATATTTGGATCTATAGCAGAAGCGATGATTTTAGCAGGGGGGTTGAAAACTAATAGTGAAGAAATTGGTTTTAGTTCTCTAATTTTTGTAACGCCATTGATAACAATGACATTACTATATTTGAGTGTTAATTTCAAAACATTTAGAGAAGATAACTATGCAGGATATTATGCTGCAGGTGTAGGATTATTCTATGGAGCATCAAAAGAATTTTGGAATCTATGGGTATTGGAAACCAACATAGATGGATTGAGTATTGGAGATAACCTAGTTGATCTTTTGATGGGGACCTCGTTTGTAATTCTAATGGGTGGATGTGGACTGTGGATGGGAGAGGCTTGTAGGATTGAAAAAAATAAACTCAGAATGTTTGGAAGATTGACAATGCTTTGTATGTTTATGAATTTCTTATTAGTTAGCTCTATCGAAATGACGTCTATGTTGGTTGATTACGCAGCTATAGTAACTGTAGCCATAGTAGGGGTTTCTCTATTATATAGAGGTCAAGTAAATTTACAAAAAATTAAGAGATAGTTAAATCTTTGACATTGTAAGTCTCGGAGTTTTTATCGATATATTCTATTAAGTCTGAAACGTGTGGAGATTCCAATAGTATTTCTCCAGTATCGTGATCTACAATCCTAAAAGGCATTCTTACAGACAGACGACATGTGAATATATAGTTTGCGTGAAATTTAGACGAAAGCATTAATTTACTAGCCTCGTTTAGGTGACGTGAAAGTCTACATTGATACAGTTAAGGAAGTTTTAGAAAGGGGAGTTAGAAAGGAAAATAGAACGGGAGTAGATACTATTTCTGCATTCAATATAAATTACACAATAGACATGGATAATGGATTTCCATTATTAACAACTAAGGAGATATCTTGGAAAAATATAGTTGTTGAAAATCTATGGTTTTTGTCTGGGGATCGAAACATAAGATTGTTACAAAAACACGGATGTAAATTTTGGGATCCGTGGGCAGATGAAGAGGGTTATGTGCCGAGTGCGTATGGAAATTTTTGGAGACAATATCCTGTACATGATAATGGTGAAGTTTCTTTCAATGATCAAATAAAATACGTATTAGAGCAATTGAAAACGAATCCTATGAGTAGGCGGATGGTAGTTAGTGCGTGGGCTCCCGGTAATGCTCAAACAAGTGCCCTTCCTCCGTGTCATTTATTGTTCATATTCAATGTTCAAAAAGATGTGAATGGAGAATCACGACTATGCGTTCATCTGACTCAGCGAAGTTGCGATGTGGCGTTGGGCGTACCTTACAACATTGCAGGATATTCATTTCTTTTACATCTTTTTTCAAAGTTGACTGGAATAAAGCCTGGAACGTTTGGACATACATTGGTTGATGCTCACATATACACATCTAAACCTGATGGTAGTATGGCAGAATATGATCACATAGTTGGGCTTAAAGAACAGATAAAGCGTATTCCGAAAAAATTACCAACACTAAAAATAGATGATGAGATAAAAACATTAGAAGATGTAATGGAGCTTCTGGAAGCAGATACAGACACGCTATTATCTAAATTTAAATTAGAGAATTATAAACCTGAACCAGGAATAAAATTCAAGGTTGCTGTATAATGAAAGGAATAATTGTAGCAGTTAATCCGAATAGAGTAATAGGGTGTATGGGAGATATACCGTGGCATTATTCAGAAGATTTGAAGAGATTTAAGAAATTGACAGTGGGCAATACTGTGATAATGGGAAGAAAAACGTGGGAATCTTTGCCAATAAAACCACTTCCTGAAAGAAGAAATATTGTGATTACAAGTCAACAAATAGAGGGAGTTGAATGTTTCAAAGAGATAAAGAAAGCGTTAGCGAAATCTGAAGGTGATGTTTGGTTTATAGGTGGTGCAGGAATATATGAAGAAGCGTTGGAATATGCAGATAAAATAGACATGACCTTGGTGCCTGATTTAGTTGATGAGGATGGGTGCGTATATTTTCCAAAAATACCAGAAGATGAATGGGAAGAGATAATGTCTAAAGAAAATGAAGATAATTCGAAATTGATACAGAAAATATTTGTTAGGATTATTTAGTTTTTTCTGGTTTTTTTCTCTTTGTTAAATCGATTAAATCTAATATATTGTTTTGCATTTCGGGCATATAATGGAACAGTGCAACTGCTAAGAAAATTAGAGCGAAAAGACTGCCTCCTTTTCCTATTAAAGAATGAGCATAATAGAAAGTGTCATCTCCCCAGACGTGTGAATATGTTAAATAAATTATAGAGGCATTTCGAACGAGATTTAGAAAATATATTACGGGTACTGTAGCGAGAAACGCATAGACGCGCCGTTTAAAATCTGCTTTTGTACAAAGAACTCCGCCTACAAAAATAATCATAGATTGTAAGGCTGTACAGGCTAGAATTATATTGACGCTTGGGGCCATTGGATCTTTCCAATCTGCAGTAACACCTACTGTAACTTCTTGGTAAGAAGAACCTGGACGGTACCATGTAGAACCTGTACCATAATCTATAGGATGTAAAGTTACACCATGATTAAAAATATCTAAAAGAAAAACAGAATGGTGTGCGACAATATTGATGAACCATCCTGCCAATAGAGGAACTCTTTCTACGAAAAAATAGATTCCGCCTGCAATAACAGTCATTGCGCCAAGCCACGCTAAAGCAGGGTATGGTGTTTTCCAAACAATATTTAGATATTCGTGATAAGCGAGATAGCAGAAAAATGGCAAACCTAAGAAACAAAGAAATGCATTTACTGGATCTCGGATTTCCATATAATGTTCTATTTGTAAAAACCAAAAACCGCCCATGAAAAGCCAGCCTACTATGTTCAATTCGTAGCCAGCTTTTTGCGATAATGAAAAATTAGAAAATGTGATATTTTTTGAAGATATTAAATTACCTAATGCCAATAAAATCAAAGAGCCTATTGCGAAGGCTTCTGCAACAATTTCTAATTTCATGATAAATCGCCCTCTGAATTGGTCCACTCTATTGCAGCTTGATAAGCTTCTGGGCTACCGATATCGAACCAAGAGTCAGTGTAAACTAGACCATCTACATGTGAATGTATACAATGATACGCCATAAACGCCCCCATGCTGTCCTTTTCGAAGTCGAGACCTAAATAATTAATTAAAGATTCTTGACCCGACTCTGAAAGAAGCCAAAGGGCTGTGGAGGCGAGAGTACTAGAAGGAGATGTTGGTTTTTCTGTTAAATTTGTGATTTTAAAACCATCTAAAGTTACAATTCCATAAAGCTTAGCAAGAGAAAGGTCTTGAACATCATACAACGCGAGTGTGTCGTTTTGATGTTTTTCAAAATGTTTTACCATCTTACTTAAATCGAAATCCGAAACGTTGTCACCGCCTACAACAAAGAGAGGTCCTTTGGATTTTCTATTTACAACAATGTCCCCAATTGAGCTCAACGCCCCCCTCTTTTCAGATTCAGCTAAAGCTTCTTCTTCTATCAATTCTAAACTAAGTGGACCAGTATAATTTTTTATAAAATCTTCAAAATATTTGACAAATTTACTATTAGTTGAGATAAAAGTGTGAATTGGATTTAATGGTTCGATAGATTTCAAAACATAATCTATAATCGTTTTATTACCTAAAGGTAAAAGTTGTTTTGGTATATCTTTAGTTAGAGAGCCCATTCGCGTTGCAAAACCGCCAGCTAAAATGATGACGTCCATCTTACAAATCTATTTTTCCACCAGTAAGAAGCATACCTAATGTTTCTTCAGCTATCTTGTCTAATTTTTTCTGATTGTGTAGTTTATTTTCGATTTCTTTACTATGATCTTTCAAAACTTTTCTTGCCTTCTTTCGCTCTAAGAAGGCTTCGTGGCGTTTACCTTTCAATTTTTGACGCATTTCAACAGCTCTTTTGTGTTGGTGATCGGCCCTTTGTCTAATTTTTAAAAATTCATGATGTTTTTTATCTGCTTCAGTTGACAGATGTGTTGCTTCAGTAATCAAATCTTTCATAGAATTGTACAATTTTTGGTTTTCTTTTGCTAATTTGATAACTTCCTTGTGGTGTTTATCTGCTTGTTTAAATTCAGCATCTATTTTTTCATCTATTTCGCTAATTTCAGCATAAAGAGTTTCTTCTTTTGTAAGCGTTATTTGCGCTTCGCCTAAACTTCTTCTAAGTATTGAAATTTTTTCGACGAGGACCCGTTCTTTTGAAATTTCCATCTCTGTTGTCTCTAATCTATTTTCTAAATTAATTATTTCATTCATTAAGTGTTGAACTGTGTCTCTTGGTGAAGTCTTTTCGTTACTTTTATCTTTATTTCGAGATTGCTTTAATGCGATTAATTGTTTAGCTTTGTCCTGTGATGTAGTTTTTTTCTGAATGAATTTCTTTTTTTGAGTGACGTTTTCACGCATCTGATCTCTTAATTTGAGAATATCCGCCGTCATTTTTGATCTTTGTTTATTTAGTGAATCTCTTTCATCTCGTGCTTGTCTACCTTTTTCATTATATTCATCTCTTTTAGTTATAAATCCTTGAAATTTTAACTCTGCTTTTTGAGTTTCGGATTTCTCTTTCGATGGTTTTTTCTGAGGCATTTCTCAACTCCGCTATTTGTAGAATCGATACGTCATCGGCTTCTGATTCGGATTTTTTACCTTGTACGACAATATAAAGATAATGTTTTGGAATTCAGAAGGTATCAAAGGGGTCAACGACCGATTTTATTGAGTCGAAAGTAGAGCCTACATCTAATTTCAAGGGCTCCCCTATAAATTTTTCAGCGAGTGTGATATATTTTTCGGCTACGTCGATACGTACTTTATCTGTAAGTTTTGGCGCATCGCCATCTCCTGTAAAACCTTGATTAGCTAGCCATTCACGTAGAAATTCTTTATCCAACTTAATTGGTTCTTTTCCTTGTTCAAAGCGATCTTGATAGCTCTCTGCAATCCAATAACGACTGGAATCTGGAGTATTAACTTCATCCATCAACATAATTTTTCCATCATAAATACCGAATTCGTACTTAGTGTCTACAAAAATCATTCCTTTTTCTGCAGCGCGTTCTACACCTCTGTTATAGAGTCTCATAGAATAATTGGCTAAAAGTTCATACAGATCAGGATCTATAATTTCACGCTTGAATAATTCATCTGGTGAAACAGATTCATCGTGTGCACCTTGTTCTGCCTTGGTAGAAGGTGTGATTATAGGCTCATCAAACGCCTGATTTTTTATCATTCCGTCAGGAAGTTCATTACCGCAAAAATTTCGGTCGCCTTTGTCGTATGCAGACCATGCAGATGTTGAGGTAACGCCTGTTAGATAACCTCTAACGACCATTTCGACAGGTATTGGATCACATTTGCGAACTTCCCATACATTTGGATGTGGCCTTGATTTTACGTGATTAGCAATAATGTCTGCCGTTTCTCCGAACCACCAATTAGCGATTTCAACTAGACATTGCCCTTTGAAAGGGATTGTGCCTAAGACTCTATCAAATGCAGATATTCTATCTGAAGTAACCATCATTATAGTATTATCTTCACGAATATAATTGTCTCTAACTTTGCCTGTATAAAGTTCTCCTTGATTTTGAAAATTGGTACTTTCTAAAGTATGTTTCAATTGAGAACGAAGTAGTTTTCGGTCCATTAGGTAGTGAGTGGAACAGGGGCTAAAAGTAATTAGGTATGATTTTCAAGTAAACGATACGCTAATTTAGTCATCTACACCATATAGAAACAGACGAAATATGCTCAGTAATTTTAAAGATTTGAGTGACAAGACTCTCATGCCTATCGCAAAAACGGTTGGTAAACTCGGTTTTAGACCTAATCAACTGACGCTTCTTGGATTGATTTTAATGGCCGGTTCAGGTTATATGATAGCTTATGACAATATATTAGAAGGGATTATCCTCCTTATGTTTGGCGGATTTTGCGATATGATGGATGGGCTTCTGGCCAGATCTATGGGCATCGATAGTAAAATGGGTGGTTTCTTGGATGCATTTACAGATAGGTATGCAGATACGTTTGTAATTGGTGGTATGCTACTTCTTAATGATTTAGAAAATCAAAATCTATATGGTGTTTCTGGACACGCTTGGGCTATCGGAGCATTAACTGGAGCATTATTGACATCATATGCAAGGGCGGCGGCAGAAAGATCTGGTGTAAGTCAACAGGGAGTTGGGATGATAGAACGACCTGAACGGCTAGTTTTGATAATGATATTCCTTTCTGTTGGAGAGTTTACAGAGGTTATGGAAGTAGCCAAGGCTGCTGTATATGTTCTTGCAATCTTAACTATCTTAGGACATCTAACTGTTTTACAGAGATTGGTGCATTTCTTACAAAATTCGGAAAAAAATGAAGAATAATACATCGCTAAAATGGGAAGAGATAGTAGCTTCTTTCTTCTATCTTGGACGTTCTCCGATTGCACCTGGAACTGTTGGTACTTTAGCTGCAATGATTATTCTTATATACCTAAAAATCGACAATGTAATTCACTTTGCTATGATAATAAGTTTGTGCTATGTAGGTGGTCTGAAAGCTGCGCCGTGGTGTGAAAAAGAATTTGGAAAGGATCCTTCGATTTTTGTAATAGATGAAGTTATTGGTTATTGGATTTCAGTACTCATTTTCTGGATTGGGATAGAATCGTATTCTGTTCCTTCTTTGATTGTTCTATTTGTTTTATTTAGATTTTTCGATATTGTAAAATTCGGTCCGGTTAAAAAAATGGAAGAGATTGAAGGCGGACATGGAATATTACTAGATGATGTAGTAGCAGGGGTATTTGCAGGGGTAGTGGCTCTGATAATATTCTCTACGGGTTTGATTTAAAAGGTGGATGAATCTCCGATAAATATGTCAAATGAACCTATAGATATGTCGAAAATAACTTTCCAGTATGGGGGTTTTCTGATACTCTTAGGAGTTTTGTGTTACATAATATCAGACTCAGACAAAAAGGAAACAGCATTGATACCTGCCATATTTGGAATGATTTTTCTAGTTGGGAATTATATAGCAGAAAATGAAAAATGGAAAATGCATGTAATGCACGTGTTAGTTTTACTAGCTTTAGTGGGAGTTATTTCCGGACTTGTGGATCAAGATGGTATGACTGGGCTATTAGCCATCATCACGGGAGGGGATGCCGGACTTGCAAATATGGAAAAGGCGGCAATGTCAATAGCGTCTGCTGTATACATGTATTTTTGCATTCAATCCTTCAAACAAGCGAGGCTTGCGAGTAAAGAAGATTAATACCCTATTACAATACAGATACAAC
>CEVQ01006865.1_pt1 | contig 20317 bp, 15 predicted proteins | sample 356551 | NCBI WGS metagenome assembly CEVQ01 (sample SAMEA2623756, study PRJEB7988) | marine metagenome | biome: marine biome (ENVO:00000447); feature: mesopelagic zone (ENVO:00000213); material: "saline water (ENVO:00002010), including plankton (ENVO:xxxxxxxx)" | depth 250 m | reverse complement strand
GGCATGGACGTTGAATTACATATAGCTGGTCCTGCCCAGAGACATTGCATGGCGGCAATGAGAAACTCTAATTTCTATGAAATGGGATTAGTGCACCCAAAAATTCCAAATCCAGCCTCGCCTTCAGAGATATATTTAGGGGAATACTCCGATCAATTAGAAGCGATTGGTAAAGATGGGTGTGTAGATGTTCCAGAAGGGCCTGGTTTAGGTGTCGAATACAATTGGAAAGGTATCAAAAAGTATGCGATTGCTGAATTTACATATGATTAATGAACTAGCTTAGCTGAATTTGCATATTTATATAAATCATATGGATTTGGCGTAAATGACTATAACTTTAGATAAACAATTATCGAGTATCCAAAATGTATCCAACTAATAAGTTCAATTCTCTGTTTTTCAGATTAGAAGTATCCAAATAAGTATCCAAAACTCTGTTTTTCTAAATAGATAGGCTTATTTTGAACTTAGAAACTGTATCACTTTATCAGCTGTAAGTTTTCTACTGATGGTTCTATTTCTTTACGTGCGACTCTATGAGCAAGCTGCCTTATAGCATCGTTCACTGGTGTAGGTATGCCTAATTCTGAACCCTTTTTAGAAACATAGCCGTTGAGATAATCAACTTCTATTTTTCTACCCTTCAATAAATCTTGAGCAAGCGAGGGTCTACCAATACCTATTTCTTTTGCACCAGACATTAAAATACCTTCCACTTCTCCCATAATTGATTCATCTGAAACAGCATCCACAAACATCTGTGGAGGCACCCCAGAGATAGGCTGTACATCTACGCCATTCGCTAAAGCGACCTGAACAACTTCAGCGGCTATTCTAATTGATATATGTCTACTGGATTCTACTTCTCTAAGTTCTGCAGATTTCAACCCAGTAACACCAGCTATCGCGTTAGCCATCGAGTTCACACAAAGCTTTGACCAACGCTCTCCCCATAAATTAGAGGTGCTTTTTACTCCGCCACCGGACACGTTGTTTAATAGATCGACTGCTTCATTAATACGTGGTGTAATCAAACCATTTAACTCGCCTAAAGTGAATGGGGACCTTTCTCTTGGACTCGTATAATTAACATGTCCAGGCTCGTAAATACCCGCGCCGTAAGTCACTACTGCGCCGATCACTCTAGTCCATCCCAATATCGCCGCTATGCGGTCATCGTTTATGGAGTTTTGGGCACAGATAACATAGCTGCCCTGATTAAGATATGGCTTAATAAAATGAGTGCTCCATTCAGTGTCATAAGATTTAACAGACAAAATAACTATGTCGTAAGAATCACCTCGGGTAGAAACATCGGAAATATGCAAAATGCCAGGGTGAGAAACAAATTCGTCTTCCATTGTCGTAACTCTAAGACCATTTGACCTAACCTGCTGAACATTTTCTGGCCACATGTCTATTAGAGTACAATCGACTCCATTTTTTGCAAAAAACCCACCTATTGTTGAGCCGATTGCCCCAGCACCTAAAATTGCTATTTTCTTCTGTGTCATACTTACCTCCATAAAGGCATTAAATATATATATCAAGATTAGCCGGGAATCGGTGGTAACGGCTCATCTGAAGCGAATCGAGTAACAACGTTATCAGTAATCACTGAAATATCATTGTTATATTCGTCATATGATAATACACCACACCAATTAATCGATCCGGTGGAAAAAACTGCACCACCCTTTGGTGTTTCAAAAAATACTACATCCGATCTAACGAATTCGTTAACTTCGCCATGCTGCGAGGAATCGGTGGTGAACATCTCTTCGATAACATGATGATACGCTTTCGTATGTCGGCCAGCGGATGTGGCCAATAATAATGCGTGAGGAGGTGTTCCAAGGCCAAAATCTAATCGGTCTACTTCATCCCCAGCTGCTCCGTGGTTCAACATTAATGAAGGGTGATCTCCTATTAATTCGTCATCACGATTTACTCCTTTAAAAATGAAATCTACCCGAGAGTCATTAGAGTCTTCCTGCAACTCATAAGCTGTCCCAATATCAAAACCTTGGGCAGCAAAACCAACCCCAGCTATTTTTTGAGGTGGCCATCCTCTTTTTCTCCATATACCACCAAGTTCACCTGTAGTTGAATGGTAATATTCGCCTGGTTCAGCCTTCCATATTTCTGTACCACCCCAACGTCGGATTTCAACCACATGAGGTCGCTCAGGATCAAAGGATGTAACCCAATAAAGACCATTTCCTCCCAAGTACATCATCCTTCCACCATTAGCTAAATATGAACTCATTGCCTTCAGCATTTTTAGTGTCCAATATTCAGGATGGGTACCTAGAATTATCACATTGTACTGCTCTAGAAGTTTCTTCCCATCAAACTCCAGATCTTCTGATGTAAATACATCAAATTCGTGGCCTTTCTCTTCTAACCAGTCGGCAATTATTAAATCAGCAGTCAAACAATGAGGACCTCCGCGGCTAGGAGTTATAAAATCCGGCCGAATATTCAAAATGGGTATTTTCCTAGATTGATAAGCAACTCCGCTTCCATCGACTTTAAAGTCGTACATTGAATGCAAGTTGTTTTCCTTTAAGTAGTCCAACTCATCTCTATTAATGTCTTGGTTCCAATTGGGCACTAAATCTGTGGGCATAACTTCATTTGCATCTAGCACATGTTCATTGCCGTAGGCTAAATAAGTGTTTGTTTCCAAAAGAAAACCTATTTTGGACTGAGGTTTACCTAAGAGAGGTCGAACGAAAACTGGAATATGATCATTTTTTTCACCTGAAATAGTCTTTAAAGCATATACACCACTTCTAAAATCTGTAGGTACATTCCATGTTATGCTCTCATCCCAACCAGCGTCATCTATGTCATCTTCATGAAAATGTATGGCTCCATATTCACCAGGACTCTTTTCAGCAACATAATTTTCACCAGTCCAGTTATGACCAATTGCCGCTCTTAGAGGCAAATTGACAACCTTACCATTTAACCCATTTGGACCTATATCGGTAGCTATTTGTGTAGACATTCCAATCGAAAAATCCCAGCTAGCTACAATATTCTCTTCACTAATTTGACCAGCATCCATGGATAGATTATCGATATCATCTATTGAAAGAACTTCTTTATAAATGGTTGGCTGTTCAATTTTGCCATTAAAGCCTTTTCTATATTTACCATTTGAATCGATAGAAGCGGCGATATAAAGAGGATCTTCTGTGAACTGAATCCGACTAAAATCGATGGATTTTTCTGATAATGTTCTTTCAGATCCCTGAGTCCAACCCATAGGTTTTTGATAGATTTTGACTGTCTGTGAGGGTTGATCAAATGATGCAGCTACAAAATACCAGTTTGATTTTCTAAGTTTTCTTCCCGAGGTAATGCAATCAGAAGTATTTCCGTCTCCAACCCATAGAGCTAATTCGCCTCGTTTATTTATAAAAAACCCATAACCCTTGGTTCCTTCTTTGGATAATTTTGTGACAATAGCTTGTGATTTGCCGCTATCTGGCATCGTGGGGTATATCCAGGAGGTAATGGTAAAACTATTTTCGATATTAAACGAAGCCGCATCATCGACAATTACGTGTGAACCGCCATATAAAACTTGCTCATAGCCAGTGTATTCGCCATCTATGTCAGTTGATACAGGTTCAGTTTTAAATCCTGGACCTTTAGGGTTGGGATCACCATGTATTACCCTGACCAGCTCGGCTTTATACTTTGGTTGTTTACTGGATACATAAAATTTTATGGTTTCTCCAGGCTTCACACTAAATTTGTCTGCATATCCTGTTAGCTGCATTAAGGCCCTCACTTTATATTTATTACCTATGTATCTTTTAACGTATTTGCTACAAGACGAATAGTGATTGATGAATTATAGATTTCAATTGCCATAGCCTCAAGAAAAATGGCATCTTGTGCTCTAATTGAGGCCGACTTTATTGACTCTATTTCGAAGCACTGTTAAATTTGCTTGGTTCCTAAGATTCGATTTCAATAAATTTAGTTTGGAGGCTAAAATGGCAGAAAAAGGCAGAGCAGCAGTACTAGTAGCGGATCGTAAATTTGAGATACGAGAATTTCCGACTCCAGAAGTAGATCCTGAAGGAATATTAGTTAGTGTAACGGGCGGAGGAGTTTGTGGATCTGACCTGCACATATGGCGTGGTGAAATAAACATGCATAATTTCATACTGGGTCATGAATTAGTAGGCCGTGTTCATTCTTTAGGGAAAAATGTTTCAACTGACTTTCTGCAAAAACCTCTGAAAGAAGGTGACAGAGTTATATTTTCATACTGGACACCTTGCCACCGTTGTTATCAGTGCATACGAGGTGAATACACTGATTGTCTCTATAATTTCCAGGGTTTTAAATCTGTTGAAGAATATCCGTATTGCCATGGCGGTTTTGCAGATTATTATTATCTTCAACCAGGCACGTTTGTATTCAAAGTAGAGTCAGATTTATCTGATGAGGTTCTTACCTCAGTTAACTGCGCGGCAGGCACTGTTATGGAGGGAATTGAAAGATCAAACATTCAAGGCGGCGACGCAGTTGTATTTCAAGGAGCTGGTGGCCTTGGAATGTATGGAATGACGTATGCCAGGGAAAGGGGTGCAGGAGTAATAATCGCAATTGATGGCCAACAGCCTAGGTTAGATTTAGCACTGCAATGTGGCGCAGACTACGCTATAAATATTAACGAATTTCCGAATCCGGAAGATAGGGTTGCAAAAGTAAAAGAATTAGTTGGTGGTGGCCGAACAGGTGCAGATACAGTTGTAGAGGTTGTAGGTTACCCAGGTGTGGTTCCGGAAGGACTCGATATGCTACGGCCTGGTGGTAAATATATAGAGATAGGATGTATCTGGCCGAATGCCATGGCTACAATAGACATGGAAAAAGTGCTTCATGGGATAAGGCATATTGTTCCAGTGTCCTTCTACAGGCCTCAATTACTGCCAACGGCAATAGAAATGTTAGAACGCACTAAAGATAAATATCCTTTAACTAAGCTAATGTCACATACTTTTAGTTTAGAAGATATAAATAAAGCATTCGAAGCATCAGAGTGGTCAGGTGAAGACCGCAAAACTGCTGTTACAAGAGCAGTCATCAAACCATAGAAAATTTTTGTTAATGCGGGTTATGCTGTCGCCTGTATAAAAACGGCAATGCATAACCTGTAGTCATGCACTGATATTAAAAAGCGAATGCGGTTTTGGGGTTATTAACGAGCAAGTTATTAATATCTGAATCACTAAATCCAGAACTTTTAAATCGATGAATGATATTGTCTAATATGTGGGCAAAGCCTTTGCCACCATATCTTTGATACTGCCATTTCTGGCATACATCTTGAGCAATTAAGATTTTATCGCCAAAGCCCATTTCTATAATTTGCCCAATGTTTTCTATTCTCTCTTGATCATTTCCAAACCTTGCTGAAGGCATGATTAACTCTAAGGACGTATCCTCCCACCCAAACACATCCAATTCAATATAGCAGCCGGCCTTTAATAAATTCAGTAAATCGTCTTTATCTGAGTAATGATCACAATGACCAAATATTACCTTGTTACAGTCAGCTCCGGCTTTTTGAATTACATTGAGTATTTGATCTTTTGCCTCACGGGGGCCCACCGGATGAAGAGTCATAGCGGCTCCAGTGTTTTTCTGAGCAATTGCAGCAGCTTCAAGAGATTTTAATTCATTCGGGTGCATAGGCCATGAACAGCCAATTTCACCTATAACTCCTGGCTTAATTCCCGTGTCTTTTACACCATTCTCGATCTCATTTATTATTTCTTCAGCAATCGATTCAACACTTTTATCATTCATGTCTTCTGGGTGAGATTGCCAGACATAATAACCTGATCCCATAACAATATTTATCCCGATTGCCCTTGATATTCGGGCCAGACCTAATGGATCTCTACCAATCAAACCTCCACTTGTTGTGTCTACAAAACTCTGTCCACCAGCCAGCTTAAACTTATATGCTTCTTCTATAGCTGCAGCTTCATCAAGTAATGTCATGTTTTCTAAACTGTATTGAAATCTCTCAGGCAAATTGCCTAAGTTATCCATTTTAATGAGTGTATTTCTATAGGTACGATCACTGGCTGCTTCTGCTTGTTGTACATAACAAGTTATATCCAGTAGCAAATGCTCATGAGCCATGGTTATACCCAAGTTTTCCGGGTTAACTGGCCCTAGCACAGTCTGTATTAAGCCAACTGGTGTTTTAGTCATAATCTTAAAAATTTATGGGGTTGTCCATTTAGATTTAATGAACAACCCCAATATTTAGCTTTTTGTAGTTTTAGTCAGTACATGCAATTGTCGGTTCAACAATAGTTGGACATACCAGATCGCCGCCTTGATCCTGCCCCCGATATGGTGTTCCTCGCATCTCTCTTACAACGCTTTGAACAGGATGCCTTATGCCGTCAAAAGGCTCGAATTCTCCACCTAACCACGTTCTCCAGTCAGTAGAGTCGTAGTCGAATTCCCAGTAGTAGAAAACTGCAGTCTTATAGTCCCTATTGGGGTTATATTTTTCTACAAACTCCATAAGAGTATCAAGTCTTTTGAGAGGAATATTCATTTTACGAAAAGCCTTTGCAAAACCCGGAGCTGTCTCTGCTAAATTATCGGCAGTGGTCTTATTAAATTCATTACCGTCAGCATCTGTATACAAAGTTCCATAATCAGTAATTCCTGTACCGGATATGGAGCCTGCGGTTATCGCGATGTGAACCTTGCCGGGCAAATCATTACCCTCAGCATCTTTCCCCACCGCCATTCCAGCCTTAGCGTCAGCAGCGCTCATCTTTTTTATCTCTACACCATGAGCATATCCATACTGGGCCAAGTATGCTGCTATTTGTGTGGTATATTTCTGAAGATCTGTTCCATCAGAAATCTCCGCAAAAACTATAGTGGCGCCTAGAGAATCATCATCTCCGCCGCATGCAACAGCCGAAAACAATAGTATCGCCATTAAAGGCAAAATAAATTTCATAACACCTGGAAAACTTCGTTTCATATAAATTTAGTCCCTCCTGTCCGGGATAGCTTGTATCATATCACTCCGTAGCCTTAAATCTGCAAATAAACTTAATTTTTAACCTAAAGACAACTTTGAATTAACGGAATTTTGTGAATATTCGCCTGTTTTTATGAACGACTTCGCAACATCAATAGCTTTAACAAAATTATTTTCCATATATTCAGTCAATCTTTTTTCTACAACGTGATATTTGTTTTTTTCAATCAGACTATAACTATCTTCAGCTAAATTATAAGCGGTTGAAAGGAATTCAGTCTGTAAATTATCAAATTCCTCCCTTAGATGAGCCAAATCTTGAGCATTACCGGTTTTCAAAGATTGATTCAGGTAATAAAAAATCCACCAAGCACTATTTTGAGATGATTTCTTTTCACCAAAAGTTACTGATTCATTCAAGCTGCCTTCCATGAAGTTAGGGAGAAAAATCCCTGTGCATGGCGAATACATACTGGTCCAATAAATTGGCAGGCGGGTATCATCAGCGCACAAATCAGCTATTACACTGGCAGCTGTATTAGACCCTTTGTCCACAGAATCAGAATGCATGCATATGCCATGCCCTGACTCAATTGCTTCAACTTTGTTTTTAGATTCAAGTCCTTGTCCAGAGTGATCTGACAAAATAGAAATTATCTTAGATATATTGATCTTACCCGCGTGATGATCGAGTAATGAGCACGACCTTAATTCTCTCTGATCAGCGCTATAACTGAACTTGGTGTCTTCTTTAAAAAAGTCTCTGAAATCTACCTTCCCATTTCCATTATAATCAGCCGATTTGGTAGCTAAACATAATGCGTTTTCCGAAATTAGATCCCAATTATTGCTAATCGAATATGTATTGCTAATTCCCTGTGATTTTTGAACTTTTCGAGCAGCCCACTCATGTCCCGCAGTCTCCAAAACATATGCTTCATTAGGATCTGCGACAATAAACCCGTTATCGTATGTACTATGGCCATCAGGATGTTCAAACTTGCCCTGTCCAAAACGTTCAACCGCTGATGTAATGGCGTCTAAGGCTTCACGAGCATTGCTCCCTCGTTCCAATCCTAGCCTCACTAAATCCATACCGGTCAAAGTAGGCTTATCGGGTCTTAATTTAGACTGCAGTGCCTCATTCCCTATAACCACTTGGTGCTCATTAAAACCATGCTCATATCCCCAGCACCAATATGGCCTCGATCCCACATGCTTGTAACTCACTTCGGTTTCAGGAACCGATATGAATTCCAATGTATTTATGGTGTTCGGACTGTGAGTCTTGCGGTCGTGCTTTACTAAAGGCTGAGTTTCAGTTGGAGGTCTATCGGAGTTTTTAGCAAAAATTGTGTTACCGGATGCAGTATCACCTGGAGTGGCAATTAATGTATCACAACCGTCCAAATTCATTTACTGATCTCACTTCTAATTTTTGATGCAGCACTTACCAATGCATTTAACTTAGGTATCGACATGTACCTAGGTGACCAACCAAATCCACAATCTGGATTAACGTAAAGCTTATCGGCTGGCACATATTTTAGAACTTCTCTAATTCTGTCTACAACGTCATCTGAAGATTCAGGATGAAAAGACTTCACATCAACCACACCTGCCCCAATTTCTCTTCCATCCCTCCATTCAGCAAACTTTTCTACTTCATACATTTCGCGAGCTGCAAACTCAACAACAAACTGGTCTGCTTTGGCCTCGAGTATTTCAGGAAAATAATCTGAATAATGTCTTTTGAATCTGGCTCTGCCATATCTGTTACCAAAGCAGATATGATAGGCCAATTTAGCATCTACACCGTCGGTAGCTAGATTAAACAGTCTGGCCATGTCCTTTCCACCTAAATTTCCTCGAGCTGGCTCGTCAATTTGGATATAATTCGCTCCAGCTTTAACTAAATCTTTTAACTCTGCATTAATAACTTCAGCAAATTGTTCTGCTACTGCTACGGGGCCATCATAAGCATCACCTGGTCCTATCCTGGACCCAAATGTTAAGGGGCCTGCGCATGTAACTTTGGTCATTAAATCAGTATTTTCTTTCAAATAGGTAAATTCACTGACTATTCCTAAACCGCCTGGAGCAGTTATCTCTCCAACCGCCTGATATCTCTGCTGTTGATCGTAACCCCATGGGCCACCAATTCTGCCGACAGGTAAAGGGACGATATTTTCTATCTTTGCGTAATAACTATCAACATACCCATCGAGTCTTCTAGATTCCCCATCAGTAATAATATCTAAGCCAGCTCTTGTCTGATCTAATATAGCTACATCTACTGCGTCTGTCAGTAATTCACTTAAATCAGTCTCTCCCCACTTACCTTCGGCATACAAATCTTTACAGTTGTGCCACCATGATGGTTTAGGATGAGAGCCTACAACAGTCGCAGGAATGAGTAGTTTATTTTCCATATTTAAGATTCCTTAAGTTTAAACCCCGACATGATTGATTAATCCACCAGCCAATAAAATTTCTATTTGCCGGTCAGTCACGTCTAATTTACAACTAATTTGCTGTCCATTAGTTATATTCATTACATTTATTTGTGTGTCATTATTTTTCAGCAATTGTGTGATATTGGCAATCTCAAGTTGATTACCAATAGTTAATCCATCATAATCCGATTCGTCGGTAAACGTAATGGGCAGTACTCCATAATTTATGAGGTTGTCTTTATGTATTCTGGCGAACGATTTTGCTATCACTGCCTGAACGCCAAGATATGAAGGGCATAAAGCCGCGTGTTCTCTAGAACTTCCCTGTCCATAATTATGTCCAGCAACTATAAAACCCTTACCAGCTTTTTTTGCTCGACTCACGAATTCTGAGTCAATATACGAAAATACATGTTCAGATATAGCAGGTATATTCGATCGCAAAGCTAGTGTCACTGTGCCAGCAGGCAAAATATGATCGGTCGAAATATTATCCTTTAATGTAATCAATACCTCTCCTGATAAATCACTTTCTATCGGTCCCTTCTTTGGAATCGGCTTTATATTTGGACCTCTTCTTATATCAACGGATGAAGGATCGTCAGCGGGGGGTATGATTGCTAAATCATCAGTTATATATTTTTCTGGAGTTGCGATATACCTGTTACCTTCTCCTAAAAATTCTCTTGGATCAACGATTTCACCCTTCAAGGCTGTTACGGCACAAACTATAGGGGAAGTCAGATATACACCGTTATGTAGACCTCCAGATCTACCAGGAAAGTTTCTATTGAAAGAGCGAACAGAAACTGCGCCATGTCGAGGAACCTGACCTATGCCCGCACATGGGCCACAAGCTGACTCAAGCAACCTTACTCCAGCTGCGACAATATCTGCTAAAGCTCCGTTTGCAGAAATCATTTGCAGAACTTGTCGGGATCCTGGGCTCAAAGACATAGCCACATTTGGGTGAACTATTCGGCCTTTTAGTACATTCGCGACTTCCATTAAATCCGAGTAAGACGAATTGGTACAGCTACCTATGGCTACTTGGTCCACTTTAGTTCCTGCGACTTCTGAAACAGGTACGACTAGATCCGGACTATCCGGGCAAGATATCAATGGTTCAAGCTTTGATAAATCTATTGTCAGTTTTTCATCATAATGAGCATTTTTATCAGCAGAAAAGGGAGTGTATTTATCTCCACGACCCTGTTTTTCAAGATAGGCCTTGGTAATCTCGTCGCTGGGGAAAATAGTTGTTGTTGCACCTAATTCAGCTCCCATATTTGATATTGTTGACCGTTCTGGCACCGTCAATGTTTTTACGCCAGGCCCATAGTATTCAAATATCTTTCCGATACCCCCTCTCACGGTTAGCCTTCTAAGCATTTCCAATATCACATCTTTAGCCGTCACGCCGAAATTAAGTGATCCCGTTAGCTCTACGCCAACAATTCGTGGCATCCTGAAGAAATATGGCCCTCCAGCCATTGCTACAGCGACATCTAAACCTCCAGAACCTATAGCCAGCGCTCCTAAACCACCACAAGTTGGTGTATGGCTATCTGTACCTAATAAACTTGTACCGGGCGCTGCAAATCTTTCTAAGTGTACTTGGTGACAAATACCATTACCTGGCCTCGAAAAATAGATGCCATATTTAGCTGCAACATCTTGTAAATATGAATGATCGTCAGCATTACGGAAATCTGCTTGTAACATGTTATGGTCGATATAACTAACAGATAGGTCCGTCTTAACTCGGTCGACGCCAGTTGCTTCAAACTGCAAATAAGATAGAGTTCCCGTAGCATCCTGGGATAATGTTTGATCCACCTTTATTGAGATCTCCGAATTCTCTTGAAGATTCCCGGAAACTAAATGGTCATTAATTAGTTTTGTTGCTAAATTTAATTTCATTTTTTAATTCGTCTGAAGTTTTGAAGCTGAAACAATTACATTGCCTTCCATTATAGTTCTCGATGTTCGAAAAATTGTTGCGCTATCTACTATCCATCCATCTCCATCTGCAGTCACCTCAACCTCTACTTTCATTGCACCACCTGGATGGCCGATAGTTAATGCTCCTGCTTTAACATTTTCTGCTATGTCAGAAACTAAAGTTCCTTTAATATGTGCAGCCACTGCGGTTGCCATGGACACTGATACCGGATATGTACGATGGGCTTGACCCATTGAGATTGCTATCGCTCGTAAGTCTATATCGTCAGAATTTATTTCTTGTTTGTCTCTTGACATATAGTTGCTTTTAGAGTCGATTAAAACGATTTTAGGCAAAGCTTTCGACTCAATCTGTGCAGTTTCTATATCTTTCGATAAACCAAGGATAACCGCTACTTCGCATCTTATAGCTTCAAGAGCACTTTTTGTTTCTGAATCTCTATCTAAATCTTCAACGGTACAGCTCGTTTTATAACTGAAATCTTCAACTGAAACAAAAATTGTCGGAATTCCCACATCGATAATTGAAGCCTTAAAAATTCCATTTAAGGGTGTTTTAATATGATCAATTAAAGATTCGGTAGGTAGGACTCCTTTTCCTAATGAGCCTCCAGGATCATGGAATTTTAGAGTTATTTTTGACGCTTTACCGGGAACCCCATCAATCGCAAAATTACCATATGTTAGTGGTCCATCATCCGAGACTGGCACGCAGGATAAAAATGTTTTGCCTGTATTAACAGCCAGCACATTCACTTCTGTAACAGGTTTAGTTAAATCGACTAATCCTTCATTTATGGCAAATGGACCAACTGCAGATGAAATATTTCCACATGTGCCGCTCCAATCAACAAAGGATGTCTTAATATCGACTTGTGCAAAATTAAATTCCACGTCAATTCCAGGCTTTTTCGAACGAGATATGATTGCCGCTTTACTTAATGAGGAAAACCCACCGCCTAAACCATCTACTTGCCTTCCACTGTTATCTGGGCTACCTAAAACGGTCAGCAGTATAGAGTCGATTTGGGTTTTAGAAAAATGTTTTAAATCAGTCGAATGGAATAACACCGCTCTACTGGTGCCGCCTCTAACAAATACTGCTGGGATCTTCAAAAGTTCATCCATGTGTAATATGTTTCCCAATCATGGTTTGTGAATTTTCAATCCACTTTTTCCAGTATATTTGGCTCTTGGTCGAATTAATCTATTTTTGCCATACTGCTCGATAATATGAGCAGACCAACCAGCAATTCGCGCACTAGTAACAACATTAGTCATAAGGATCACGGGGAAGCCAATATGATGTAACAACGGTGCAGCATAATAATCTACATTCGGAATAATGCTTTTTAAACTAGCCATTTGTTTCTCAGCTTCTAAGGCAATATCAAACCACTGACTATCATTTCTTGAATTGGCTAACTCTAATGTCATACGTTTTAGTACATGAGCTCTAGGATCTCCCGCACGATAAACTCTATGACCAAAGCCAGGTAATTTACGTTTTTGTGCTAATGCATCTTTGACATAATTCTCAGCATTTGCAACAGAACCAATCTCTTTTAGCATATTCATTGACCCATCTATAGCGCCTCCATGTAACGGGCCTTTTATTGCACTTATCCCGGCAACTACAGAAGAGTAAATATCAGATTCAGTTCCCATAACAACTCGGCAAGCAAATGTAGAGGCATTTATTTCATGTTCAGCATAAATAACTAATACCGCGTCGAATGCATCGAGTGTTTTATCATCAGCGATTTCACCAGTCACCATGTAATAATAATTAGCCGAATGACTTAATGATAAATCAGGTTCTATTAGGCTTTGACCTGCATTGATTCGTGCTTGTGCAGCAACGATAGTAGGGATCTGTGCAATTAACGCCTTTAGCTTTAACAACACCGAGTTTTGATCAGGTAAACCGGGTTCTGAATTCATGCATCCCAACATAGATACTGCTGTTCTTAAAACCGACATCGGATGAGAATTTTTAGGAACTCCAGACAAAAATTCTAAAACAGAGCTTGGAACATGTCTTAGAGATTTAAGTTCTGCGTCGAAACCCCCCAATTGATTATAGCTTGGTAATTCACCATAAAGGAGTAAATATGCCATCTGTTCAAAGTTCAGGTTGTTTACAATATCGTTAATATCGTACCCTCTGATAACTAACTCCGGAACAGTGCCATCAATATGAGAGACTGTGGATTCGAATGCCACAACGCCTTCTAATCCCTCACGCACTTCATTATCTTTTAGTGCCATTTAAATATTTTCCTTAAAAACCCAATAAACATTACTCATTGTACTTCTAATTTTTTTAATTAGAGTATGCTATCGCAGATTCCCCTCCATCTAACGCTATAACCTGTCCTGTCATCCAATCAGATGCTGAGCTTGCCAAGTATACCGCCAGCAAACCCAAATCTCTTGCATCAGTTAACCGTTTTAATGGAAGCGTATCAACTCTTGACTGGGTCATTTCCTCGGTTTTGAATATCCTGTTGGTCATTTCTGTTTTAAACCAACCAGGACTAATTGCATTAACATTTAAGCCGTATGGTGACCATTCCAATGCAAGGACTTTAGTTAGCATTTGTAGGGCTGCTTTACTGGGTGCATAAGCTGATTCATAAGCAAAAGCAAGGTTAGAGCTCGTTGAAGTAATGTTAATAATCTTCCCGTTTCCTCTATCTATCATTTGCGGTGCAACTGCTCTACACATATAAAGGCTACCATTTAAATTCGTGCTCATGACATTTTGAAGCACCTCATCGGCCATGCCACGATTCTGAGGCCAATGAAAAATGTCTTTATACTCTTGTTTTTGATCCGGTAACGGAGCTAGAGGGCCTACGGCGACTTGTCCTGCATTATTAACAAGGATATCGATACAGCCCAATTTATCTGTGGCTTCCTTAACTGCTTCTTCTACTTGCTCAGAGTCTGAAATATCACATGTGATCCCAATTGAATTCCCCTCCAGTAAATCAATTTCATCACAAACCTCATCGAGCTGGGATCTTGTTCTAGATAGGATGGCAACATCAGCACCTGCTTCTGCAAAGACTGTAGCAATTGCTCTGCCAATACCCCGACCTGCTCCAGTGACAACTGCTTTTTTGCCTTTTATAGAAAAATCTTTCAAAGACATATTTCACCCTCATATTAAAGATTATTTGAGATTAAAAACAGTATGGGGCCGTAGGGACTTTTACACAAGTTTTCTGGCGACCCCGACCGGATTTGAACCGGCGATCTCTGCCTTGACAGGGCAGTATGTTAAACCGCTACACCACGGGGCCATGAAAGGTTCTAATAATAACAGATTTCACGAAACAATTTAATGTCATACTTTGGGTTTTATAGGTATGACATTCTGCTAGAATCCATCTATGCCCAACAATCAACGCATTGATCCTGAAATTCGTCTTAGACATCTCACCGTAGAAGAGGCATTATATCGTTTAGATAAGCACCTAGACACCGCATTTATGCAAGAAATCGAAGAGGTACGGATAATCCATGGAAAGGGATCAGGAAAATTATCTAACGCAGTATGGCAATTGTTGGAAAATCATCCGTTGGTAAGTAACTTTCGTTTCGCTAATCGCGGCTATGGAGAACATGGTGTGACAATCGCAGAACTCGAGAAACGGCATCCATAATTACTATTAAATAAAATATGTTTTCAGGTGATTATCGAGCAACTTCATACTCACTTACTGCACATTCCCAGTCCTGATTTTCCTCCATATTTTCAGGCGAAATTGTAGATATATCATATGAAACGTACACACGTCCTCCATGAAGAATCACGGAAGGCCTGCCAGAGTGTGTAAATGATTCTTGTTCATACTGCGTTACTGCTATATCAGTTATTGAATTCCATTTGGCATCAAATACCGCGATACGAATGTTGCGAAAGCCATTTTTATTAATTACATTTTCCATAGCTATATATGAGACAAAGAAAAGCTTTAGCTCTGGATCATATACAGTTCCCATAGGCCAGTTACCCCACTTGGCCAAAACCTTCGAACCTATATAACTCCAGTCTTGATCATATTGCATTACGATCAAGTCACCGAAGAATGCTGTTGAAGTAACCAGATTATATATCCCGTCTACAAAAACCATTGATGATGCGTTTATGTGAGGTGTATCCGATAAAACACGACTTTCCAAAAATTCTAATTCTTCAGTGAAAAACCGGTGGCTTGTTGCTTCGCCCTTGTAAGGGTCAGTATCTTTTTGGTTAATAGCAGATTCTGCATCAGCAATGTACAAACCGCTCGCATTGAGCATTTCATTAACGTATGCAAGCATAAAGTCATTACCAGGCTCTTTATTTGGATCACGTGACATGGATACTTCTTCGAGCAACGTCCATGTTATCGGATCATATTTCTTAAGAGCCCATATATCTTTTCCTCCATCAGTAAGAAAATAATATGTACTGTCGACCATCACCGAAGCAGTATCAGTACCTCGATCTTCAAAAAGGCCGACTTCACCAGTAAATTCCATATCTGTTGTGTACCATTTGTACCCATACCCTTGAGTTCTTTTTTCCTTAGAGGTGCCTCCGAATGTAACTAGGAACTTGTCGGCTGAAGGAACATAATTTATCCGACAAAAAGCTCCTATAATGTCGAGGTTTTCATCTGGAGTTACTTCCACAACTTTTGTCAGCTTGAGTACTTCAGGTTTGCGAGAAGTATTCGACTCAGGCATAGGAGTTGGATTGGCTTCCCGTGATTCGCTTACCCCAACCCTTGGAAGATCTGAAGTCGGCTTAATTGAATATATATTTTTGCCTCCATCATCATTTAAAAACAAACGTAATGAGCCGTCAGACAAAATTATTGAACCCGGGTCTTGTACATCTCTAAGAATCAGTTCTAGTCCATTAGAATCTTGAACAACAACTTGATAGTACTCATCTGACCAATTAATACCATCTTGAGAAATCGCCATTACGAGAAAATCATTTTCAGTATCTGGATTCCGTCCATAAACTAAATCCTCGGGCATTTTGGCAAACAGATAGTAAGTCTCATTAATCTTTACCATTGTAGAGTCATGGCCGGCGCTAATAGCTATCTCTTTTCTCTTCCAATTCAAGCCATCAGCTGAAGTGGCTCTAATGATATTGCGCTGGCCTGTGTAATAAATCACGTATTCACCATCGATAATATGAACATCTGCACTAGAGGCAAAATCATTAATATTTTCTGGGTCCTCATAAAATTTATCTAATTTAGTCCAGGAAAGTCCGTCATCTGACACAGCAAAAACTATTCTGTGCATCTTTTGCTCTGAGCCATTTTTATTTAAGCCCATAAATCGTCCTGTATACGCCATATAGTATTTACCGTTGATCGCCTGAAACACTTCTGGCTCTCCAGCCTCGTAATCAACATTAGACTCTGAGCCATGCATGATGCGAATCCCTGGCTCAACCTCCCATTTAATAGCATCGTTTGAGATAAGACTAATGATGTTTACTCCGTCTATATCTTTTGACTTACCATCAGCTCTGGCTTGGATATATAAGCGGTATCGTCCATCATCTAGCTGAATCAAACTAGGACCAACGATGCTAACTTGACCTAGGTTTTCTGCAGAAGCAACATCCGGTACATCTACTTGAAACTTAACCTTGCCTACGACCCTTGGTTTAGATATCTGCTTTTCAGGAGTAGGGGTGAATGTTGGTTTAATCACAGGAGTTGGCTTAGCCCTAGGAGTAGATGCCGGATTCGGATTAGCCGTAGGCGTATTAATTACTGTCAACGTTGGTTTAGGTTTTGGGGTTACATTATCTATAACCTCAACACCTTCTGACTCAAAAGAATTCTCCTCAGATTCCTTAGGTGGTTCTGAGGCACACGAAACAATAAAGAATATCAATACTAATGAAAATAACGCTAAGAAATATGGATGTTTAAGTGACATGGATTAGATTATAAGGCAGTTTAAAAAAAGATAGTATTGCAAATATGATTTGCAATAAATGCAATAATGAAAACGTCCAAGAATCGAAGTTCTGTCAAAATTGTGGTACAGAAATTGATTTAAATAATATAACTGATGCTTTTTCAACCAGAAGATACGATGTAGATTCGATACGGGTAATTGCCTTGATGTTATTGATTCTGTACCACACCGCAGTTTCATTTCAGCCATGGGCAACTGATATATTTTTCATCGAAAATAAACATTCTTTAGAACCTTTTTGGCATTTCGCAATGAATTTGATCAATATATGGCGAATACCTATATTGTTCCTTGTTTCAGGCATGGGTCTTAGATTTGCAATGGAACGACGCAACTGGTCAGCATTAATATCTGATCGCGCTCTACGAATTGTATTGCCCTTAGTTTTTGGAACCCTTTGTGTCGTTCCAATTTATATCTACATATTTAACCATTATTATGAAAAGGACCAATTCTATGGGGCACATCCGGGCCACTTATGGTTCTTAGCAAATATCTTCTTTTATGTTTTGATATTTATTTATGTATTTAATTTTTTAAAAAAACATCCAGAAAACAAACTCTACATATTCTTAAAAAAAGTAATATCAAAACCTGTTGGAATCATCCCATTATTTGCGTCACTGATAGTTATAGAATCAGTTGTAGTTAATCCTGAGATCTTCCCCGCATTTGCATTCTCGCTTCACGGCCTTTTTCTAGGCTTAGTGTGTTTCTTTAGTGGTTTTGTGCTGGTTTCTCTTAAAGAAGACTTCTGGAAAGCACTACAAGAGGTAAAGTGGGTAGCTTTAATTTTAGCCGTATGTCTATATGGATTTAGGATTTATAACTACGATTCTGAATTAATCTCATCAAGAGTAGTTGTTAACTTGTTAACTGGTTTTGAATCAGCAAATTGGATGTTAGCAGCCTTAAGTCTAGGAGCCGCATTCCTAAACAAGCCATCCAAATTATTAAGTTATATGAGCTCGGCTGTATATCCGGTTTATATCGTTCATATGCCAATACAATTTTTCTTTTGCAGCCTCATCTTCCCTTTATCTATTACGGCATCTTTGAAACTTATTATTGTATTGTCTTGTACATACGCTGGAAGTTTCCTTGTATACGAAATTGTTAAGAGAATTAAATGGATCAGATTGTTATTTGGTATGAAAAATGAATCGATCAAAAATATTAAGTCTGGGAGCTAAGGCCATGAAAAAAAATACGATACCAACCCGTGATGAAGTCCTATGTTATCTGAGAGATAGATCAAACTGGGGCCGTTGGGGCGACAATGGCGGGGCTGGCGCGATAAATCTAATAACAGCAGAAAAGCGCATGTTCGCAACAAAACTTGTTAGAAGTGGCAAAAGCGTTTCGTTAAGCCGGCCTTTTCCAGTCATACCTTCCGCTGAGAACGTTAAGCCTGCCCAGCACATAACATATAAAGTGGATGAGTTAGAAGGCGACTGGAAATCTGCTCATGACTATTATGGAATTTCTTATCACGGACCAGCGTCAACTCATATTGACGCACTGTGTCACATGTGGAATTCGGATGGAATGTGGGATGGACGCGATCCATCTGATGAAATCACATCAAGCGGTGCTAAGTATGGTTCTGTAGATGCATGGAAGGATGGGATTACTACCAGGGGTATCCTGCTGAATGTACCCAAATACAGAAAAAAACCTTACGTCGTATACGATGAGCCTGTACATGGTTGGGAGCTTGAGGCTATCGTGGCTGAATCAGGATTGAGCATTGAACCTGGAGATGCAGTTTTTGTTTACAGTGGAAGAGAAGCATTTGCAAAAGATAATGGAGGAACCTGGGCCGGCAAACCAGACTGGCCTGGTCAATGGGCTGGGCTTCATGCCTCTTGTCTGCCCTTCTTAAGAGAGAACGATGTAGCTGTTCTCGGATGGGATATGATGGACCAATACCCTAATGAATACGATATCTCTTTTTCTGTTCATGGGGCCTTGTTTTACTATGGCATAGCACTTATTGACAATGCACTACTAGAACCGTTAGCAATAGCTTGTGAAGAAGAAAATAGATACGAATTTATGGTAATGATTAACCCATTATTTGTAATCGGAGGAACCGGTTCTCCTGTAAATCCTATTGCTTTGTTTTAAAAGAGCTGTTCCATTGATGCTAAATATTACAACCAGTTTTGTAAATGTAGCTCGTTGGTAGTAAAGTTTTTGTGGCCTATCATTCATAAACGAATTATGTGGAGTATTTCATTTTGCTAAAAGGACAAATGTTAAGTACTGTTTTACTGGTATCTTTGTCCATGTTGGTATTTGCATGCGAAGATAGTTCCTCAACAAAAGATACAGTCGATTCAGACTCTTCCAGCAACATATCTGCGGCAAGTAGCAATGATTCAACTTTGCTAGATCAAATGATTGAAAAAAGACAGGATTTTGAGTTAGTGATACTGTCCGACGGAAGACTGCTTTCAATCGGTGGAAGAGGTGTGGCTACCGATACTTATATGAGTGCTCTCGGCACAACAGAAGTATATGACCCGGTTACAGACGAATGGACACAATCAGGCACTATGGACAACTGGAGATCGGTACCAAGTGCTGTAGAACTAAAAGACGGCAAAGTATTGGTTACGGGTGGTGGTGCTAGTAAAAGGAACGCTACTTCACTGACAGAAATTTGGGATCCATCCACAGGTGAGTGGACTATAGTGGCTGACATGAACCAACCCAGAGAAAAGTTTGGCTTGATTCGCCTTGAAGATGGCCGAACAATCGCGATAGGTGGGTCTGATGATGAAGGCCAACATACAGCTACAGTAGAAATCTATGATCCTGCAGCAGA
>CEVQ01358606.1_pt1 | contig 20409 bp, 20 predicted proteins | sample 356551 | NCBI WGS metagenome assembly CEVQ01 (sample SAMEA2623756, study PRJEB7988) | marine metagenome | biome: marine biome (ENVO:00000447); feature: mesopelagic zone (ENVO:00000213); material: "saline water (ENVO:00002010), including plankton (ENVO:xxxxxxxx)" | depth 250 m | reverse complement strand
TTTTATAAAGGCTATATATTATGGGGAAATTATTAAAATTTGCTGGCAACAAAATAAATAGACTAGAGGTAGAAAGAAGAGAAGAAGAATGGATAAAACAAAAGTTTAAAGATCCAAAATCTAAAGTAATTATCTATTTCAAATCAAAAATACTAATACGTAACAGTAATAATAAAATATCGATTAAATTCATAGAACTGGATCAACTAAAAAAAATATCTGAAAAACTAGAATATTATTTGATTGGAAGTTTGGATGGTGAAACGTATCTAACATCAGATTTATCAAAACTAAGTGAAAAATCTATAAATTTACTTTTAACTAGTAGCGATGAATTTATTGATTGCAGAACTGGTGGTGAAAAGTTATCCCAACAAGAAGGTGGTCTGATTAGTCAAAGCAAAAGTCAACTTGAATGGAATTTAAAAAATTCTTTCTGTGGTATATGTGGTGGTAAAACCAAAGTAGGACGTGGTGGACAAGTAAGAAAATGTTTAAAATGCAATACAGAACATTTTCCTCGTACTGATCCAGTAATTATAACTTTGGTTGTTAATGGTGATTATTGTTTATTAGGTCAATCAAAAGGTAGACTATCAAGACTAAATATATATTCTGCACTTGCTGGATTTGTCGATCAAGGTGAATCAATAGAGGAAGCCGTAGCGAGAGAGATAATGGAAGAATCTGGGATAGAAGTAGAAGATGTAAAATATTATGCTTCTCAGCCATGGCCTTTTCCTTGGTCATTAATGATAGGTTGCCATGCAAAAGCAAAAACTAAGAATATCAATTATGATGAATATGAAATGTTATCAGTAAAATGGTTTCACAAAGACGAAATTATAAAAGCATTAAATGGTAAAAATGATAATTTGTCTGTACCTGGATCGATTGCTATAGCTCATCATTTAATAAAAGCTTGGGCATATGGTGAAGTCTAAATAATGATCTTGCAAAATATAACATTTTTCAAGAATCCTGTATTTTATAATTCTAGATTTAGACATTTAATGTTTGGATTGTTCTTTTTCAACTGTGCTGAATGGATAGAAAGACTATGTATAAGCTGGTTAATATTGAAGACAACGGAATCAATACTTGCCACAACAATATCATTTGCTATAGGTCAAATTGTTCAAACTTTATTTTCGCCATTTACTGGTGCTGCTGCAGATAAATTCGGTAGAAATAAAATTGTTATTATTGTTGGATTTAGTAGGTTTTTCGTTTTATGTATCCTTGCACTATTTGTATATCAAAATAAAAATTTTTTAGTACTTGCTTATATAGCTTCTGCCATTACAGGATTGAGTAGAGCACTTATTGTTCCAGCACTTCAGGGGAGCGTCATAAATGCAGTGAAAGAAAATCAAAAAATCTTCTCAATGTTAATTTACTCAATAATTTTCAGATCAACTGGCGTAATTGGGTCCTTAATAGGTGGAGTTTTTTCAATATTTATAGGTATAGAACAAGCGATTTTATTGTCAGGTTTATTTGGATTAAGTGGAGCAATTTATCTCCTTTTAAACGCATTAAAATTTAATGAAATTAAAAATAAAGGTAATTATTTTAAAACTATATCTACAGGATTGAAATTAGTCTTTGGAAATTTATATACTAGAAATTTACTAATTTTTGCAGGTATAGTGGAAATTTTTGGATTCTCTTTCCTCAGTTTACTTTCTTCAATAAGTAAATATATTTTGAGATCAGAAATAGGCACTTTAAGTTTTTTACAATCTAGTATGTCTTTGGGTGCAATAGTGGGGATTTTATTTTTATTTAAATGGAAAGACATAAACAAAGCACATTTTTTAGCCTATGTAGTAGCAATATTTTTTGGAATATCAATATTGTTTATTTCAATTTTCCCTAATATAATTTCAGTCCTGTTTTTCTTAGCAATTATTGGTGGAAGTACAGCTTGTTTTGACGCTGTACAATGGATTTTCATACAAAAAAACATTCCTGATGAATTTCGTAGTACTGCTGTTTCAGCGTGGTTTATAACCATAGGATTCGGATGGATTGGACATTTCTTTCTTGGTTATTCTTCTGATAAATTTGGTTTAGAAATAACAATAATGATAACAGGGACGATTTTAATATTATCTGGGTTGATTTATTTAATTGTAAGTCGAAGATATTAAATTAGCCGTCTTGATCTCTTCTGGCTTCAGCAATGTCTAGTGCGTCTTTAAATTCACCCGGAATAAGCCCCAAAAATGATCCTCCTAGTACATTTTTTACATCAATTACAACTCCAACCATAATACTTTCCCTAAGAATCAGATCTCCTGCTTCTCTAGAAGTATCTTTAAGACTATTTTGAAACATTTTTGTTAACGCTTCTTCTGATATTTCTAACCTACCAGTTTCATCTTCTTCAATAGCATAAGTCCATCTTGCAGTGATATTTACCATGATAGTCATGATTAGAAAACCCATAACCAAACCTGCACCTAACCCACCAATTTGATTTACTTTATTCCCAACCCCAAATGTAATCATTCCTAGTATTTTTTCAATGACTCCATTAAATATTTGAACCAAAATGAAACCAATGATTAACAGTAACGCATATCCGATGGCTGTTACTAGAGCTTCACTTTCTAATTCAAGACCTATCGCTTCGACTATCAATTGAGATAGCCATCCACCAAGGACCATTGTTATAGCAACTAAGATAATGTACAAAACATTTTTTATCAAACCCATTCTGTATCCGAACAAAACTCCTAAAATAACTGGGACTATAAGAATCCAATCAAACCAAGACATAATTTACCTCAAAACTACTTTATTTTATCTATAATACCTTTATTATAAAAATAAATTTTTTATTTATATTAATACATTTTTGTTATATGTTGCAATAATAACATTAATGCTAATATGAGTACTAATATATATTATTACTATTATTACGACATAAAATATAAAACATATGGCTCACCTATCAAATAAAGTTTATAACAAAAATATTTTTAAACTTAGTGGCTTGATTCTAATGATTCTACTGTCAATAATGTTTAGTGGTACCAGAGATGCTCTTGCTCAAGGACCTCCACCTGGTAATGAAGCAGCAGGTATAACTAAAGCTGATTGTATAACAAATAAAGCGACAGGTGAAATTACGTGTAAAACAAGAGTTGACTACAGTAATATGCTTGAGACCACTACAGTCGTACCTGTAGAAACCTATGAAGGACATCATCCTTGGACAGAAGGCTGTATTAGTGAAAGCACAAGACAAGAAGAATGGGAAGCTGCTTGGGTAAATAGAGTATTTCAGACAGCATCAAGAGGTGAAGAAGCTAGAAAAACAACAACGGTTGTTTTCCAGGGTAATAAACCAATCCCCCCAGGAACGGAATTTGGTCAGTGTAAATTTAAATTATTTTTAATGGATTCCCCTTTGGTACAACCTGGTGGTGAATTTTATAATGCCGATTGGGAAGCACAAAAAGAGATTGAAGCAATCTGGGAGGAAGCGAACCAGAAAAGACGAGAGCAAGAAAAAGCTGATGCTTTAGCCGAATTGGCAAGAATGGAAGAAGAGCTTAAACGTCAAGAAGAAGATAGACAAGCAGAACAAGCTAGACAAGCATCTGGAGGAGGAATTCAAAATATTTTCGGTGGTGGTGGCGGTGGAGCTGCACCTAATCCAATAGGGAACCTTTTCGGAGGATATCAACCTCCTGATGATAGGGATATACCTATCGGTCCATTTATTAACTTGACCCAAATGATAACTGAAGATAGATATGCAACAATGGATTGTATTGCTCGTTGGATTGCTGATACGGAGGGAATGCCTTACGAAGTAGCTTACGAACAATTTGCTATGAACATAGGTGTGATGTACCTTGATGAACCTCCTTTCTTATATGATGCTACAGTTGGGTGTATGCATCTAATATATCCAAAAGCCTTAAGTGGAGGTTTTGGTCATGAAAACCAATCTTCAGATGGTTGGGCTAGAAGAGACCTGATAAATGCTATGGTAGATGCTTGTGTTATTCCTTATATGTCAGATGTTTTGGACCTTACAAGTTCCTTTCAAGACCCGTACATGGAAGTAAGAATGAGATTAGAAGATGCGAATAGAGGTGAAAGATCAATAACGTTTGAAGAACTACTTGCTGGATATGATTGTTGGGACACCATGGAAGATAATAGAAGAAATAATACTATGAACAGAGGATATTTTCCATTGACAAACGATAGGTTGGTAAGATTTGTTTATGGTACAGGTGGACAAGATAAAATACCAGGTGAAACATGTATGATACAAGCATTAGTGGAAATGGGTGTGCCAAAAAATGATGCTGCTGATAATATATCTCGATTAATAGATTTCATTCTAGGTGATATACCTGAACCTCATGCATTACCTCCGCAAAATGCACTGGAAAGAATCATAATGTGTAATCAAGATCTTGGATGGTTACGAGATTATCGTCCTCCTGGTGAAGAACAGATGGATATTGAAGCAAAACTTCTTGTAAAAATAACCGAACAATCTTTTAAGCAATGTACTGTGAAACAGATGGAGAATCGCTTGCAATTTGATCGTCAAACAGCACAGACCGAACATGATTTTATCGTACAGGGAATTGTAGATTTCAATGACCCTACTGAGATAATTAATAGACCCATAGGAAAAGAAATTGCATATATATACGGTGATTGTATGCGTGATGTATTTAATGACGATCAATTAGAAAATCAAATGAGACCTTTTATTGAACAATATGTTTTCTGGTATCCTGAGGAATTATGGGATGACACACACCAATGTGTTAATGAAGGATTTGATCAGATCAATAACCATAATAATTCTCGTGGTGTGGATCCACTTTTGAACGCTGTTATATTTTCTGGCGGACAACCTGAGTACTTCAGTGGTCATTTCGATGATGATCAATATGATGTCATAGTAAACTGTTTACATGATATATCTCAAATGGGAACAGGAGCTGAATGGGTAAAATTTACCAATCATTCAGACTATGATTACGAACCAGAATTAAGAGACAACCGTCAAGATTTCCAAGCAAAGGCTCAAGAATTTAGGCAGAATATACAACAAACTTCTAACACAACAACAGGCTCTCTTTCAGGATTGGGTGTGATGGGAGACGCTAGAAGTAGGCTTGTTGAACTAGCTCGTGGTGCTGAAGACTGCATAGCTGCTAGTTTGGCACAAGACATGGGCATAGATATTCAATTAGCAAGAACAGTAACTGCTGATGAAGTTTTATGGAACCCTAGAAGAAGGCCAACAAAAAAAGAGTTTAACGCTATTTCAAGATGTGATTCTCAAATAAGAGCATCAACTCAAGGTCAGGGTGGAGTAACTGGACTTCTAAAGCTTGGAGCGCCAGGACAACCTGACTATCTAGCTACCCCTTCTCCAGCACAAAGAGCTTGTATGATCGAAAACTACTCAAATACTTTTGGGTATCTCTTCAAGGACACTGATGTTAGAGAAAGTGCTGAAAAAGTTGTAAAAGAAATTTCAATGCCTATGGGTGATTTTAATGGAAATCATCAATTGTTAGACGATGTATCAGGAATTAGGGTTCCTTCTGCTATGGAGATGGCTACGTTTGAATCTTGTCAAATAATGGATTTATATATTTTTGCTGGATCAAGAATTAGATCTCTGATCCCAGGAATCAGTACTGAAAGTCTACCTATAGGGGATCTTACAAACCCAACTAATTTGGCTATACTAGGTATTATAGTTACACTAGGTGCTTCGCTAGTATCATTAGTGAGAGGAAATTAACCATGACTACAACACAAACACCATATGGAATAAGATTATTTTTCAGAATTATGATGAGAATGGTGATAGCATTTATTGTTTCCGTTCCTATTATTGGTTTAGGTGGATATTTAATATATGCCTCTAGTACAGATGCAAATATCCCAATGTGGACAGGGCCTGCTACAGTAATTACTGGATTAACATTATTGGTCTTTGGATTCTATATGACAGCTGTAGGAGCGTTTCCACAACCAAACCTTGGACAAGGTGAAGATGTAAAAATAGAAAGACATCCAACTATGAAACCCGCGTATGCAAGAATAACCTTAAGCATACCACTATTTTTAATAACAGCATTCCTATATGGATTTACTGAATTAGCGTACGTGTTCCCTTTTGTAACTTTTTTATTTGGTCTATGGTTCTTCTTTAAGGGAGTAATGAGATATTTTCGAAATTTACATGTTACTTATATGGTTACGAATATAAGAGCTATTTATATGTATAAATTTTTATATCTTCATACAAATGAAATCCCAATAGCTAGAATTGTTCAAATATCAGAAAAAAGATCAATGGTGGAAGCTTTATCAGGTAGAGGTACGGTTGTTGTTTCAAGTGGAATAGGTGCTAGAATGACAATTAATATGGAAGAAATAGATAATCCAGGAAGTGTTGCGGAAGTTTTACGTGGGATGCTTCCTAATCAAAATGCGTAAGTTTATGAGGAGAGTTTTATGGATATAGGATTAGTAACTAGTGTGGTATCAATTCCTGTTGTAGGAGCATTGGGTGCCGCAGCATGGAGAGTACAAGTAGCTGTAACAGCTAGAAAACAAGCTGAAATAGATTCACTAAAAACGGATATAGAATCTATGAAAAATTTACATGGTGAACAAATGACTATCATGAAAGAAAAAAATGATTTATCCAATGATCAATTAGAGCAGCTAGTTTCAAATCGTGCAAACGAAATTGGATCCCAAATCACTGCAGAATATACATCACAGATAAGAAGTTGGAAATCACGTGGTATGGTAGGTATAACAGCTGCAGTAGGTTTAGCTATTTTTGTTTTTGGTTTTTTAGTTTCTCTGTTCCCAAGAACAGCTACAGTTGATGAAGTGGTAACAGTTGTTAATAAAGAAGGAACTGCCGAATCAATGTCAAAGTTCGGCCTCACAAATGGCTCTGAAGTTGGGACAGTTATCTTAAGTCATGGACCTACTCTAATGTGGTCTACTATTATTGGAGCTACGATTTTGACCATTGCTTTGGCTTTTATAGCTGCTAGTGCATTTATGAAACTAAAAACACCTGAACAGGCTCCTGTTGAAACTTCTAATGGTTCATCAGAAAATACTGCTGAAGCTAAAAAAGAAGAATCTAAAGTTACTTAAGAATTGAAACCAGTAATAAAAAATATATCTGAACATTCTCAGAACCCTGTCTTAGGGTCCAAAGATGGAGTCCCCACTGTGGTTTCTCTTTATCACGATCATCAACCAGGAGAGACAAGTACTCACCATACACATCCATGGGAACATCAAGCGTTCATAACTAGAGGAAATGGGATTGTATATGTTGACGGAACTAACTATCCCATAAAGCAAGGAGATTTTGTTTTAATACCTCCAAATGCAGATCATTATTTTGAAAATACAGGAGATTCAGTTCTTAGTAGAGTAACCTTTAATCCTCTTGAGAGTGAAGAACACTTGGGATAAAAGATTTTTTTTAGTTTTAGGTTAAATTTAACAATTCACTTATTTTTTTGTGATGATAATTATAATCCCCAAATGCTAGTTTTTGATGTTGCATTTTCCGAGTATAAATTTGCAAGTCATAATCCCAGGTATATCCAATCGCTCCATGTAATTGATGCGAGATTTGACAAATATCATGAAAAGATTTAGAAACATACGCTTTAGACCTATGAACTTCCAAATCATTCTTTTCTTGATTAGATAAATACCAAGCTGATTTTCTTGCAAATTGTGTACAAAGTTTAGACATTATAGCCATGTCTGCACATTGGTGTTGTACAGCTTGGAAAGAACCTATAGGTCTATTGAATTGTTCTCTATTCTTAACATAATCTATTGTCATTTCTAGTATTTTTGTAGCAGCTCCAGCCATTTCAGAACTCTTTCCAGAAGCTCCTAATTTAAAAACTTTTGATAAAACATCCCAAGATAAGTTTTCATTTGAAAGTAATTGAGAATTATCAATTTTGATTTCTTGAAAATTAACCTTAGATAATTTTTCTCCTCCAACACTTTTCATTTCTGTAATTTCTACACCTTCATTATCTCTTGGAACAAGGAACAATGATATTCCTTGTTTTTCTGAATCCATTGTCTTTGCGGCTACTATAAAATAATCTGAAGAAGCGGCATCAGCAACAAAAGATTTTTCTCCATTAATAACCCATCCTTTATCTTGTTTTCTTGCTGTTGTAGTTTGAATTTCTGAAGGATTTATATTTCCACTTTTCTCAAAAAATGAAAGAGAAAATTTAAGATCACCTGAAGCTATTTTTGGTAAGAGTTGTGATTTTTGGATTTCATTACCTGTAGCTAAAATTGTTTGGACAGCAATAATTGAAGTACTAAAAAAAGGACCTGAAAGGCCTACTCTTCCCATTTCTTCTAACAGAATAGACATGTCTTGATATTCAAAACCAGATCCTCCATATTCTTCAGGTATCATTAAGCCTAACCAGCCTAATTCTGCAAAATTTTTCCAAAGCTCATCTGTCACTCCTATAGGATCCGACTCCATCGCTCTAATAAATTGCATCGAACAATTCTCTTCAAGAAATTCTCTTGAAGATTGTTGAAGCATTTTTTGTATTTCAGATAATCCTAAATCCATTTAATATTATTTTTTTACAGTTAATTTATCTTCTCTCGGTAGGCCTAGTCCTCTAGTCGCTATGATATTTTTTTGTATTTCTGTTGTTCCTGCAAAAATAGTAAAAGCAGTAACATGCAATTGTTGTTTCAAATATTTTCCATCAAATGGTGCTGATGAATCTGTAAGTTGTCCATATAAACCAGAAAAATCCGTTGCTATCTTAGCAATTTTCTGAGTTAATGTTGTTCCTAATATTTTTGCCACAGAACCTTCTATACTAGGAACTTCTCCTTGTGATTGTAGATATGCTACTTCATAAGCTATCAATCTCGCTGCTTCTATATCTAAGTCTAAATCAACGAGCATTTTATTTATATACGGATCTTTAATAAGAGGTTCACCAGAGGAATTTTTATTTTTTTTGACAAATTGAATTATTTCCTCAAAATTTCTTCTTGCTGAAGAAGGATATTCTACACCAGATCTTTCAAAATCCAAAAGTGTTGCAGCTATATACCATCCTCTATTTAATTCACCAATCAATGAATCTTTAGGAATCTTTACATTATTAAAAATTACTTGATTAAAATAATGTTCATTTCCCATATTAATAATAGGCTGTACTTCTATTCCACAATCTTCTATATTTGCTACAAAAAAGCTTATACCTTTATGTTTAGGAGCATCCGGATCAGTTCTTCCCAAGAAAAAAATCCATGTGGCCTTATGTGCCATAGACGTCCAGACTTTTGTTCCATTTACAAGCCAATGATCTTTTTTATCTTCAACTTTTAATTTCAATGAAGCTAAATCAGAACCTGAATCCGGTTCTGAATAACCTTGGCACCACTGTACTTCTCCATTAGCAATCGGTGGTAGGAACCTTTTTTTTTGTTCTTCTGTACCATGAACCATTAATGTAGGACCAAGCATTTTGGCCCCAAAACCATCTCTACCTGGCATACGATGATACGACATTTCCTCATTAAAAATTACTTGCTTCATATATGATGCTCCTTGACCGCCGTATTCTTTAGGCCAGGCCATGGTTAACCAACCTTTTTTGGCCAATTTTCTTCTGATTTTTAGACCATATTCAAAATCTTCTCCCGCCTCATTTACTCCGTGCCATTTTTCAAAATTTACCGGGATTTCATTTCTAATCCAGTTGCGTAATTCTTGTCTAAATTTTTCATCTTCTTCTGTAAATGTGTATCTCACAATTTTTCCTTAATTATTCATATAGAAATTATTTATTTTGGCTTTTAGGTTATTTGCAGATTTAACTATCCACAGTTGCCAAGGAATTCCAATACATTTTACCCCCATATCAACATATTCATCTAAGTTTTCGTCGTTGACAAGTGTTCCTGCTATTTTACCTTTTTGAATTATTTTTTTCAATGTATTGAAAATTGTTTTTTTTACTTCTGGGTGATCATTTTGACCTAAAAAACCTAGACTAGCAGCCAGATCTGCTGGAGCTACATAAAGTATATCTAATCCTTCTACTTCTAGAATTTCATCCAAATTTTCTAATGCCTCTTTATCCTCAATTAGTCCTATTAACCTAACATCAGAATTAGCCTTGTTAAAATAATCATTAACTCCATATGATCTTCTATTACCAGCTACACCTCGAGTTCCCTGTGGTGGGTACCTGCATGCTTTAGAAGCTTTTATTGCATCATCAGCTGTCTTAATGTGTGGTACCATTATTGATCCAACTCCTAAATCTAAGGCTCTAAGAATTAAACTTTCTTCAATTCTATTTACTCTTAAAACTGTTGACATTCCCCATAATTCACATGCCCTTGTAATATTAGGAATATCCTTCCAATCTATATTTCCATGTTCCATGTCAATAAAACATGCATCAAAATCCAATTGTCCTAGGAAATCACAAATTTCTGGATTATTTAATCCGTTAGCAATTATGGCTATTTTACCTTCATCTAATTTAGATGCTAATTTATTATTAATAAAAGGACTCATTACTATCTTATCTTTCTGTAAACCCAATAAAGAACAAAAATAGGGAAAAAAATTATTCTGTAAATTTTATTAAAATTTATTATTGGAGTTGCTCTTCCCTTCCATTCAATTTGACCATCAAATGAAGATAAAAAAGAACGATATCCACTAAATAATAAAACAATCATTGATATTGGGTAAAAAAATGGAGTTCTCATTGGAAGTGAAAAGGATTTTGTAGAAATAAAACACGTAAGGAACATAAAAATAACTGACATAAAGGAAAAAAATAAATGGCGATCATAAAGTTCTATGCCCAAAATAAAAGAAAACAGGTTTAAAAAAGGTACATAAAATAACAATAATAAAGAAATAAATGCAAATAAGAAAATTAATATATTGTACCTGAAAGCAGCAAATATCACTTTTCCATGTCCATCAATCGCATTAGCTGATGTTGAATAGCCTTCTGTTTCTACTAAATCAGTACCATTAAAAATTGATGAATTGAATCCCACATATTTTATCCTTCTAGCAAGTTCAAAATCATCCAACAATAAATTTTTAATTGATTTATGGCCATCAATTTTTTCATAAGATTCTCTAGTAAATAAAAGATATTGACCGAAACCTGCAGCAAAAAAACTATAAGGTGATTTTTTTGCAAGATATAAAGGTATCCAAGAAAAGATAAAAAAGGAAACCATACTCCATATAAAAAAATCAACTATGTTATTAATTTTTCTATTAGGAACTAAGGATAAAAATTCTAAATTATCATTCTCCAACTGATTTATTCCAGAAGAAACAGCAAACTTGGTCAATTTAGTATCTGCATCCATAAATAAAAGATAATTACCTCTTGTAGAATTAAACCCTTGATGACATGCCCAATTTTTACCTCGCCAATTACTAGGTAATTGTTTGCCTTTTATTGATATTATGTTTTTATTATTTTTAGATAAATTGTTAATCAAAAACCATGTTCGATCAGATGAATTATCATCTACTAAAATTATTTCTATATTTTCATAATCCTGTTCTAATAATGAATTAACACACTCTAATATATTTTTTTCTTCATTCCTACAAGGAACAATTATAGAGATTTTTTTATTTGATTTTGGTTTCAATAATTTAGGTTTTTTAAAATAAAAAACGTTAAAAATCGATACAACTAATGTATATCCAGAAATCAAACAGACAGATATTACAAGATAATTAAAAATATCACTCATACTAATCTCCTAAAATCTCTTTTAATATTACGAAATTTTGGTAATTCGCTTAGTTCCATTCTATGTTTAAACACCATAAATATCGCAGCAATTATCCAAGTTATCAAAAAATTGTTTAATGTAAAATATTGATTAGATATATCCACTGTCATTCCATAGAGAAAAAGTGCCAAATGTGATAGATTAACTGTCCAAGCATCATTTTTCTGTATTGTCCAAACAATAGCTAAGGAAATAAATAAAGCTAAAAATGCTTCTATTCCAAACAACGCTAACCACATTCCTGCAGTGACAGCCAATGCTTTACCCCCCTTAAATTTTAAAAATGGTGAAAAGCCATGTCCTAATATTGGTAAAACAGAAATTAAAATCAAATTGTTACCTGTAATATCTCCAACGTGTATAGCTATATAAATTGGAATTATAGCTTTACTAAATTCTATAAGTAATACAATCATGCCAAAAATAGATCCTCCTATTTTCCAAGCATTTGTAGCTCCAGGGTTATTATCTCCCACAGATCTAACATCTTTACCTTTATATAATTTAGTCAGGATTACCGAGAATGGTATCGATCCTAATGTAAAGGCCAATAGCGAGTATGCAAACAATTCCATATATAATTTGATTTCTTTATTTTTATAATAAACATGATACAAAAAGAGCACCTATTTAAGGTGCTCTTTTTCAGTATTATGGAGAAATAACTTTATTGATTATTAGCTATCGCGGATAGTCCATCATCATACATACTCTGAGGCAAAGCAACGAATCCTCCTTCATTAGCCAACATCTGACCATTCTCTAGATAGAATTTGACAAATTCATAAACTTCTTTTCTTAAAATTTCTGACGTATTTACATAAATAAATAGTGGTCTTGATAAAGGAGAATATGTACCATCATTAATACTGGCTTCACTAGGCATTACACAACCATTTCCATCATCAATTCCTAATAATTTCAATCTCTTAATATTTTCTACATAGTACGCATATCCAAAGTAACCCATTGCTCCTTTATCTCCTGATACACCTAATACCAGAACATTATCATCTTCGGAAGGCGTATAATCTGACCTAGTTCTACCTTCCTGACCATTAATTACTTCTGTAAAATAATCGAATGTTCCTGAGTCCGTTCCTGGACCATAAAGATTCATATCAACATCAGGGAAACTTGGCCGAATTTGATTCCAGTTATTAATATTAGAGCCCTGATCCCAAACTTTATGCAACTCTTCAACTGTAAGACAATCTACCCAATCATTAGATTTATTAACAATAACCGATAATCCGTCGAAAGCAACTGTGAGTTCTATAAAATCAATTCCGTTTTCAGTAGCATCTTTAACTTCTTGGTCTTTTATAGGTCTTGAAGCATTATTTATAGGTATTTCACCGACTGTAAATCTTTTAAACCCTCCTCCAGTTCCCGAAATACCTACAGGTATCTGTATCTCTGGGTGAGTTTCTCTGAATATTTCAGCAGCAGCCATACTAATAGGAAAAACTGTTGATGATCCATCAATTTCCACTGTTGAAGATTTTGATGATTCATTATTAGCTGAACAAGATATTAAACTAAAAAGTATAATACATATAACCATTAACGAAGCAATAAAATTTTTCCTATACATTTAGTACAACTCCTTACATACAAAAAATGTTTCTATGTATGAATTTATATGAATTTTCTGATATCAATATTAAGAAATATTAAATTGATTTAAAAAAACATTAAATAAATTTTAAAATATAGTAATGTATTATTGAGTTATTGAAATTAAGAAACATGACTGAACAAATTTACAATATTGATGCATACAAGAAAGAAATAAAATCTACTATTGTTGAAATCATAGAAGATTATTTTGTGGTTGATAAAACAATTTTTTTCCCAGGGGGTGGAGGACAACCAAATGATTTTGGATTAATAAAGACTGATAAAGATTCTTTCGAAATCAATAAGGTTAATTGGCAAAGTGGAAAAATTGCTCATTTCCTTTGTAAATCAGATTTGTCAAAATTAAGAGTTGGTGATGAAATAACTTGTATTTTAGATTGGGAGAGAAGATATAAGTTAATGAGAACACATACTTCATTACATATTCTATGTGGGGTTATTTGGAGAGATTACCAAGCGGCAGTTACTGGAGGAAATATGGAACCTCTCAAAGGCCGCATGGATTTTGAATTTCCTTCATTATCAGCCGAGCTTACAGAAGAAATTGAGACAAAAATAAACATCGAAGTAAAAAAAGATAGACAAATAACTGTAGATTTACTTCCGAGAGAAGAAGCTTTCAAAATACCCGATCTTATCAGGACAAAAGTAAATTTACTTCCTGATTCGTTGAAAACAATTAGGACTATAAATATTAATGGCTTAGATTTACAGGCAGATGGAGGTACTCATCTTTCAAGCACCTCAAAAGTTGGATATATCAAAATAACTGGGCATGAAAGTAAGGGTAAAATTAATAAGCGTATTAGAATAAGTGTGCTAGATTAATCATCTGAATAAAGATAAAAATTCATCTTCATATTCATTAAATAGGCCCCAGTCATCCAATTCTTTATGTAAATCGTTAGCTCTAATATTTCCTTTTTTTGCTTCATTTATGAGACCTTGTATCCTCTTTCGAACGGCTACTGGAACTCCATTTTGATCATCTAACAATCCGGATTTACTTAAATCATTATAATTATTATTTGCAGATTCTCTAGTGTAATCAAAGATAAACTTCAAAAGCGATACATCCCACAAAGCATTAACTCCTCTAATCACTGTGTGATTGGCATTATTGTTAAAAAGTCGTTTCTTTATTCGTTCTGAAACTTCCATAGGATTCCCTGCTACAATCTCCATATCTGTAGATTCATTTTTATAGGTATATAATAAAGCTGGCTCATTTTTACCCAACATTTTGGTTAATTCCCTAATATATTCCTTTGCATCATCTCCAAAACCTGAAGTTCTATACAAGAAATCTGGTGTGACAACCTTAGGAGTTTGAGCTGTCACCACTCCATGACGTATAACAGAATCATTGCCTTCAAACTGCATTTCTTTGTATGAAGGTTCAGTTACAATATGATAACGTATTTTTGTTTGGTTATATGTTGACAATAGGTTTTTTGGTTTTAGAAGAACCTTAGTGCTTTTTATTACCATTTCAAATAAATTCATAAAATTCCCTTAGTAAAGACTTCATTTATATTGTACAAAATACCTATAAATTAATCACACGTATTTTTGATTAATTAATTACTGAAAAATTCATTTCAATTTTATACATTTAATATATTTCCTTGTTAAAGGCCCATTTTGGATAGTAATTTTCAACTCTAATGTCTTTACTTGGAGAACCCAAAATTTGAGGTGGTACTTTGAATTCCTTAGTACCTTTCATATCAACACCTATATACTTCATTCCACATTTTAATTGAGTTCTAGTAGAGGGCACATTCCAAGGTCCTACTGAACTATAAGGTGTTATATTATTTTCATAAGCCCAAGTTCCTGCTGCTGAATAAACTGTACTTCCAAGTCCAGATAATTGAGCGTCAGGATGTGTATCAACTCCTATTTCTGCAAAATTATCATTTACTTTAATTAATGTTGCTGCAGCTAGGATTTTTTTATTCTTTTTTACCACGAAGCTTCGAATACAGTCGCTATAATTATGCCAAAATATTTTAAAATCCAATTGTTTTTCAGTTTCTTTTTGACTTAAAATTTCTACTTTGTGTTTATTTATGTTAATCCATTGATTTTGTTCAGCAAACATAAACCAACTTGGCCCCCATACATAATAGCCAAATTTATGTGTAATTCTAGAAATTTCATACATACCAAAGGGTGAAAAAATCATATCTCTACCTAATCTATCAATCAAATCAAGAATTTCTTCTCGTACATTCTCATTTGATCCAAGATAAATCTCATTTTGATAATCAAAAAACCAAATGGGTCGCTCATCTTTTTCTTCTTTAGAAATATCGCCAACGTGGACAGTCTTCTGTTTTATTTGAATTCTTTCAGTTAAAGGTAATTTTTGTTTAATCCAACTTTTTATGGTCCGATCAAGGGTTTCAGAAATATCTATTGACATATCATATCTCCCAGTCAAAAATAACCCCAAGCATTTGTTTATCTCTCTTAGTCATTAAATCGTATGCCTCAGGGATTTTTGTATAATTCATTCTGTGAGTATTAAGTACACTAGGGTTCAATTTATTTTTCTTCATAAGATTAAGAATAGACAGGCAACGAGTTTTCCAAACAGTCATTCTAGGATTTGTAGGATAACCTCCACTTACAGCAATGATACTAATTCCTTTAAAATAGAAATGTTCCATTGGGAAAGGATTAAAAGATTTTGCTTCCTCTCCTCTACCTGAAAGCGCAACGTTTGCAATCCTTCCGCCACTTCTTACACTTTTCAAACTAGAAATATATGCATCCCAAGGATTTGCTGTAAGAATAACTAAATCTATTCCTTCATTATTTGTAAATTCATTAAGTTTTTCCTCTAAATTTTTATCATCACTTAATACAGAATGATCAGCTCCTACACTTTCAGCCATTTTATTTCTAATTTCACTATTTCCTATTGCAATAGTCTTGTTTGCACCATAGATAGGACCAAGTGCTATGGCACCTAGGCCTAATATTCCTAACCCAACTACAGCAACATTTTCACCAGGAATAAATCCTCCTTTTGTATAACAAAATCCGCTTAAAGAGTACAAAGTAGCCCAAACGGCATCTTCATCTTTTATTCCATCAGGAACAACGCACACATTTGAATTTTCAGAAGCTATCCATTCTGATTGATGTGGAAGTTGAGCAATCACTTTATCTCCAACTTTAAATTGCTTAACATTAGATCCAATTTCTTCAACTATAGCTAAATTTGAATCCCCTACCCATCTTGGATATGTGGGCGCACCTGGAACATCTTCGGCTCCCTCAAAGTTACCTCGATCAGTACCAAGTTTTAATGCACTAATAACAGTTTTTGCTCTTATTTCATCAGGTTCAAGATCACTTTTTAGTTTTGCTTCTTGAATTTCTATGCAATATGCTTTCTTTAGTATTGCGATTTTCATATTTGAACCTTACCTTTAAGTATTAATATTGTAAAAAAAGAAATTTATATGAAAAAACATAACATACAAAAATCACTAGATCTATACAAAAGAGCAGAGAAAATTATCCCAGGTAAAACACAATTGATTAGTAAAAGATCTAGTCAATTTGCACATGGATTCAATCCTCTATATGCAGTAAGTTCTAAAGGAGGATATTTTACGGACGTAGATGGAAATAGATATCTAGATTGGATGAATTGTGTTTCTGCAATAATTTTAGGACATTCGCACAGTTATGTTAATAATGCAGTTAAAGATCAAATTGATAAAGGAAGTATCCATACTATTAATAATGCATTAGAAATAGAATTGGCAGAAATTCTTATAAATGAAATTCCTAGTGCCGAAATGGTTCGCTATGCTAAAGGTGGTGGAGATGCTTGTGCGGTAGCTGTAAGAATTGCTAGGGGAACCACGGGAAGAGATAAAATACTTTTCAGTGGATATCATGGGTGGCATGATTGGTATCAATCAGCTAATTATCTAGTAAATCCTGAAGACGGGAGATTTCCTTTTGCAGGAATTGAGCCAATAGGTGTTCCGAAGGTTTTAAAAGGTACAGCTATTCCTTTTACTTATGGAGATCTAAATCAATTTAAAAGTCTTCTTGATGAACATGGAGATGAAGTTGCAGCTGTTATGATGGAGCCCATGAGATCTGATTATTCTGTAACAGGGTATCTAGAAGAAGTAAAATCAATGACCAATAAAAATGGTTCTTTGTTTATTTTCGACGAAGTGAGTTCTGGTTGGCGTATGTCTGTGGGAGGAGCCCAAAAAAGACTTGGTGTAACTCCAGATATGAGTGTTTTTGCCAAGGCAATGTCTAATGGATATCCAATGGGTGCAGTTGTAGGATCTTATGAAGCAATGGAACCTGCTGACAGAATGTTTGTCTCAAGTACATATTGGACTGACAGTATAGGTTTAGCGGCATCAAAAGCAACAATTGAATATTTGCTAAAAAATAATTCTGAAAAATGGTTTGATGATTACGGCATAGAACTAAAATCAATAATATCTAAAATTTGTGCTAATTCTAGTGTTGATGTTGAAATGGCTGGAGTAAATTCATGCCCAGTAATTCAATTCAATGTAGATGATGAATTAATCCCATTTGCAAAGACTTTATTTGTCCAAGAAATGGCTAAACAAGGAATACATATGACTACTGTTTTCCATCCCAATATGTCACATAACAAAGAGGACATTACTATTACTGCAAATGCTATTGAAAAAACTTTAAAAGTCATTGAAAAAGCGATGAATTCAAACTTTGAAGATTTCTTGGAAGCACCTATATTAACAGAACCATTCAGGCGTCTAGTAAGATAGTAATCTTATTTATGAACATAGCCCCTATAAATAATGGAATTTACATTTCGTAAATCTTCAATGTTTTTTTCAGGGTTACCATTTACAGAAATAATATTAGCTACCTTACCTGGTTCTAAAGATCCTACTTTCTCATCCACCCAACAAGATTGAGCTGCATATATAGTTCCTGATTGGATTGCTTCCATAGGAGTCATTCCTATAGAAACATGCGCATGAATTTCATCTTGAAAGCTAGTTCCTCCCAATTTGTAATGTTGCCAAGAAGCATCTGATCCAGCAACTAATTGAATTCCTGAATCCATAATTTTATTCCACATTTTTTTTGAATCGTTCCAATTTTCCTCAAAAGCATCAATTTCAGCTTTTTCTATATCTGATAAATTTTTATTTTTGGCAATTTCTTTAAGTTGCCAAATTCTCTCTCTTCCCTGATGCAAAGTAGCATTTATAAAAATACGATTGTCTGACATTTTTTTTGCTAAATCTTCATCAAATTCTAAATCACCACTTGCATTCATAAATCTCCCATGAATTATTGTATCTACTCCTGCATCAACTGCAGTTTTAATTCCATCTATATTTACACAGTGAGCAGCTGTGTGAATACCAAACTTATGAGCTTCATCTACTATTGCAGTCATTTCTTCAATATTGAATGATCTTACATCTACTCTTGAAGTTCCTGTACTTCCTCCTGTAGCTGTGATTTTGATAAAATCACTTCCATCCATTACTAATCTTCTTACAGATGCTACACATTCATCAACCCCAGTTGCAACCTCTCCAAACCAGTTCAAATGTCCACCAATAATAGTTATTGGTCTACCTGCAATTATTAAATCTGGCGCATTTATCAAACCCATTTCTTTTGATTTTTTAATCATGTATGTTGTTTGATTCTTAGCTCCACAATCTCTAATAGTTGTAACTCCAGAATCCAAATGTTTTCTTGCATTTTGTGCACCATTTATAGCTAATAAATTGTCGTCTAATTTAACTAGATCATCTCCTGCAATACCAGTGCCTAATCCTATAAGATGAACATGACTATCTACCAATCCAGGAAGAACAGTTCCTTTGAGTGTGATTTTTTCTGCATTATTATAATTAGGATGGCTTGAAATAGCGTCTTTAGTATCAATGGCTACAATAATTTCATCTTCAATTAATATAGCGCTATCAAGTTCTACAACTTTTCCTTTTTTTGTATCAATGTACCTATTGGTATAAAAAACTTTTGACGTCATAATTTACATCCCTTATATACTGATTCCGTCATTTTGGTAGGTATTATATACCATACATCTTTTTTTATTAATTTCAACGGTTCCCTTGAATAGCTAACTGTCCATTCTAAATTGTTATTATCAATCAATTCAATTTCATCATTCTCTATTCCTTTGGCATCGTTAGGACCTAAAATATGTAAAATTTCTGGAGGCAGTGGGTATATTTCAAAAAAATCATCCTTGGGGTCACTAAATGATAAGAGTAATTTTACTGGTTCTAATTGAGGTATAAGAAGTTTTTTAAGCATCTGATCATCACAAGTTGAATCTATAAATTCAGGAGAAATCCTTGGTCTTAACCAACTATAAAATTTCATGTGTTCATTAATAAAAATTTCAGACTTTATATTTAAGTCTGATGTAGACATTAAATCTCTTCTTGATTGAATCATTTCTGTTCTTAATTCTTCTCTCCATTCTTCTAATTGTGAATAATCTTCTTTTTCACCAAATGAACATGAAATAAGAATAGTAAAAAGAGTAAAAATTAAAAGGGTAACTTTGTAATACATAGTTATTAAATAAGACCCGACAGTTTTATATCTTTTGCATTATGACAACTAAAAGATCTCCCTGATTTGTCAACTGTTAAACCAGGATTAGTTATTTTACATTCATCTGTTGCATAGGCACATCGTGGATGAAAATAACACCCATCAGGCGGATTAGAGGGGTTTGGAATTTCACCTATCAAGGTTTGATGATTTTTAGTTACATCTGGATCTGCTTGTGGTACAGCTGAAATTAGAGCTTCTGTATAAGGATGT
>CEVQ01092619.1_pt1 | contig 20437 bp, 23 predicted proteins | sample 356551 | NCBI WGS metagenome assembly CEVQ01 (sample SAMEA2623756, study PRJEB7988) | marine metagenome | biome: marine biome (ENVO:00000447); feature: mesopelagic zone (ENVO:00000213); material: "saline water (ENVO:00002010), including plankton (ENVO:xxxxxxxx)" | depth 250 m | reverse complement strand
CTTCTTTGATTGCACTAAATTCTAAAGAAATATTGGATAATCTTTCAGGATCTATAACATTTATGGCTGTTCCAGCAGAAGAATATGTGGAAATTGAATGGAGAAATACTCAAAGGCAAAATGGAGAATTCGAATTTTTGGGTGGGAAGCAGGAATTTGTAAAATTAGGAGTTTTTGATGATATTGATATTTCTATGATGACGCATGCAAGAAAATCTTTGAAAGGGTTTGGTTATGGCGGGACAGGAAACGGTTTGATAGCCAAATTTATAAAGTTTCATGGAAAGACATCTCATGCAGGAGGAGATCCTCACCTTGGGATCAATGCTTTAAATGCAGCAAATATAGCAATGTCAGCGATACATGCTAACAGAGAAACTTTTCAAGACGAAAATCATATAAGAATCCACCCTATAATAACTCAAGGCGGAGCGGTGGTTAATCAGATTCCAGATCTCGTTAAGATAGAAACTTTTGTTCGTGGGTCTTCAATTGATGCAATAAAAGATGCTAATTATAAAGTTGACAAATGTCTTAAGGCTGGCGCATTATCGGTAGGTGGTGAAGTTGAAATAATTACATTACCAGGGTATTTACCTATATTTAATGACACAAATCTTTCAAATTTATACAAAGAAAATTTGGATAATTTCTATGATCAAGATCAAATTGAAAAAATGGATCATGGAGGAGGTTCCACTGACATGGGTGATTTAGCTCATCTTATGCCTATAATTCATCCTTATGTTGGAGGAGCAACTGATGGTTCTCCTCACACCAAAGAATTTCTAATCGATGATTATAATTTACCAGTAATAGAAGCAGGAAAAATGATGGCTTTTACAGTAATAGATCTTTTAGCAAATAATGCTGAAAGAGCAAACAAGATTATAAAAGAACATAAAAGGAAATTATCCAAATCACAATATTTAAAACTACTAAGAGATATCAGTGTAAATGAAACGTATAATTTTAATGATTAAAACTTATTATTACACGCAATCATATGATCTTAAAGGGCATTCATAATCTCTTAAATATATTAGATCATATGTTAATCCCTGTGTGAAAAAGCCTAAAAATAAAGAAAAAATTACAACTACTACTTTGACTACAAGGTGCATTCCTTTTTTAGTTTCTGTCTCTGAAGCGTAAAATTTAAGCAATGCTATGAATATAAAATAGTAAATAACAGAATAGGCACCAAATAAAGCATAGGTGGAAGTTAAAAAAGAAATTATTTGATTCATAGTTGAATTATCCTTTAGACTTAAACCATTATAAACGAAAATCACATTAATAATAAAATAGAAAAAAAACAAAGAATCGCTAAATTGATTTCGAGGACTGGTTTTTCTTCAAGAAGAAAAGCTGAACAATTGATTTTTCAAGGAAAAGTTAAGGTTGGAGATACAACTATTTCTAATCCTGGAACAAAAATTTATGAAAATTCAGAAATAAAAATAAACGATGTATTGATTCCTAGAAAAGCTCCTTCGGTAATTTATGTTTATTACAAACCTAAGGGTTTGATAGTTACAAAATCAGATGAAAAATCCAGACCAACAATATATGAAGACTTGCCTAAACAGCTGAGGAGTCTTATTTCTGTTGGAAGGTTGGATAAAAATACTTCAGGATTACTTTTATTAACTAATGATGGTCATTTGGCTAGATTCCTAGAGCTACCGAAAAATAAATTTGAAAGAAAATATGAGGTTGAAATAAGAGGTAAATTAAGTAGGTTTCAAATAAATAGAATTATGGAAGGTTTAATAATCAATCGATTTAAATATAAGCCAATAAAAATAAAAATTGTGTCTACATCTTCTAAAGTTTCGAAATTAGAGTTAAGTTTAATTGAAGGAAAAAATAGAGAAATAAGAAGAATAATGGAATATTTTGAAACCCCTGTTATAGAACTAAAAAGAATTTCATATGGACCCTATGGACTTAATGGATTGAAGCCATCTGAATTTCATAAGGCAAACTTAAATTATATTGATTATTAAGATCTAGTATTTTTTTTTTAATAATTTAGTATTTATGAAAAGAAAAAATATTTATGAATAATAGTTTTTTTGATTCGTTACTAAAGTATTTTGGATACACATCTTGGGAAGAATGGTTTCTTCAAGAGGCTATATGGGCCATAGCTTCAATTGTAATCGGAATTGTAGCATGGTTTGTTTTCCACCGTTATATAAGACCTCGTTTAGGAAATTATTCTAAATCACTTATAAAAAAAGATGAAACAAGGGATTTTGGAATATTTGTTGGTCTTCTTGATACAAGATTTTTTGATGTTTTAATTTTAATTTTATTTGGTTCAATAGTTTCTGTAGGAATTTTTTCTATTATAGGTTTTGATGTAAGTCCAATAATTTCTTATATTACCGGAGGGTTGTTAGGCTTTGTATCCTGGTTTTTTTCAGAGGGAATAATCATTTTTGTAATGATTTTAGTTCTCTGGGTTCTTATAAGGATTGTTCGAAGAATAATACCAAAAATAGTTACCTCTTTTGTATTAGGAAGAGCAGAATATGGGGAGCATGACGAAGCTGAAAAAGAAGCAAATACTTTATCAAAAGTTTTCACTGGTGGTGCTGTAATAATAATTTTAATTACTGGATTATTTATGATACTAACTAAATTGGAAATACCAGTAGGCCCCATTTTGGCTGGATTTGGTGTTGCAGGTATTGCTGTTGGTTTTGGTGCTCAACATTTAGTTCGTGATATTATTAGTGGAATTTTTATCATTGCAGAAAATCAATATAGAACTGGTGATGTAGTAGGGATTGCAGGTCAAGTTGGATATGTTGAAGATTTGAATTTACGAAGAACTATTCTTAGAGATCTAGAGGGAACAGTACACGTTATTCCTAATGGAGAAGTTACTGTATCTTCAAACAGGACAAAAAACTATTCTAGGGTAGTATTGGATGTTGGAGTCGCATATAAAGAAAATTTGGAAAGAGTCATCTTTATTCTTAATCAAATAGGAAATGAGATTGCTGCAGATCCTGTTTTTGGCCTATATATAATAACTGCACCTCAAGTTTTAAGAATTCAATCGTTTGATGATTCAGCCATTACCATAAAAATGATGGGTGATTGTAAACCTATGAAACAGTGGCAATTAAGGGGAGAATTATTGAGAAGAATCAAAGCAAGATTTGATTTGGAAGGAATTGAAATTCCTTTTCCCCACCAAACTGTATATTGGGGTGTAGATCAACCTTCATTAACCATACAAGAAAAAATATCATCCAAAAATACAAAAAAATCAAATAACAAAACAATAAGTACAAAACCAGAAGATATTGAACAAATGTTAGCTCAGGTAGCATTAGCGAAAAGAGGTTCAATATGGAACGAAAAAGATATTGATGAATAAAGGATAAGAAAATTACTACAAATTCCATAATGAAACCTAATTTACCAAAAAATTTAAAAGAGATTTCTGATAATATTCCTCATCCTGAAGGTATAGTAGTTGATGGTCATAATAATATTTATGTTTCTTCGGCCTCAAGTGGCAACATATTTATAATTGAAAAAGGAAAAGTAAGAGTTCATACTAATACAAAGGGTAGGCCATTAGGAATAGCATACTCTGAAAGTAATAATGAATTATATGTTTCTGATGCATCTATTAAGGCTATTCTAAGTATTAATATTCGTACTTCATATGTAGAAAAAATATCAGATACTTACGATAATAATTCTCTAAATGGTCCTTCAGATTTGGTATTAACTGATGAAGGGAATATTATTTTTACCGATCCCATAAGAAATCCATACCCAAATCCATGTATTAGTCCTACCTATATTCTTGATATTGACAGAAAGATAAGTCAACTAATTCCGGATTTAGCTTTTCCAAGTGGTATAGCTTATTTTGAAAAAAAAGTGTTTATTTCAGAAACCAGAGCAAATAGATTAATTGCTTTATCAACTAATATAAAAGATGAAGAAAATAATGTTGAACCAGAATTGTTTAGAAGATTTGCTGAACCAGGAAACCCAGATGGTTTAACTATAGATGATGAAGGCGATATCTATCAAACTTTACCTGGGATTGGGGCTATAGCAGTGATAAATAGGAAAGGAGAAATGACAGAAATTTATCACATGGATAGTTGGAAACCAAGTAATATTCATTTTAATCAAGGGACCTTTTATGTGACAGATCGATTAGGTAGCCGTATATTCCAGTTTTCCAAATAATGTTTGTCACAAAATTTTATTCTTATTGATTTATTTTAAATATGATAATCTAATATAAGATAATATCATCAAAGGAATTAGATATACGTAAAGATAAGTTTTTATTTTATTTAGTAGCTACAAGCCATCATATTTTTAATGTTGTTGTTCTATCTTCTATTCCTTTTTATGTTGTTAAAGCAGAATGGTACATTACATTTCCTCTGCTAAGTTGGACTGTTTATTTAATTTTTTCAACGGATCTATCATGTCCATACACAAATTATGAAAATAAATTACGTAAAAGACTAGGAAAACCAAAAATTAAAGGTTTTATACATCATTATTATTTAAAGAATTTTGTTCGATTAAAGAAGAAACTTTCTTAATCCAATTTGATCAACATTTCTAATTTGTATTTAATATCTTTACTATAAATGTAACATCCGTCATGTAGACTGTTGTTATCTCCCTTTGGTAAGTATTTCCATTCTTCTTTTATTTCATCCCATTTTTTATCGACGATTCGGTGAGATATATGATTATAATTCGCCTTTGCTACTGATTCAAGAGATATATCGCAACCTTCCATATCACCAATCGAATCATCGTAAGAAGGTGGAACATAACTAACTATATCTCCAATATTATATTCGTTATTATCATTGGTTTTTTCTACTACCCCTAATGAATATTCATCTAATAGTGGTTTCATAGAACCAGTTGGAAGATAATTCATTAGTCTAAATTGGTAAGGATGTACGTCTGAGAAGTTTGAAAGATCCATTCGTATATATCTTGAATCATTTTTTATATTTTTATCTAATTCAAGCCAATCAAATTTATAATTTGCTGATTGCCCGGTTCTTAAGGCGGAGGTGATACCTATTTCAGTGGTTTTATATGATTCAATTTCTGAATTCAACTTTTCAATTTTAGTATTAAAATCTTCTATGTTGTAAGTTAATTCAATTATTTTTTCTGAACTTTCTTTATTTAGATCAGTAATTTCTTTATTCAAAATCGTGCTATCATCGATTTCACTCTCTAATTCTGTTATTTTTAAATTTAGATCACTTATGGTTTGTTTCATCTGGTCGCTTCCTATAACTATAGGAATCATCTTGGACTTAGTTGTCTCATTTTCTTTATTTATAATTACAAAATTATTATTAAGATTTTCATAATCATTTATTAAATTTTCATAATCATTTATTAAATTTTCATAATCTTTATTTAAATTTTCATAATCTTTATTGATTGATTCTAATTCTCTTTTAACGCTTATGCTCCCAGAGTCATATTCTTGATCTTTCTCGGTGGAATCAGATAAATTTAGATCAAACCAGTCGAAATTATCATCAACTAATTTCTGTTCCAGTTCAATAATTTGTTCGATAGAAAATTTATCTGTTAAAACTTTAACTGAATTAATTTGATCTTCTGAAAACCCTTCTGTTATTTCTATCAAAGATTGAGGAATTGTTTGAGGATTAGTTATTGATTTTATTAGATTTTCTTGAGCTTTCTCTTTGTCTGCTGTTGTGAGATAAGGTACTCCTAATGCAACAATTATTAGAATAAAAATTATGAATAGGGACGTCGAAACTTTATTTGCAAAAATTTTATTTTTTAGATTTTTCAAGAAATTCATAGTTAATTGGTTTTATCTGAAAAATATTTACGTAAATAATTTATTGCATAAATATAACAGGCTATTTCTAAAATTATTCTACTTATTAATTGGAAGTCGCTGTATACTTTTGATTCTTGCGAATAATTGATAATTAAATTGACAAAATTAGTATTAATGATTGCGACAATCCACAACCAATATAAAATTCTGTTGAGATTTAATTTGCTGAATCTAGAATAGGCATATTTAAAAGTTATTATTATTGCAAAACATTTAATTATTGGAGATTTTATTACAAAAAAAACAGAAAATAACGTTTCTGAAGAAAAAATCCAAGTAACCAAAATACCAATAACATTTGACAAAATCTCATGAATAATTATAGAAAAAACTAGAGAAATTATGAATGAAGAAATATAATTTTTTTTGCTTGGGCTATTTATTTTTTCTAGTAGTTTTTGTATTGCATCCATATTATTAATTTTTATATTATTATTTATTTGGAGAAAAATCCATGTGGGTTAGCCCAATTGTCTGGAACTCGAACGGATAGAACTTCACCTTCGCATGTTAATTCGTCTTTATAAGAATAAAGTCTAGCGTTGAATAAAGTGGTTTTAGGTTTTTTGTTTAATATTTTTGCTCTAATTGTTACAGGTCCATCTATTGGGGTTGGCTTTTTAAAATCGATTTTCAGGGAGCCTGTAGCATACCAAATAATTGGAGATTCCCCAATTTCTCTATTTTCTGTTTTATATGCATCAGCTATGGATGAACATACACAATGGCAATCAATAAGAGTAGCTATTGTTCCGCCGTTTAAAACATCTGGTGGCATTGCAGCATGAAATGGCTGAGGTTGAAAAATACATATTGCTTCATCACCTTCCCAAAAGGATTTTATGTTTAATCCTCTTTCATTCCATGAACCACATCCATAACAATTGTTTCCATATAATTTATCTTGGAAGAATTCGTTTGTTTTCATTTGATTATGTGGTACCCCCACAAGGATTCGAACCTTGGACCTTATCCTTAAGAGGGATCTGCTCTAGCCGCTGAGCTATGGGGGCGAGTTATTTTTGCGATTTTTATTAATTTTACCTAAAATTTATATTTTTATTTGATTTTATTAGAAATTTTATCTAAGATTATTATCATTGTTATTCATGTTAAATTACGGAGTATATAAATGTTAGAGAGATTTTTAGTTCCTAAAGAAGATCAGGTATTGATAGAATCTGAATCTATGAAAACAGCAACAAAAGATATTTTTTCAAAAATGGGTCTTACTGATGAAGATGCTCAACTTTCATCTGAAGTTTTGCTAACCAGTGATCTAAGAGGTTGTGAAAGCCATGGTGTTTCAAATATGCTACCGATTTATATTGATAGGTTTAACCAAAAAGGTGATTTAGGTATAAATCCAAAGCCAAATTTTAAAATTACTAGAGAATCTCCTACTACTGCAAATGTAGACGGAGATGATGGCTTGGGTTTACATGTTTTACCTAAAGCAATGGAAATAGCAATTGAAAAAGCAGAGAAATATGGAACAGGTTCAGTTTCCGTACACAATTCTAGACATATAGGGATGCTTGCGTACCATTCTATGATGGCTTTAGAGCATGATATGATCGGGCTAACAATGACAGCAGGAAATTCTTTAAATGTTGTTCCAACCCATGGTGCAGAAGCTAGACTAGCCACAAATCCATGGTCTTATGCGGTCCCGGCTGATAAAGAACCTCCTTTTGTTTTTGATGTTGCTACTACTCAAGTTGCAGGGAATAAATTAATGTTGGCGAAAAGAGTTGGGGCAAAAATGGATCCAGGATGGATAACAGATGCTAGAGGAGCACCTATACTTGAAGAGGTGGATTTACCTGATAATAGAGATGACTATTTGATGCTTCCATTTGGTGGAACCAGAGAAAATGGTTCTCATAAAGGATATGGATATGCTGTTGTTGCAGAAATTTTTTGTGATATTTTAAGTGGAATGGGTGCTGGCTTCTTGATGCCTCCAAGTACCTATGGAGAAATGGGTCATTTTGTTCAAGCTGTAAAAATTGATGGATTTATAGATGCGTCAAAATTTAAAAAAGATATGGATTCATTTTTACGAGGACTTGTAGAAACAAAACCAGTTGAAGGTCAAGATAGAGTTGTATACGCTGGGCTCCCTGAACATGAAGAGACGGAAATAAGATTAGATAAAGGTATCCCGTATCACTATAAAGTTATTGATTGGTTTGAAAATATTAAAGCTGAATTAGGATTAGATTTTGATTTAAAAAAAATGTAGTTAAATTATTTTCTTAATTTCATCTAAACTTAAGTTTTTAATTCCTAAATCATCAAGGTTACGACTATCTTTCCTTAAGTCTGTGTTTAATAAAGTTGAGCCTAATTCAATAATGTTATTCATGGTCCTAGTAGGAACCTCAAATTTTTGTCCAATCAAACTCCATGTATATATTCCATATGAAATGTCTTCAGTCATCCATCTATGATTTACTAGACCTGGGGCTTTTAGAGATGTCAACATATTGCTACTTGATAAGGTTTCAATTAAGTTCCCCTTAATACCGAATCCTGCTTCATGAAAAGAGTCAGAAATATTTGGAAGTTTATGATCGAATATTGCTGCTATGTTCCTTCTTTCTTGATCAACAGAGGTTATCACATTACTTACACTTGGAGTTATTCCTTCATTGTAAAAATAAAACTCTCCTTTAGATTTTTCTATACGGCCAGAATTTAATAAAACTCCTGCAGGATGGACTACAGGATTAAGGGATGAGAACCCACATTCTATTACGTCTTTATATGGTGTCAGAGTTGGGAAAAATCTTTTTAACTCATTGATAGTTTTTTCAGATATTTTTTTGGGATTAATTCCTATGCCTAGGGATGGGACTTCTCCAAGGATTGTTGCTTCTTTATCTCCTGTTCTTCTACAAACAAAAGGGGAAGTATCAGTTTCCCCAAGGATAGGAATTTCAGAGTGATTTTTTACTAAAATATTTCGTATTTCTAAGGACCCTAAAGTGCCAGGCATTAATATGACTATATGATCTTTTGTAACGTTATTAGATAATACTTTTGCAAATTCTTTATGAGCATAAGCGGGGACACATATTATAATTATTTTTGAAAAATTTAATGCCTGCTTGATATTAGTAGTTACAAGGTCAAGATTTAGTATTTTTTCTTCACTTTGGAATTTTAGGATTGTATTTGAATGCAAATCCTTTATTGATTCAGAAAACTCTTCTACATCAAATAAACAGACACTTTTGCCATCATATTTTAATTTAAGTGCTGTAGATAATCCAGTATTTCCTGAACCCATTATTGTAACGTTATTTGACATAAGTAAATTATATCTTAGAACCAAAGCTTAGATGATATTTAATGACTTTAATTATGGTTTCAAATTATTAACTAGAAACCTTAGTATTTGTAATGTCACCCATCTAGTTACTAAATTCTTTTTTTTAATATGTGTTGAGAATCACTTTGAATATACTAGAATAATAATTATTGTTACAACATAACCGTTTATTCAATTGAGGATAATTATTTAATACCCAATAATTAATTTAACGCGAAGTATAGGAGAGTGAAATACATGAATAATTTAGAATTTTTCAATAGAAACGAAGCTAGAGATTATATTAACAAAAACAAACCGATGGCTATCATTCCAACTGGTTCTGTAGAACAGCATTTAAATCATTTATTTATAGGTATGGACATAAATTCAGCCGCTAAAATAGCAGAAGAGTTGGCGAATAAATTTTCAAAAGACATGATATTTTACAGACCATTAAATGTAGGCATTGCTGAACACCATATGGCTTTTCCAGGAACGATGACATTAAGAGTTAATACATTTATTGGAGTATTAACTGATGTTGCTAATAGTTTGATAAGAAGTGGTATAACTAAAATTCTTTTTATAAACGGTCACGGTGGAAATACTGAACCTATGAGAACAGCAATGCAAAATATAAACCTTGAAATGAAAGGTGTTCATAGTAATATAGATACTTCAGAGGTAAGAACTCATGTTGATTATATGGAATTACTAAACAAAGACTCAAAAATTGATATTAGATATACAAGTTACTGGGAAATGCATGATCCAAACTTTATTAAAAAAATAATTAATGACCCTAGTTATCCAGGACATGCAAGTGAATATGAAACATCTGTTGCTTTACATATGTTTCCAAATTTGGTTGATAAAGAAGCTATTAAGAATGATCCTTTAGGAACTTCTGCTGATGCAACAAAAGAAAAAGGGAAACTTATTTATGATGATATTATAGAGAAGTACTCTAACATTATTCAAGAAATGCTAACTGATTAATATTCGTGAAAAAAATATATTTTATATTCATTATATTGTTCATAAATTTCAACCCTCTTTATGCTCATCAGCCTTTTGGGATTCTAAATAATGAAGGGAACTCTCATTTTGTAAACTTAAGAGATGCATCGGTATCTCATGCATTTTATGGGGAATTTAATTCAAAAGATGAAGAAGTCTTAATCAATGCACAAATTTTATCAGGAGATCATTTAGAATTCAGCTTGTTGATTCCTGATAAATTACCAGAAAATGGGTTACCTGAAAAAAATCTACCATATATTGTACTTTCAGATTCATCAAAAAACCAAAATGTTTATCATGCACAAGAAAGAATAAAATTTCATGAACCTTTTAGTGATATGGATTTGATTAGAATAATTTCTTATAAAAGTAAAGAATTGGTAGATACGAATTACTCATTGAAAGTTGTCTCAAATAATAAAACAAGATTTGTAGTATCTATTGGATATAAAGAAAATTTTTCAACAACTTACGCTGATGGAGATGTCACAAAATTAGGAAAAGAAGGATTAGATAAATGGTACTTTGTTGAACAAAAGTCGAAGCAAAATTATTTTTTAACTAGGATTTTATTACCAATTTTTTTGGGGTTCTTATTTTTTATATTAATTGTTTTTATTAAACGCTTTAGGTATGAATAGAATTATTCTTAGTAGAAAGGGATTTGATTCCTCCGCTGGTGGAACAGCATCTCCTATATTTTCTGATGGAAAACTTTTTTCAATACCAATTCCTCAAAAATTTCCATCTCCAACTAGATACCAAGATTTACAATTTAATGGAATGACTGGAAAGGATATTTTAAAAGAATCATCTGTAAAGTCAGTATCACCACATAATTATTGTCACTATGACCCACTTTTGTCAGAAGAAATTGGAATATTTGGTCAAGCAAGTTCATCCCAAACAGAATTAAAAAATAATAAAGTCACTTCAGATGATTTGTTTTTATTTTTTGGTTGGTTCAAGCAGTTTAGCAAAAAAGGGAAAGATCTTCATCATTTATTCGGATGGTTACAGATAGAGAAAATTATTGAAGGAGATATTAAAATAAAAAATTTTTTGAATAAATTTAATATCCAGCATCCTCATGGTTATGGAGACACATCTATATATACAAATAACGCTATATATATTGCCAAAAAAAATTTAACTTTAAATCAAAAATCTTTTCCTATAAGTGGACATGGACTTTTTAAAAAAACACATAAAGATTTAATTTTAACCGAAAAAGGAAGTTCAAGATCAAGATGGGAATTACCAAAAAGATATTTTTTAGAATCAAATAATATATTCTTAAATAGAATCAGTTGGAAAGATGAATCCAATTGCCGAGTTGATTGTATTGGTCAAGGTCAAGAATATATATTGAATGCTGAAAATAATCCAAAGATAGTAGAATGGGCTGTTAATTTGATTAAAAATCATGGATAATAATTACCCCTGTAGTTAAGCAGATAAATATTTTATAATTAATCTGATAATGGTTAATGAAAATAAATTTATTAATGAGGAGAAAAAATGACTTCTGGAGAAATAACTTATAAAACATTAAAGCAGGCAAAAATAGCATATGCTATTGCTGGTTGGTCTATAGATCTTGAAGAAGAAAATTTGGTGATAGTTTCAAAAGAAAAAAATAGATCTCACTTCATACATGCAATAATATCTCTATTGACTGGATTTCTTTGGGCACCATTTTGGGTCGCACTTGTTTTGAGAAAAGCTGAAATAAGAAAAGTTATCACCTTTGATGAAAAAACTAAAACTGTAAATATTCTAGACAGATAACTAATCAAGATTAATTTAATTCATCAATTTAAGTTAGAAGCACATTTTTTATGTAATCTAAACGATCACTTTTGAAAAGAAAATCTTTAGGTATTATTTTATGGATTTTGAACCAAGCATATCCCAAATAGTAGGATTGAATTCTATCAGTGCATTATAAATGAGATATAAAGCCAAGCCTAACAAAGCCATCATAATGATAGTTCCTATTCCTACAACTGGAGCTATCACACGATAAAGAAGTTTTTCTAGCTTTTCATCATCCATCATCATAATCAATATTTTATCTTATTATTTCAAGATTTTATAGGACTCTTCAAAGAGAAATTCACCATTGTTACAATCAATAGATATCATAAAATTTGAAAGACTTTTACTATCTACTGAAAATTTTGTATTTAAAGTTAAGTTAAAATTTAGATAATCCAAAGTACTAACGAATTCACCTTTTCCTATGTGTGCTGTTTTATCATCTGATAATATAGCCCCACTAAAATAATCTATACCTTGTGCCTCAGTAGTAACCCAACAAATAGAATAATTTGGTACTTTCACTGAAACTGTAAACGGAACATCCCATTCTAGATGATTGATTTGTTCACCATTTTTATAAAGATTAATATTTTCTGAACAACTTAAAAATATAAAAATCAATGGTATTAATTTGATTGATTTTTTTAACATAATAAAATAAATTATTAATATCCTAACAGGTGCTCGTTAAAGAGAGAATAGGGAAGACGGTTAGAATCCGTCACGGTCGCGCCACTGTATTTATGGTTACATATGAGTCAGGAGACCTGCCTAGTTAGGACCAACGTTCCAATTTCTTCGCGTTAAGAGTTGCGGGAGCAATCATTACTCTTAATTTAAGAATGTGAGAGTAATGAAAAAATACATAAATAATTTAGATAAAAAAAATCAATTATATATATACCTATCAATAATTCTTATACTTGTTTTTACACTTTCAATTACCTCAATGTCAAAAGGTGTAGTGGATATTTCATTGGTAGAGATGTTCCATTTGTTTTTCTCGGATTCAACATCATTAGATTCAACAAATAAATCAATTTTGTTAGATATTAGACTCCCAAGAATAATATTATCTTTTTTTGTAGGTTTGGCTTTATCAATATCAGGAGCCGTAATGCAAGGTGTTTTTAGGAATCCTTTAGCGGATCCATCAATATTGGGAGTTTCTGCAGGTGCAGCTCTTGGAGCAGTTATTCCTTTGACTTTAGCCATACACACTGCCCATTTATTAATAGTTCCTGCTTTTTCTTTTATTGGGGGATTATTTGCATCTGTTTTAGTTTATTTAATTTATATTTTTACTTTTAAAAAATCAAATACTATATTATTACTAGCGGGTATAGCTATAGGATCCTTTTTAAATGCACTTATAACATTAAGTGTTTATTTGAGTGAAAATCCCTTCCAAATGCGATCGATTTTTTATTGGTTAATTGGTGGTTTTGAATCTACCAGGTGGGAGCATTTAACTATTAGTCTTCCTGTGATTATATTTTCGATGTTATTTCTAATTTACAAATCAAAAGAAATAAATTTGATTATGATAGGTGATGATTATGCTTCTTCAGTTGGAATAAATGTAAATAGAACTTTGTTGTTTTGTTTATTTTTTACTTCTTTGGCTACATCTGTAGCTGTTTCTGTAAGTGGTATATTAGCTTTTGTAGGATTAGTTGTGCCACATATTGTTAGATTAATTGTTGGAAATGATAATAGGCAAGTTCTTCCTTTATCTGCTTTTTTTGGAGGTTTTTTTGTAGTTTTAATGGATTATGTAACAAGAATATTTTTCTCCTCATCAGATCTAAGGGTAGGTGTCTTTATGAGTTTAATTGGAGGACCATTTTTTATCTTCCTAATTTTTAAAAATAGTTTTACAAAGAGGAGTAAACAAATTTAATGAAAACAATAAATAAATTAATTTTGATTACAATGTTTACATTTTCTTTAATATTTTTTTCTTGTTCTGATTCTGTAAACCAAAATTTTTCAGAAAATCCAAAACCTATAGAAAAAGAACCTGTTAGAGGTGAACAGAAAGAAAATGAATGGTCCATAATGCTCTCTGAAATTGAAGAAATAGTTGATCCAAATAATATTTCATGGCCAAGGATTGTAAATATAAATAATAAAGAAATAATAATTTATGATAGACCGAAAAAAATAACAACTGTTTCTTTAGGTCACGATGAAATTTTATTTGGCATTTCAAATGAAGAGCAGATTGTTGGGACAACATCTTTTGCCCAAGAAGAAGGCAGCAATATAAAAGATAAAACAAAGGGGTTACCAACAGTTACTAATGACCCAGAAAGTATTATTGTACTTGATCCTGATATTGTTTTTGCCGATCCATTTACATCCATGGAATTAATTGATGCACTGGAAGATTTTGGCATTAAAGTTATTCAAACCAAACTAAACAATAGCATAGAAGGTAGAAAGAAAGATATTTTATTAATGAGTTATATGACTGGGAATTTATCGGAAGCAACAAAACTTGTAAATCTTGTTGAACGAAATGTAGAAATACTAGAGAATGTTGCAAAAGAAAATAAAGAATCAACAAAGAAAGTCATGACACTTTCATGGTGGGATGCATATTGGACTTCGGGAAAAGGCTCAACTGAGGATTCAATAATCTCATTAGCAGGTGCAATAAATCTCTCTGCTTTAAATGGAATTGAATCTAATGCCACTATTGATAAAGAATTATTGATTGCAATGAACCCAGAAATAATCTTAATCACCCAATCAGTTGATTGGGGTGGCGATGATTTCTATAACGAATTATTTAATGACGATTCCCTTACAAATATTGATGCTATAAAGAATAATCAAGTTTATATGGTCAACCCTAATTGGTGGAGTACTCTTTCATATTGGAATACAAAAGGTTCAGAAGAACTCGCAAAAATCTTATGGGATTTACAAGAAATTCCTCATTTTGGAGATTACAAATGACTTTATTTATAAAAGATTTAGAATTTTCATATGATAGAAACAGAGTTATAAACAAAGTTTCTATAAGGTCAGATGCATCTACTTTGGGATTGCTCGGTCCAAATGGTTCTGGGAAAACTACATTAATCAAACTGATCGGAGGTTTGTTGAAATCAGAAAAAGGCACAATATTTCTTGATGATAATTGTATAAATACATTAAATTCAAAACAATTATCTAAAATTATTGCCTTTGTATCTCAAGATCATGAACCAACATTTGGTTTTAATGTTGAAGAAGTTATTGAAATGGGAAGATATCCATTTATGGGGACATTTGGATTTATATCAAATGAAGACAAAATCATAATTGATAAGATTATTGAATTATTAAGTATTGGACATTTAAAAAAAATCAAAATGGAAGAACTCTCCTCTGGAGAAAAACAAAAAGTTAGATTTGCTAGAGCTTTGGCTCAAGAACCTAAGTACATCCTTTTAGATGAGCCAACTTCAAATTTAGATTTATCTAATAAATCACTTGTTTTAAATGTGATCAAAGAAATAGTCAACTATGGAACAGATCTTATAATTACATCACACGATTTATCTTTTATTGAACAATCAACAGATTGTTGTATTATGATTTCAGATGGAGATATTCTTTTTGAAGGTAAGACAAAGAAAATTCTTACTGAAGAAAACATAAAGAAACTTTACAAGGTAGACACTATTCCAAAATGGATTTAATACATGCATGTGATGATGTATACAAATTATTCTTATTTTATGTATAATTTAAAAAAATGTTTAAAGGATGTGTTATGGGTACCTTAACCAAAAAACAACTAGATCATTTTAAAGAATTTGGTTTCTTGAAAGTAGAAAATTTAATTGATCCAGAAAAAATTATAGATCCTGTAATTGACGAATATCATCAAGTTTTAAGTAATCTTGCAGATGTTTTGTTTGAAGAAGGGAAAATCACTTCTAAATACGAAGATTTACCATTTGGTGAAAGAGTAACAAAAATATACTCTGAAGCTGATGAAGTTTATAATCAGTTTTTTGATTTTTCATTGCCTCAAGGAAATATAAAAAATGACACTCCTTTTTGGGCAGGACCAGCAGTATTTTATGCGTTAAAGTGCGAAAGTTTATTAGATGCTGTTGAATCTATTATAGGGAAAGAAATTTATTCAAATCCAATTCAACACGTAAGAATCAAAATTCCAGAAAAAGTTGCCCCACGGGATGAAGATGGTTTTGTAAAATTTGGAGCTACTCCTTGGCATCAAGATGCTGGTGTTGCTACAGCAGAAATTGATAAAACAAACATGCTGACTGTATGGTTTCCACTTATGGATGCAAATGAAGAAAATGGATGTTTACAAATAGTACCTGGTAGTCATGATGGTAAGGTATTAACACATTGTCCAGGGTTTAATCCAAAGACTGGAGAAGCCTTTCCAGCACTCTCAGCTCAAGGTTTACAAATTCCACCAACTTTGTTTAAGTCAGAACACGCAATGTCAGTTCCTATGAAAAAAGGAGATGCATTATTTTTAACAAAAAAAACAGTTCATAGCTCTCTCCCAAATATCAGTGACAAGATTCGTTGGAGTTTTGATCTAAGATATCAGCCAATTGGACAACCAACAGGCCGGGAAATTTTCCCCGGATTTGTTGCCAGGAGTGAAAGAAACCCAGAAAACATTTTGAATGATCCTAAAAAATGGCATACATTATGGGAAAGTACAAGAGATCAATTAGCTGCAGAAGAACAGTTCTCTTTTAATAGATGGGATGGAGAAGATCCTGCTTGTGCATAAAAGAATTTTTTGACTTTTACTTTAAAATATGAAGAATTATAAAACTCACGATTATGAAGGTCTAATAGCAGAAACAATTCAATTTGATTCTGCCAATGGAGATAGTATTAATGCTTATTTAGCAAAACCTTTAAATGAAGGAAAGTTTCCTTGTGTGATACTTATTCATCATTTACCAGGTTGGGATGAATTATATAAAGAATTTACACGTAAATTTGCTCATCATGGCTACATTGCTATTTGCCCTGATTTGTACTTTAGAGAGGGGAATGGTTCCCCCGACGATGTAGCCGCAGAGGTTAGATCTAAAGGTGGAGTTTCTGATGAACAAGTTATTAAAGATATATTGGGTGCTGCAAATTATATTGATAAATTAGATATTTTTAATGGTAAAACAGGTCTCTTTGGTACATGTTCTGGAGGAAGACATGGATTTTTATTAGGTTGTTCAACGGATAGATTTGATGCAATTGTTGAATGCTGGGGAGGTAATGTTATTATGGATGAAAGTAGTATAAATGATAAGCAACCCGTATCTCCATCTTCACTTACTGAGAATTTCTCTGGATCTCTATTAGGGATCTTTGGAAATGAAGACACCTCTCCCAACCCTAAGCAAGTTGATGAACATGAAAAACTTTTAAAAGCTGAAAATAAAGATTATGTTTTTCATCGTTATGATGGTGCAGGGCATGGGTTTAATTATTATGATAGACCGATATATAGGCAGGAACAATCTGTAGATTCTTGGGTAAAGATTTTTGATTTTTTGGATAATAAATTGAGGAGTTAACTATGTGTACTATGATTGCTGAAAGAGCATCAATTCAAGGTTCAGGTAAGACGGAAAAAGCGTGGATTTCTATTGATTCATGTGATATTTATTACGATCATCCTGATCACGTTGATTCTGAACATGCTATCACACTTAGTTTTAGCAATCAGATTGATCCTATAAATTCTAGAATTTCATTAGAGTTAACCCCCGAATCCGCAAAAGAAATTATAACAAAGATACAAGTTGCATTATCTAAAGGTGATTCTCTAGAAAGATAATATGAAAGGTATTTTCAATTAAGAATCGGTCTTTTTGTGTGAAATTCTGTTTCATTTTGCCAATCAATTGCAATATTGAGTAATTTGTTATCATTATTGATTTTTCCGGTAAGCATCATTCCAATTGGGAGATTGTTTTTTGTAAATCCACATGGGACAGAAATTGAAGGCTGACCAGTCAAGTTGAATACCCCAGTAAATCTACCCATTGAGTTTGATTCATAAGTGTTTGGACTACTTGATTCAGATATAAGTGGCGCTATTACTGGAACTGTAGGAGTTATTAGTGCATCTATATTGTTCATTTTTTTATTCATTTGATAGTTAAAAGAAGACATTGCCCTTGATGCAGTTAGATATTCTTCACTAGAGACACCTAAACCTCCAATCATTCTATTTAAAACTGTTTTTGTATATGACTTGTAATTTTTTAAATATTCACTGTGAACTGAGATAGCTTCTGGCAAAAGGACAGCAATATTTATTTTTCTTCCATCAGCAACGAAAGGAAGATCAATTTCTTCAATTTGATACCCCATATTAGATAATTGATCTACTGATTTCATTACATTTATTTTTATTTCTTCATTCACTTCTTCAAAAAAATAATCTTTAGGCAAACCTAATTTAATTTCATTTCTATTGGTTATAACTTCTTCATTAAAATGATTGTCCTCTAATTTAATTGAATACTTATCTCTAGGATCATGGCCTCCTATAACCTTCATGATATTCAGGCAGTCTTTAGCAGATCTTGCCATTGGGCCAACATGATCCATCGACCAGCTTAAATCCATTACACCCCTTCTTGAAACAATTCCATAGGAAGGTTTAAATCCTGTTATACCACATAAAGATGCAGGCATTCTTATTGATCCTCCAGTATCTGTACCTATAGCAAAAGTGGCTAGCCCAGCACTCACAGCAACAGCAGAACCTGAACTTGATCCTCCCGGTACTCTATCTGTATCCCAGGGATTTCTACAAGTATTGGTATTAGAGTTAATTCCTAATGTTCCAAATGCAAATTCTACCAAATTCGTTTTTCCTAAAATAATTGATTGATTATCTAAAAAATCTTGTGTAATTTTGGAATTTTTTGTTGCCTTATTATTTTCAAGGATTTTTGATCCGGCAGTAGTTATTTTATTCTTGATATCAACTAAATCTTTTAACCCTATAGGAATACCAAAAAGTGGATTATGAGATTTAGAATCATTTAGAGACCTAGCATAATTAATAGCATCATCATTATATATTTCCAGATACGCATTTAACTTATTGTTATATTTTTTTATTCTTTTTAAAAAATCTTCTGTAACTTCTAAAGGTGAGATTGATTTTTCCTCATACATTCTTATTAATTCATCAATGCTTTTGTAAAAGATAGGTTCACTCATTGATTTCTCCGAAAGTTCTTTGTCGTGGTTCAAAATCACTAAAATTCTCTTTCATTAATTCAGAATAAGTTTTTCTAAAATTTCTATAACTTAAATATGCCTCATTGAAGTCTTGTTCTGATAAAATAATTCCCTTTTGATCCAAGAGACTTTTAAAAACTTGTTTTTGAGATATTGGTTTATTCATTTTTTTTCCAGATTTTTTGATTGTAAATACATTATAGTTTATTAAAAATAAAAAATTTATGTTAAATACTTGTACTAAAATATGGAATTAAAATACTACGGTAATGGAAGATTACATCCCAAAATAAGATCAAATGTTATAAAAAATATTAATGGACTGGATATTCATTTCTTGGAATCAGGAGAGAAAACAGAAAAATCCGAACTAATAGTACTTTTACATGGATTTCCTGAGTTGTCTTTTAGTTGGAGGAAAATTTTACCAGTACTTTCAGATAATGGATATCACGTCATTGCACCAGATCAAAGAGGATTTGGAAGTACAATAGGTTCAGATTTATCTTATACATCTAACCTTGCTAATTTCTCACAAATAAATTTGGCAACAGATATATATGTATTGGTAAAAAAATTAGGTTATGACAAGGTTAGATGTATAGTAGGGCACGACTCTGGAGTTGGACCTGCTTCATGGTCATCTCTTATAAGACCTGATGTTTTCACTAGCCTTATAACAATGAGCGGACCGTTCACAGGTCCACCAACTTTAATTGATAATTCAAAAGACGACTATATTTCTGAGACAGATGAAATTGATAAAGATTTAGCTCAATTAAATATCCCAAGGAAACATTATCAATCATATTATCGTACAGAGTCCGCGAATAACGACATAATGAATTGCAAACAAGGATTAAAATCTTTTATAAGAGCCTATTATCATTATAAAAGTGCTGATTGGAAAAATAATAATCCGTTTGAATTATCTTCCTGGAATTCTCATGAGTTGTCTAAAATGCCAACTTACTACATTATGAATAAAGACCAAAATATGGCAGAAACTGTTAATGAGCATATGCCTTCAGATGATGAAATTAGCGATTGTAGATGGTTGACTGAGAATGAAATTGAAGTTTATGTCAAAGAGTACTCAAAAACTA
>CEVQ01069575.1_pt1 | contig 20561 bp, 18 predicted proteins | sample 356551 | NCBI WGS metagenome assembly CEVQ01 (sample SAMEA2623756, study PRJEB7988) | marine metagenome | biome: marine biome (ENVO:00000447); feature: mesopelagic zone (ENVO:00000213); material: "saline water (ENVO:00002010), including plankton (ENVO:xxxxxxxx)" | depth 250 m | reverse complement strand
GTTAAATTCTCACTCATGAATTCTTTAGTTTTTTCTTCAAGTAGTTTCGCATAAATAGCTCTTGAGATCAGTCCTGTATGAGTAATTATAGAAGGAAGCACCATAGCTGCGGTCCAAAACGCAAGTCCAATAACTGATCCAGTTATAATTGTAAAAATAGATATATCAAATCCAGCAACTAAAACAGCAATTCCAGGATATGTTGGAATCCAAGAAAATTTTAGCCATTTTTTTAGAAACGCTTTATTAAATTGATTTGTAATTTTTTCTTTTGCATAACAAAACAAAATTATGATGCTTATTATGTTTGCCACAAAAACTGAGATAATAATTCCAGTAACACCAAAATCTAGATAATAAATTAAAAATAATGCAAGAGGAATTGACGAAATTCCATAGGCTAATGTACCATAACTTAATGCATGAGGCTTCCATCCAAGATTAATTGCAGCTAAAATTCCGTTAAGAAATGTAATAGGTATCATAATAGCTGCAAATAATAGCACATTTTTTTCTACATTTGTATAATTTCCCATCAAGTAGGAAATTAGAATGTAAATAGAAACTGCTCCTATTGATAGAAGCATACTTGACAATATAGCTGTTTTTCCAGATTGAATATTTCTTACAGTATCTCTTGTTGACCAATAAGAAACTATAGGACCAATTAACGATACGTAAGTAATTAGACCTAAAATTAATCCCCATGTTCCATATTCTTCAGGTGTAACAGTCCTAGTAATTATAAGCGTAAAAAGTGTTCCAGTAAAAACAGATATTATTCCACCTATGAGTGAAATTAATCCCGTATATGTAACCCTGATTTCAGACAAATTTAAAAATTAGACATTATTCTAGAATATGAACATAAAGATTCTTTCATGTTGAATTATTAATAAAAAAGTACTAGATATGCCTATAATGTTAAATAAATTTAAAGTGAATTAAGGATTAATTGTTAATAAACTATATTTGATATAGTAAACAAAATCACACATTGTGTTTAAAATTCTAGTTATCAACGATGGTTTTCCTCATAATAATAATCGTACAACCATATTTTTCAATAATATTATTCCACATCTATCTAAACTAATTGAAGTTAAAGTGTACTGGTTAATTACTGATGATTATGGACGCAGGCATGATGTAATTTTTCCTCAATACGAACATTTGTTTATGTCAGATTTTAAAAATGCCATTGAAGTATGTGAAAAAATCAAACCAAATGCAATTTATCATTTGGTCGGATGGCACATAGTAGATTATGCATTTATGATTGCCAAAGAAAAATTGAAAATTCCAAGTTTTAGTATTGGTGAGGGATATAGTGAAAATGATCATTTTGATGAGGTTGAATCTAACAAATCAATATTTTCAGAATATTTCAGACAGCTCTTTGAAACTAAAAGTTTTCAAGATCAAAACGATATAAAAAAATCAAGAGGAATGAATTTTATTAAAAAAACATTGTTCACACTAAAAACAATCATGATAGTAAATGGATCTTGGGTAAAAGGTATTCTACTAATGTATGAATTGTTCCAAATATTACGTCAACAGATGAAAATTGGACGTAATATGTTCGAAAAATTTGGAACAGATATAATTTTTGCAGAAAATATGAGTCAAGTTAATTTATTTGTCAAGGCAGGAGTAAAGTGTGAAAGTATTGTAATAGTAGGCAATCCAGTTTTTGATAATGCATTTGCAAAAAGTAAAAAATTATTAGAAAAAACCAGTAATAAATTAAAAATTTTATTTATTACAGCAAATATTTCAGGTTTACAAGGGAATAGTAAATGGACAAAATCAAAACGTAATGATATGACCAAAGAAATAGCTGATAAATTAAACAATGCGTCCAATACAAAACTTACAATTAAAATTCATCCAACCTCAGAAAATTATAAGGAATATGAAACTATACTTGAATCATTTGAGAATGTAAATCTTAATCAAATTGATGATATTGTAGATCTTCTTGAAAAATCAGATATTGTAATAACTCCATGTACAACTACTGCAGCAACAATTGCATTAGTGATGAAAAAGCCAATTATAATATGGAATCATTTTCAAGTCATGGGAGATTTGTTACTAAAGAAAGGATTTGCACTTGAGTGTAAAAATAAGGATGAAATAGAACATTGTATTGAGAATGTAAGAGAATTCACAGATCAAAATAAAGAAAAAATAGATAAATTCATCAAAGAAGAATATGGTGATGGAAATGCAACTAAAAGAATAGTAATGGAATTAGAAAAATGGATAAAGAACATTTAAAATAAGAATTATACAATTAAAAATGTAAGCGAGTAAGATGGTAAAAAAATCAAGTAAAAGTATTCCGCCAATTTTCAAAGGATTACGATTAATGGATCCAAAAAACAAAGTTATTTTTTGTAAGAGATGTGTTTTATCAAACCAAAGACCAAGAACTATGTTTAATGAAGATGGTGTATGTGCACCTTGTTTATATGCAGAATTCAAAAGGACATCCATTGATTGGGATAAACGTGAAAAAGAATTAGAAGAATTATGTGATAAACATAGAAGTAAAGATGGCTCTTGGGATGTTATAGTTCCAGGTAGTGGAGGTAAAGATAGTGCATATGTTACATTAATGCTAAAAGAAAAATTTGGAATGCATCCGTTGACAGTTACATGGGCATCAGCAATAACCACAGATATAGGTAAACAGAATCTTGATGCATTCATAAGATCTGGATTTGATAATGTTTTAGGCACTCCTGATGGTAAAATTCATCAAAAATTAACTCAACTAACATTCAAAGAATTTGGAGATAATTTTTTACCATTTGCATATGGACAGATGAACTTTCCAATTCAAACTGCTCTAAGATATAAAATTCCATTGGTTATGTTTGGTGAAGATGGGGATGTAGAATACGGAGGAAGTCTTGAAAGATATGATAAACCTAAATTTGATTTTGATTATGCAGTAAAAACTAAATTTACTTCATTTCCTCCAGAATATTGGAAATCATTTGGGGTGAACCCAGAAGATCTTAAACGATATAGTTTGCCACCATTAAAAGAATTAAAATCAAATAATATTGAAGTACATTATTTTAGTTATTATGATTTTTGGGATCCACAAAAACACTATGAAGTAGCAAAAAAAAGTACTGGATTCAAACCAAATCCATATGGACGTTCTGAAGGAACATATACAGATTTTGCAAGTCTAGATGACAAAACAGATGGATTTCATTATTACATGGCATTCATAAAATTTGGTACTGGTAGAGCAACATCTGATGCACAGCATCAAATTAGAGATGGTATATTAACTCGTGATGAAGGTGTTGATCTTGTACGGAAATATGATGGAGAATTTCCTACAAGAGATCTAAAAGAATTTTTAGAATATATGGAAATGGATATGGACACACTTTATAGAACAATTGACAAATTTCGTAAACCGTTAATTTGGAAGAAAACTAATGGTGAATGGAAACTTAGACAACAAGTTACTAAATTGAAATAAATGAATGTTTTAGCAATTATTCCTGCAAGAGGGGGTTCTAAACGAATTCCTTATAAAAATATACAAAATTTAGCAGGAAAACCTTTGATTGCACATACAATTATTGCTGCAAAAAAATCAAAAGTAATAGATAAAATTGTAGTCAGTACAGATGATAAAAAAATTGCAAAAATATCTGAAGCATATGGAATTGAAGTTCCATTTTTGAGACCGAAAAACATCTCAAAAGACAATTCACCTACTATTGAAGCTGTAAAACATACACTTGAATTTCTTAGAACTAATCAAGATTATATTCCAGATATGATTATAATTTTACAACCAACATCTCCTCTAAGAACTACAAGATCAATTGATAATGCAATTAAAATTCTGAGGAAATCTAAATCGTCTTGTGTAATTACAGTGTCTAAAATTAAAAAACACCCATCTAGTGCATTTTGGTTAAAATCAGGATTATTGAAACAATTTAAACAAAACCTTGCAAAATATGATAGAAGTCAAAAATCTCCAGATTTGTATTTCCCAACTGGATCAATCTATGTATTTTGGGAGAAGACAATTAAAAAATATAATTCAATATATGGACCAAAAATTAAACCCATATTAGTAAACACTGAAGATGTTGATATTGATAATCCATTGGATCTATTTTTTACTGAAATGATCATCAAAAATTGGAATAGATACAAAAAAAGATTTAGTTAATCTGAAATTATAGTGCAATTATCAACACAATTTTTGCATACATCGTTTTTATAATATTCACCAGATTTATGGATTTTACGTAATTCGACCATTTTGTCATTATTCCAAATTGTTTTCAAAGAACTTTTTTTCCAATTTCCCACAACTAAATCAACAGCATAAAAACTACAACAAGGAAGAGTGTCACCATTACTTCTTAATGTCAATCGTTTAAATGGTTCTGCACAACGGAAGTTTTCTGGCGTGGGTGTTTTTTTCAGCATAATTTCCTCACCTCGTTTATCATCTTGGAAACTTCCTTCACCAAATGGGTTTTGTAAATGCTGGATTCCAAGACTATCAACTTTATCTTTCCAATGATTAAGAAATGAATCATATTCATGAAAATTAATTTTGCTTGCGACAAATGTTAATCGAATTTTTGGTAGTTTTTTATTCATTTCTTTTCGAACTTCAAGAAAATCATGGATATTTTTTACTGTAGTCTTGAGGTTCCCGCCTACTCTTATTTTATCATAAGTTTCTTCACTGATTGCATCTAAAGAAACGTTAATTTTTGTTAGTCCAGATTCTATAAGTTTTTTTGACATTGCCTTTGTAAGCAGGGTACCATTTGTTGTGATTAAAACATCTACAATTCCAGCATTTACAGCATAGTTAATGAATTGATCTATATCTTGACGTATTAATGGTTCATTGATATAACAAAGTCGAATTGATTTTGTTCCAACTGAAACGGCTTCATCAATTAGTTTTTTATAATCTTCAAATGTAAACCAGTCTTCTTTTTTCTCAGCTGCATTTTCTATAGCCCACGTACACATAGGACATTTTAGATTACATGAATAGTTTAGCTCAAATTCAAGATGTGGTGGAAAATCAGATTCTTTTTCTAATTTACAAAATTCTTCCCAATCGTTTCTATACTTTGTCCATTCATTGAGTCCTTTTTCTTTAATAAAGTCTTTTTCATAATCATCATCAAAGTATAGATTTTCAGAAAAACCTCCATCAAAACTCTTTTTTATTGATTCCAATTCATACTCCACAAAACAATCAATTATTTAATTATATTCTCCATTCTACGAACTAATTCAATAAGATTTTCAAGTTCTTTAAAATCAAAGCTTACATTATTATCAACAAAAGGTTTTGATTTATCAGATGTAATATGAACCTCTATTATCTCAGCACCTAAAATTGCGGCAGTTAGAGGTGCAATAACATCAGGACAATGGTTAGAATATCCATGAAAGTTAGAAATTTCTTTAAAATTAATTTCGTCTAGATTACAAGGATATTTTGGAACACAATATAACCATTTAATATTGGAATTGTCATAGTGTTTACAAAATTCAGGCGATTTTTCACTACTTACAAAAATTTCTTTACCTGTGTTAATCACCGCGTCAATTAACGGTGTCTGTTTATCTTTTAATAATTCTCTCCCATCCAATTCACGAATTTTAAATCTCTTTACAAATGGATTCAAAAATGTAACAGCTTCAGGATACATTGGCGTACAAAACCATTCTATGCCAATATCATTTGCAATTTGATCAATTCTTTGAATATTTTCTTCAGTGATAGTAGATTTCATTAACAAAGGTAGTTCTGGATGATTGCCCAATATTGTTTCATTATATGCTTGGAATTTCACAGCATTACATCCTAATGTTTTTGCGTTTTGCATCATTTTTTGTACTAATTCAAAATCGCCATTCCAATTTACACCAAGTTCAGCAACAATAAACATCATAAATACGATTATTATTTACACATTTTAATTAAATGATTCTACAAAATTATACATGAAAATTATTTTCATTGATAAGATAAAATTTAGTTATGAAATTGTAGAAACAATCTTAGAAAATAAATAGTTTATTTCAGATGTATTTAGATATGATAATTCTTAATAATTTGAAGATTTAACAGTAGATCTTGGATTATACTGAAGATGTTTTTAGAATACCATTAGAAAAATTGTATCGCGGATGTAATGATGATTTTGATGGAAACGAAGATGAATTAGTAAAGCTGGTTGAACATATCATCAAAAATGGATTAAAAGAACCAATTCTTGTTTGCAGAGGTGGCGGCGAAAAATATGAAATTTTAGCTGGAACAAGAAGATTTAACGCATATGAAAAATTAAATAAGGATTATCCAGGTGAGGGATGGGATGAAATTCCAGCACTATCTTGTGGTGATTGTAGTGAAATTGATTACCAAAAAATCCGAGATGAAATGGGAATCAAGAAATAAAATTAACCAGAACAAATTATTGAGGAAAATCATTTGTATCGTATCTTCTTAGATTAAATGCATTTTCATTATTCAATATAGCATCACCTACATCTGTAGTTAACCCAGCTTTAAAATTATACTCTAGAAGTTTTTCAATTACATTAGCGTTATGATTTCCATATGGATAACACATTATTTGTTGTTTATCTGAATTAATCTTTTTGCAAAAATTCCAACTTTTTTTAATTTCTTTATCTAGATTTTCAGGATCAAGATATGACAACCATTCATGTGAATAACTATGTGAACCAAAATACATTCCTTCATCACTCATTTCTTTAATTTCTTCTAATGATAAATACAATTTTTTTGCAAATTCTCCTTCATCAGTAGTAACGTACTTTTCAAATAATTCTTGTGTAATAGTCTCTCTAACATCCTTAGGTAGTTCTCTTTGAAGTATTCTTTTTAAAAAAATCACTTCACCTGAATCAAATCGATTTGGATTTGCTAATCGTTTCCAAAGCTTTTCTGGTTCTTCAATTTCCCAGTTTTTTCTAAATTTATGAATTCTCTCAAATATATCATTTACAAGTATTTTTTTATCTTTTACTGAGGCTAAAATAAAATGAATTTTGTGGACATCAAGTACAATATTTTCTTCAATTGGTTTTACAGGTGGAAAAAATAGGCCCTGAATCTTTTCTTTTTTTAATATTGGAAAAACATAATTATAATGATCCTTTAGCCCATCATCAAATGTTAAAAATACAAGATCATTATTTTCAATATTACCAGATTCTATTGAATCAAATAAAATATGACTATCTCCAAAATGAAAATTTTTACGAAAAAATTCTATCTGATTTTGAAATTGACCAATTTCAAGTCCTTTAATTTCTGAGTATTCACTATTTTTTATAGGTCTAACATAATGATACATTATAATTTTACAATTATTAGTCATTTTTTTCTTGCTACAATCATGAATGATGATGATTGTGGAATAAATTGTGTTGGAATGTTTTTTTGATTCTGAATATAATTTGATATATAATCATGCAATCTTGGAGGATTATTTCTTGTGTTTGTTGGAAAGAGATGTATATGAATTGGACATATTTCTATTGGTTTAAATTTAAATTTTTTCAAAAATTCAATTAATTGAAATGGTGTGTATTGATATCTAGTATCTACTGAGATATCACTACCTTTTCTATCGTGTAATTTTAAATTAGAATGTATTTTTGATTTGAATTTTTTTGTTAGTAGACTTTGAAAGTTTTTTGCTTCATTAAATATGATACATTCTTTAATTAGTTCAGAAATATTTGACATTTTAATCTCTGAATGGGTATAACTGTTATTTGAGAACACATTAAACAATCTATTTCTTGAACTAATAACCAAAAGTCCATTTTTTACAAGCAGATCATATGAATCATTAAGAAATTTTTGTAATTCTTGTTCTGAAATATATTCAATAAATCCATTTGCAGAGATCATATTAAATTTTAAATCTGTTTTATAGTCAAAGAATGAAATTGTAGAAAACTTCTCTGTATCTAAACTAAGTCTGTTTGCTCTTAGAGTGGCTTTTTTTATCATTGATCTGGCAAAATCAATTCCATAAGCATCAAATTTTGCTTTTTGTAAGGCAAGAACCAGATCTCCTGAACCACAACCTACATCTAGTGTTTTATCCACTTTTTTTAGTAATTTTCTTGCAGTTTCTTCAACAAAATGATTTCTCTGTTTTATTATGTTAATAGAATTTTTTTCATTTTTGCTTGCCTTTTTGAACCATTTATTTGCATGGTTTTCAAATACCTTCTTAACCTGTCTTTGTTGATTAGTTTTTATCATCATTAAAAAAACCTAACATCGAATATTTAGTATTTTGTTTATTGCAGCAAATATTTCAGGTTTACAAGGAAAAAGTAAATGAACCAAATCAAAAATGTATCAGATTACCAAAGAATCCCAAAAAAGAAGAATTTGTTAAAGCCATTAAGAGAAAAAATTCTCATATTGTAAATATAACCCAAATAATCTAAATATTATGAAAAGAAGAAAGATTGCTGTTACAACTGGTGCAAGGGCTGATTATGGTCTTCTCCGACCAATTCTAAGTAAGATTTCATCTAGTAAAAATTTAGATCTCTTCTTAATTGTAACTGGAATGCATCTTTCAAAAAAATATGGGTTGACAATTAACGAAATAAAAAAAGATGGATTTAAAATATCTACATCTTTCAACATGCTACAAAAAGGAACTTCAAAACATCTTATGTCTAAGGCAATAGGAAAGGCAATTGTAGAATTTTCAAATTTTTTTAACAAAATTCAACCTGATATTAATGTGATATTAGGTGACCGAGATGAAATGCTTGCTTCTGCCATTTCTGCATATCACATGAATATACCAAATGCTCACATTCATGGAGGTGATAGATCAGGAGGAATTGATGAATATACACGACATGCAATAACCAAAATATCCAATATTCATTTCGCCACATCACAAAAAAGTAAAAGAAGAATTCTTAGAATGGGTGAAAACCCAAAATATGTGTTTTTTACGGGTTCTCCTGCGGTAGACGAGGTAAAAAATAATAAGATAACTGATAAAAAAACACTAGAATCAAAATATGGTTTTAAATTTTCTGGAAACGAAATACTGTTTCTGCAACATCCAGTTACTACACAAATAGAAAGGACAAAAAATCAAATCATTAATTCATTAAAGGCTATTCAAATGATAAACCAACCTACAATTATAATAGCACCAAATTCAGATACTGGTAATAATGTTATTTTCAAACATTTAACAGAATTTTCTAAATCACATACTTTGTTCATGTTGTTTAAGTCACTTCCTAGAAGAGACTATCTAGGTATGTTAAAAAATTGTAAAGTACTTGTTGGAAATTCAAGTAGTGGTATTATAGAAGCTAGTTATTTCAAAATACCTGTAGTGAATATTGGAATAAGGCAGAAAAATAGAGAAAAAGGATCAAATGTACTTAACGCAGAAGATAATTCTGTTGTTTCAATACAAAATCAACTTATTAAGGCATTAAAAATGAAAAAACAGTGTCTTTCCACTACATCAATTTATGGTAATGGGAATGCGGCAAAAAAAATCACAAAACATCTTGAGACAATTAAGCTGGATCATATATTAATCGAAAAACAAATTTCATATTAACTCAACTTGTCTTATTTTCTTGGTATTGTATTTCCTCTGTAAATATCCAATATAGTCTCTTTAAACAATTGAAACAAGAAATAATGAGATACAGCACCTAATTCTTGTGGTGATATTGGAGGTTCGTGCAAATCAACTTTCTTAATTTGAATTATTGAACCTGAATCATAATTTTCGTCCATATAGTGAACAGTAACACCCCATTGCATTTCTTTATTTTTTATGGCATCATCAAGCTCTGTAGGACCTTTATACATTGGTAATGGTGCTGGGTGATAATTTACAAATCCATTTTTTGGAGTTGATAACAATGGATCAGTAATTTTTCTAGGGTAACAATATGATATACCTAGATCAAAAGGTGTGATTGAAGGATTATCGTTTATCGTAAAAATTTGATGTTCTAAATTCAATGAATTCAAAAATTTTGTAATTTTTGATATGTGACGCTGTTTCGTATATATTCTAATCATACAGAATAAAAGATAATTTAACTTATATTTCAAATGTTTACCACTCTTTTTATTTCTGAAGTATTCATCATAGCTTGTGCTATAATGGCAATTAATTCCAAAAATTGAATATAAACTATTTAATTTTCAATTTTATGAATTTTATAAACAACAAGCTGTTTATTGTCAGTTTGATACAATAACTCAAAATTAGTTGGAATTCTAGGATCGTTTGGGTTTAATAGAGCATTTAGTTCTTCAATTGCATTTCCATTATCATACCATATTTCACCTGGGTATCTAATAATCGGTTGAAAAACCAAATAATCAGGAAGTGGATGGTATTTATCGTAACGATCTGCTGGAAAAGAATGTATGTTGGATTCAAATAATTCAGTATCACTCCAGTTTTCTCTTGAAATGTAATCTAATATAGTATCATCTAAATTCCCTTCAGAAAATATTGCACGTATATGATTACTATTTGTATAATAAGAAATGGTAGGTTCGTTTGACATTATATAACTCTCTTCAATTCCAGGTTGAGTCTTTAAGATTTCAGAGATTAAAATAAAATCGTACATAGCGTGTTCAGAGATCGATCTTGTTTGAAAAATATTTGCAAATTCATTTTCCAAACTAGAAATTGGATTACCATAATAACTAGAGTCAAGAAGTTTGTAAGAATAACCAGAATTTAGTACTAAAATAATAATTACAATAATAACAGAAGATAGATGAAATTTCTGCTTTTTGTTAAAGCCTGTTTTTAAAGAATTTTGTTTGGGAGAAAATACTTTAGGAATAATATATACGATAAATAATACACATATTATTATTATTGGTACCCACATTGGCAGGAGATGATATGAACGATAAACGGGTATTATGGAAATTAATGGTAAGTAAAATAGAGGTAAAATTAACAAAGGCAGAAAATTTTTTGGGATAATTTGTTTATTATATATAACATAACCCAGACCACCAAGGAAAAATATTAATCCCAAGAAAGGAATTAAGCTAACAATTGAAATACTTTCCATAGAATTTATACCAAAATTAAATAATTTATCAAAATTATGCACTGATAAATTATAAAAATAGTTTTCTAAAAATAAATTAAAATCTAGTGTTATTATTGAGAATAAACTAGTAGTATGATCTTGAGAAAGAACTTGATTATGCCAATCAGGGTTTTGAAAAGCATAAAGATTCGCAATGTAATAATTAACTCCTGAATCTAAAATTTCACCATGAGTTGACAAATTATATAAAATCTGTGGAGTGAATACAAGTGAGAAGCAAATTAAAATAGTTAATAGATTTAAAGTATTTTTTATAATTTTTTTATTTCTTAACAAAATAAAAATAAGAATTGGAAATAAAACAAATATTGCCTGCAAACGAAATAAAGATGCTAATCCTAATAAAATTCCTATAATAGTATAATCAAAAAAACCTAATTCCTTTTTTGTAACAACATATAATGAAACAAATATGATAAAAATTGGAAGGAGTTCATTTAATGCCTGAATTGAAATATAGTGTAATATTGGATTAAATGCAATAAATAATTGAGTTAATATTGCAATTCTAAAATTAAAAATATTTTTTGTGATAAAAAATGATAATAAAACAATTCCAGTACCACTAAGAATAGCAATAATTTTCATTGTTGAAAAAGCATCAGGAAAAATGGATTCTAAAAATGCAAATAAAACTGGACCGCCAACTTGACCATTAAGTACCCTAACATCTGCTCCATTTCCTTCCAAAATTGTCCTACCAAAATTTAGATAATTTATTCCGTCAATATCATATCCACCCCAGACTAGATTATGAGAAAATGCAAGATAGGACATAATTAAAAAGAATCCAATAGTAATTAAAATGGGAAATTTATTTTCGTATAATTTATTAATTTTTAAATTAGTATCATTCATTCTTCGTTTTTTAAAAATTATAACCCCCTCATGTAGTTTTCTATATTTTTATAATACCAATAATTGAATGCCTGAAATTTATAATTCTAGGACACTTTCATACCTTAGAATTAAAAACAATGAACTAATTTAGATTATAATGGAAAACTGGAAAATACCACTGTACAAAATCTATACGGATGATGAGGATCTAAATCTAATTACAAAAATAATCAAAAGAGGTTCTGAATGGGCAATTGGTCCAGAAATTGAGGAATTTGAGAAATTAATCAAAAATTATATTGGTGTTGACTATTGTTTAACATTAAATTCTGGAACATCATCTTTACATGCATTATTAATTGCATATGAAATAACAAACAATCATGAAGTTATAGTACCATCATTTTCATTTGTTTCTACGGCAAATTCTGTTCTTTTTGTAGGTGCAAAACCAAAATTTGTTGATATTGAAGAAACAACATTTGGGTTAGATCATACATTAATTTCTTCACAGGTAAATAGTAATACCAAAGCAATAATTTCTATGGATTACGGAGGATTATCCTGTAAAATATTTGATATTCTAGAAACCGCAAAGAAAAATAATTTGATATTAATTGATGATGCCGCAGAAGGATTAGGTTCATCAATTAACGGAAAAAAAGTTGGATCCATTGCAGAATCTTCAATATTTAGTTTCTGTGGAAATAAAGTTTTGACTACTGGTGAAGGTGGAGCTATTGTAACTAATTCCAAAAAAATTTATGAAAAAGTAAAGTTGATTAGATCTCACGGTAGACTAGACAAAACAAATTATTTTAGTAATCCTTCAGAGTCACAATATGAAGGAATAGGATATAATTGGCGTATGTCATCAATTACTGCAACGTTGGGTATTTCTCAATTAAATAAACTCGATAAAATAATTAAATTACGACAAGACAATGCAAAATACATATCTAAACATCTCTCAAAAATTCCTGAGATTACAATTCCATTAATACCAGATGGATCAGAGCATATACATCAATTATTTACAATTAGATTAAAAAATGAAAAGATTAGAGATGATCTACATGAATTTCTTATTCAAAAACAAATCTTTTCTAAAGTTTATTTCAAACCAATACATCTTACACCATTTTATAAGAAAAAATTTGATGGGAAAGAAGGAATGTTACCAGTTACAGAAAATATTGCAAAAACTGTATTAACATTACCATTATATCCAAATATGACACTAGAAGAGAAAAAATATTTAATTGATTCAATAAATGAATTTTTTAATAGATGAAAAATATTTTAATCACAGGGGCAGGTGGCTTCATTGGAGCTAATTTAGCTAATAAATTATCAGAAACAAAAAATAATGTTACATTACTGATTAGAAAGAAAACAGATGTTTGGCGTATCAATCACAACATTTCAAAATTTGATATAAAATATGTAGACATATTAAATGACAAACAAGTTTTTAAAACAATTAAAGTAATTAAGCCAGATATTGTATTTCACAGTGCAACATATGGAGTATATCCTGGCCAAAATGATTATGAGAATATGATAAAAACTAATTTGATTGGAACTAAGAACTTGTTAGAATCTTTATTGCTATACAATAATCTGGAAAAATTTGTGAATATTGGTACTTCATTTGAGTATGGTGCAAAAAAGGAACCTATGAAAGAGACCGACATAACAAATCCTAGAACATTTTATGGTATTACAAAAAATTCTCAAACTAGTATTTCTCAATATTTTGCAATCCAAAAGAAATTACCTACAATTAGTTTTAGAATATTCTCTGCATATGGTAGATATGATGAACCTGGAAGAATAATTCATGATCTTATGTATTCTGCAATAAATAAAAATAAAATAAATTTAAGTTCAAAACAAACAGTACGGGATTTTATTCATATAGATGATGTTATTGATGCATTGATACTAGCATGCAAAAAAAAATCTCTAACTGGTGAAATTTTCAATATAGGTACAGGTAACGAATGTTCATTGAAACAAATTACTGATCTAATACAAGATATTACCAATAAAAAATTAAATATTTCCTGGGGACATAAAAATAAGATTAGAGAATTTGATAGAACAAATGGAAAGAATATTGCTGATATAAAAAAATCATCACAACTATTAAAATGGAAACCAAAAATTTCTATTAAGAATGGATTAGTTAAAACTTTCAACTGGTATAATAAAAATTCTAGAATTTATCAAAAATTTTATCAGTAAAAATTATTCTGTTCGATTATATCTATTGTCTTTTAATAAATTGCTTTGATTCAGGCAGAGAAAATTAGAATTTCTAATTTTATAGATTCAATCTTTGTGATATTTCAGATCTGAAAATTCTATCTGGATCAATTTTATGTAAAAATTCTTTAAATTTCAAATATTCAGGATAGCATTCTTCTACTACTCTCTTGTTTAGGCGTGAATCTTTTATGATATATGGTAAAGCACGATGAGATATAATTAATTCATCTAATTTTGATAAGAATTTTAAGTCATCATTAGAATTTTTAATTTCCAATATAACAGACATGCCATTGCCACAGAATTGTAAGAACTTTTGTTCTCCACGAAACGGTTTTAGAACTACAATTGTTAAATTTGGTTTATTTTGCATAATTAATTCCGTTAAATCACTTAAAAACTTACGAATATTTTCAGTATGTACTAAAATTTGATAAACTCGAAATTTCTCTCCACCATAAAGAAAATAAAACCACTTTGCTTTTTGGGTAAATGGAAAAAATCCTTGATAGATATTTTTTGTAACTGTACCTTGCTTCAATTCAATTTTTCTACCAAATGAATTAACACGTGATGTGGTAAATTTTCCCCAGAAAGATATTGGAAATGAAGTTTTCATTAATTTTGGTGTACTTGTAGGTATGAAAGATTCCTTTTCATGAAATCCTTGATCAAATGAACAAATTCGTGCAACACCTTCTCCAAAATGTCCAGATGTGGAACCATTATGCCAACTATATGCAATATCAGTATCTTTATTTTTTTCTAAAATTTTTGAAGCATCTTCTAAAGAATTTACCGCAAACGGTGAAATTTTGATTCTATCTGATTGTAAAGGATATAATTGTAATTTAGCTTTTGTAATAAATCCAGTTAATCCTAAACCACCACAGGTTGCATCAAATATTTCTGAATTTGGTTCAATTTTTTGGTATCCATTAGTAGGATGATAGATCTCAATCCAATGTACGTGTTCTTTGAATGTACCATCTTTTAATGGATTTTTACCATGAACATTACCAGCAATGCAACCACCAATAGTTATTTCGGGAAATCCAGGCATAACAGGATAGAATAATCTCTTTTCTAACCCCCAATCTAACAATTGCCTTAATGTAACACCAGATTCCACAACTACAGTATGTTCTTCATTATCAAATTCTAAGATTTTATTAAATAATGTCATATCAGTCACAAGAATATTTTTACCAAAACTAGCCGGTGCATATGACCAACCACCACCACGAGGAATTTGTAGGTCTATATTTTGTTTTTCAAAAAAATTTGTCTTAATAGGTTTTTCAAAAGTAGTTTCTATAGAAGTTGATTCATCAAAACTAGTAAATTTCATTCGTTTTGGTTTGTGGATTTCCACAAAATTTTATCCATTCTAAATTATATAAATTCAATGCATGATTATTCTTAGATTTTATTATGTGATATAATTTAACAAGTATTCGTGAACTTACGAACTTAATATAATAAGAAATTTTAACCTAGATAAATTAGGAAATTAGTATGAATGAAGATTTTGAAGGAATGCGAGTACCATATGGATTAGCAGTTCATGATGAGGAGGAGGAAGCCGCAGTTCTTGAGATTATAAGAAACCATAAAACCATAATGGGTGAGAAAGTAAAACAATTTGAAAAAGAAATTGCAACGTTATTTGGTAAAGATCTAGGAATAATGGTTAATTCTGGTTCGTCAGCAAACCTGTTGGCGTTCGAGGCTTTAGGCATTCCTGAAAATTCTGAAGTTATAACACCCATTCTTACGTTTGCCACTACATTGTCTCCAATTATAAAAAATGGATTAATTCCAGTGTTTGTTGATGTTGAGCCTGAAACTTACATAGTTAACATAGATCAGATTGAACAATCCATCACTAACAAAACAAGAGCATTAATGATTCCCTCTCTTTTAGGAAATATTCCTGATCTTAAAAGACTGAGAAAAATTGCGGATGAAAATAATCTTATCTTTATAGAAGATTCTGCAGATACACTAGGGGCTACTTTTGATGGAATCCCAACTGGAAAGTTTTCAGATGTTTCAACAACTAGTTTCTATGGATCACACATCATTACTGCAGCTGGTGAAGGGGGTATGATTTGTTGTAATGATAATAAACTTGATGAAAAGTGCAGAATACTACGTGGTTGGGGAAGAACTTCTGCTATCAATGAATCAGAGAGCATCGAAGACAGATTTCGCATTGAATTGGACAATATCCCTTACGATTCAAAGTTCATTTTTGAAAAGATTGGCTATAATTTTTTACCAACTGAGATAAGTGCAGCATTCGGATTAATACAATTAAAAAAATTGAATGAATTTGCAAGAATTAGGCAGAAAAATTTTGAAAGTTTGAATTCATTTTTCTCTAATCAGAAATTCTTCAAATTACCAAAACAATTACCTCAAGTAAAGACATCTTGGCTGGCGTTCCCATTAACAATTAATTCTGATTCACCTTTCTCAAGAATGGAAATTGTTAAACATTTGGAATTACATGGAATTCAAACTAGACCTGTATTTACTGGTAATGTGCTACGGCAGCCAGCCTTTGAAAAAATTAATTATAAAAAATTGGAAAAAGAATATGAGTTTGCTAACAATATAATGGAAAACTCATTCTTGATTGGTTGTAATCATGGATTAAATGAGAAGCATTTAGAAAAAATTAAAGTGACTTTCAGGTCATTTCTTGATAAATTTTAAATTTACTGCATCAATGAGGGTTTCATATTACAATGCCCAAGCAATATTCATTTGTTTTGCTTTATTAACATAATTTAAAATCTGATTTTTTGTAAACGTTTCCATATTTTCATGATTTTCATAAAATTCTTTATACCAACAAGCTGTTTCACCTATTGATTCTTTTATGGAATAAACAGGATACCAGTCCAGATTGTTAATTGCTTTTGATGAATCTAACATCAGTAGATTTGCTTCATGTGGTTCATTTTTATCTGATGAATCAATCCAATCACCAGAACCCCAATTAGTAATTATTTCTGATGTTAATTCATTTACTTTGACATGTGGATTTGTAATTAAAGGTCCAAAGTTCCAAGGCTGTGCATATTTAATTGGGTCACTATACATTTTTTGTGTTAAACAAAGTAATCCAGAAATTGGTTCTAAAACATATTGCCAAGGCCTTACAGCATCTGGATTACGAATACTAATTTTTTCATTATTAGATAATGCTTTCACGCAATCAGGAATTAGCCGATTCTCCGCCCAATCACCTCCCCCAATAACATTACCAGTTCGTGAGGATGATAAACTAACTCCATGTACCCCAAAATTTTGTGGATTAAAAAATGAATTCCTATAAGATGAAATAATTAGTTCTGTTGCACCCTTACTTGCACTATAAGGATCATAACCGCCCATAGGATCAGTTTCTTTGTACGCGTAACTTAACTCTCTATTTTCATAGCATTTATCACTTGTAATAACAGTACAAATTTTTACACTTGATACATGTCTAATTGACTCTAACAAATTAACTGTGCCCATTACATTTGTTTGTATAGTTTTCTTGGGAGCATCATATGAGGTTTTCACTAAGGGTTGAGCTGCAAGATGAAAAATTATTTCAGGGGAATGTTTTTCGATTATATTATGAAACTTGTCTGAATCATTGATATCTCCTATATTATGTGAAATTTTTTTCTCCAGGTTAAGAGTAGAAAACAACGATGGTGATGTTGAAGGTTCTAATGAATAACCAATTACATTTGCGTCTAATTCACAGAGCCATTCTGTTAACCAAGAACCAATAAATCCAGTATGACCCGTCACTAGAATTGTTTTATTCTTGAAAATACCATTAAACATATTAAATAAACTCATTTACCAAACCTTCCATGGTGCTTTTTTTGAACTCCATAATTCTTGGAGATGGTTTTTATCCCTAAGAGTATCCATGGGATGCCAAAACCCATTATGTTTAAATGCGGTTAGTTGTTGTTCCTTTGCTAAAGTTTCCAGTGGATTTTTTTCCAGGATAGTCTTGTCACCTTCCTGTAGGTAATCAAAAATTTCTGGTTCAAAAACAAAAAATCCTCCATTTATCCAAGAAGATTCACCAGAATGTTTTTCACTAAATTTTGTTACATAATTATCGGATAATGTTAAAACACCGAATCTTTCTGGAGGATGAATAGCTGTTAATGTTCCTAATGATTTTGTTTCATTATGGAATGATATTAAATTTTTAATATTTACATCACTAAGGCCATCACCATAAGTTAAGCAAAATGTCTCATCAATATGATCTTGAATTCTCTTTATTCTCCCACCAGTCATTGTATCCAATCCTGTATCTACTAATTCAATATTCCACGGAGAAAAGTTAGTTTTTTCAAAATACTCTTTAATCATGTGTCCCTTATAGCCTAAACAAATAATGAATTCGTTGATGTTGTAAGCAGAATAAATTTTCATTATATGTAATAAAATTGGCATTCCTCCTATTTCGATCATTGGTTTTGGTCTTGACTGTGAATCTTCAGAAATTCTAGTCCCATAACCACCTGCAAGTATAACTGCTTTCATTTCACATCTGCGTCTTTTGTGTAATATTAAAGATTTTACAACAAGTTATACATCAGAATTTATAATTAAGAATTTTTACATTTTTGTATGGGTATTCTATATCTGGGTATTGTTATATCATTTGTAATTATACTAATTTCTAATATTGGATTTTTGTTAATCAATATTTATCTGTGGACTATTGGAGATCATGCAATAGTTACTTCTGGAACAAACCTAATTGAGATATTATATTATGCACCTTATTTCAAATGGATAGTTTTAATGGATGTATTATGGTTATCTATAGGATTTTCATTTGCATTAACACGCAAAACATACAAGACTGAGAAACAATTCTACTTAAAAACTGAAAAAATCAATGACCCAATAATTGCTGTTATTATTCCAACGTTTAATGAAGAAAATAATGTTGAAAAAATAATTAAAGATTTCCAATCAGAAAAAAATGTTAAACATGTTTTAGTAATAGACAATAATAGTTCAGATAAAACTGTTGAAATTTCTAAAAAATGTGGTGCAATAGTCAAAACAAAAGAAACCAATAAAGGATTTGGTGATTCATGTATTGTTGGATTTCAGGAGGCATTGAAAACAGATGCAAATATTATTGTGCTAACAGAATGTGATGGAACATACAACAGTTCTGATTTAGAAAAAATGGTACCATATTTGGATAACTGTGAAGTAGTTTTAGGTACTAGATTAATTCAGGTATTAACTGAAAAAGGAAATCAGAATGGAACGTTTAACACTTGGGGAAATTTCTTTATAGCAAAACTAATTCAGTTAAAATTTTTTAGCTTACAACACATGGGAGTTGTGAGTCTAACTGATGTAGGCTGTACATTTCGATGTATACGACGTGAAGGTCTAGAGAAAATGATTGATAAGATAGCCAATGATTACGACAAAAATATTGACAAAAATGGATGGATGATTATTCCTTATTTGAATATGACGGCAATTAAAAAAGATCTTAAAATTGTTGAAGTTCCTATTACATTTAAAAAACGTACAGGTGGTCTTTCAAAATCAGGTGCCCAAAAAAAATCTAAAGGTCTTTTTTACGGTTTGAGATTTATCTGGTTTGTGTTAAAAAGCTAGATTTTCCTAAATAAAGTGAATTATTGCTACTTTCTTGCCTAGTAGAATCAATATCAATTATTCTTAATTATTGTTCTTTATTTTTTCTAATTCCAAACGAATTTCTTCTTCAGTAATTTCCTCAATGTCAAGAAGGTATTTGTAATGACTGGATTCAGATTTGGTGGGATCTCTATTCAATATCTCATTGAATATATCTTTGATAATGGAGTTTGTTGAATCAAACATTTTCAAGTCAAGTGCTTCTTTTGATTTTAATATACTCTTTCGTAATTCTGAATCATTTATTTTCTCAGCCTCTAATAATGATCCCCAGTGTTCAAATGCTTCTACATCTGCAGGTCTTTGTAGAATTTCACGGTAAAGATCATCTATAATTTTTTTAGTTTTATAATTTATCTCATCTACTGTTTTCATTTCGTATAAACGTAACATAGATTTTGATTCATCTGAGTTTAGTATTTCAATTCTAATTTCATCAACTGTCATGATCCCACTCTCTAATAATGATCCCCAGTGTTCAAATGCTTCTACATCTGCAGGTC
>CEVQ01140908.1_pt1 | contig 20611 bp, 22 predicted proteins | sample 356551 | NCBI WGS metagenome assembly CEVQ01 (sample SAMEA2623756, study PRJEB7988) | marine metagenome | biome: marine biome (ENVO:00000447); feature: mesopelagic zone (ENVO:00000213); material: "saline water (ENVO:00002010), including plankton (ENVO:xxxxxxxx)" | depth 250 m | reverse complement strand
AATCTACCCATCATTCGACAAACAAAAAACCCCACGAATGTGGGGCTATTTCTCGATTTCAATAATTTCAGCTAAACCTTTCATTTCAACACCAGTTTCAATAGCCTCTTGAATATGTTTTAACGCACCTTCTTTTGAAAATCCAAATACAGGAGGCATTTTATCAAATTTTTTTAGATATTTTTGTTGTAAATCAAGAAATGCTTTCTCATAATTATTCATTTCCAAATCTACAAAATATTACCCTACAAGTTATCTAAGTTATTAAGTCATAGCTCGGTGGATAAATAATACTAATTATTAAAAAATTAGATATTATTTAGTGTAAACAATCACTTGGTATATATGAACCATCCTCTAGTATTGCCCATTTCCATATAGGAACCTCCTTTTTCAATTCGGTTATAAACCAGTTCATAGCTTGGATACCTGCCTTTCTATGTTTTGACCAAATAGAAATATGCAAACTTGTTTCACCAACACTAACCATACCCAAGCGGTGCCTACAAAATAAATCATTTATTGGAAACTTTTTACAAGCTTCTTTTGCTAATTTAGTTAATTCAGCTTCTGCCATTCCTTCGTAATGCTCGTATTGCAATGCTAAAATATCTTTACCATGTTCTTTTTTTCTGACACGACCATTAAAAACTAATTCTGCACCATTTTTTTCATTATCATCATTGGAGGGAAATATTTTTATAGGCCCCTGAACACACTCTACTATAATCATTCATCCTCCTTGCACAGGCGGTATAAAAACTACTTCATCACCATCTTTCAATTCTATTTCGGAGTTGACATAATTTTGATTTATAGCTAACCGCAAACTGATATTATCTAGTTTCCCTTTTGACATTTCTCTAATGATTTCTTCTAATTTACTTGATGTTGAACCCGAAGGTAGCTCTAAACTTAAATCGTCTACTTCCAATGCATATTTAACTTGTGAAAAACATTTTATTTTTACTTTAATCATAAATTTATCGTTTTCGTTTGATGGCTCATACTATCATATATCAATAGTTTTCCTATCAAATTTTTATCTATTCTCAAAACAAGTTTCAAAGCTTCAAGCGCTTGCATATTGCCAATGATACCTGGGAGCATACCTAAAACTCCAGCTTCTTCACAATTATTGCTTTCAGAAAAATCTTGAGGAAATAATTCTTTGTATCCTATACTGCCTTTATAATTTAGGACTGCAACCTGCCCTTCATAACGATACAATCCACCATAAATCATCGGTTTTCTAGATTTTTTTGAATAATCATCTATAATTAAACGTGCTTCAATATTATCCGTAGCATCAATAATAATATCTGTATCAACAAGTAAACTGGAAATGTTTTTTTTATTTATAAAATAGGGTTTTTTATCGATTATAGTATCAGGATTAATATATTGTAACTTATTTTTTGCAACATCAACCTTTAAGTTCCCAATATCTTTTTTACCGTACAGAGTTTGTCTATGCAAGTTTGATAATTCTATGTTATCCCCATCTATAATCTTAATCCTACCAATACCAGAGGCTACTAATGACTGTGCAGCTGGACATCCAAGGCCACCCATCCCAATGATGGCAATATTTGCGTTTAATATCTTCTTTTGACCTACTATTCCAATTTCAGGAAGAACAGTCTGTCTCGACCATCGGCTATAATCTTTCCGTTCAGATTGAAACATATCCCATGCTTGAACACCACCTAATAGACTGTAGGTATTCTTTAATTTTTTTTCGAGAATAATATTTTCGGTAATAATTCCAAATTGACAAACCAAAACAGATTTACCTTTTGTTTTCGGTAAATTATCATATTCAGCAATATCAGTTTCTAAATGAACAATCGGAAACTCTTTTCTCTGATTTTCTGAGCGAACGTCAATAATTTTTAATGATATTTTTTGACTTATCCATTTATTTAGTTCTTTTGGAGTAATAATCATTCAATAGTCTTCCAAGGTAAAATATTAACAGAAATTTCATCACCTATGTTCAATTCTCCTTCTCCTGGTTCCGAACTAAGAATACAATTGGCATCCAATGAAGAAGAAAGCATATGAGAACCAACTTTTGTAGATGGTTTGCATAATAATTTTCCTTTATCTGACCAAACTTTTCCAAATAAAAATCTATGTTTTTCTTTTTCTTTAGGAAATTTTTCATTCAAAATTGCTTTTATTAATGTAATCTTTTCTTTAGATAACATGTATTTTATTGTGGGCCAAACCCATTCCATATATCCGATATAGGAAGACACAGGATTGCCAGGTAGTCCAAATATTAAAGTATCTTTCCCCGTACCAAAAAAAAGTGGTTTTCCTGGCTTTTGAGCTACTTTCCAAAAATGTTCTTTTACTCCCAAATCCATAAATACTTCTCTGACATAATCGTAGCGACCCATTGAAACGCCTCCAGATGAAATAACCAAGTCGGATAAGCCTAAAGCTTTTGATAAAAATTTTCTCAGAGAAGTTTTACTATCTTTAATCACTTTCTTCATAATCACTTCTGCACCCAAAATTTTTGATAATTCTGAGAAAACAAAAAGATTCGAATTATATATTTCACCTTCTTTTAATTGCTCTCCTGGTTCTATAAGCTCGTTCCCAGTAGCAAAAATAGCTACTTTTGGTCTTCTCATAACTGCTAATTCTCCATATCCAAACGTAGCACATATACCTAATTCACTGGCTGTAATCTTTGTACCTTTTCTGATTAGAAGTTCACCTTTTTTTATTTCCTCACCAATTTTCCTAATGTTTTTTCCTTCATCTACTTGATTAATTATTTGAATATTTTCATTATCTGAAAATCCGCTCGTATGCTCGACCATTATAACCGCATCAGCACCTTTAGGAATTTTAGCTCCAGTCATACACTGAATACATTCTCCACTATTTATCATTAATTCACTTGGAGATCCTGCTGAACTCACATCAATATTTCTCAATAAAATTGGAGTATTATTAGAAGCTCCAATCGTATCTTGAGAACGTAACGCAAATCCATCCATTGCACTATTTAAAAATCGTGGTTGAGAGAACGATGCCAGGATATCTTCTGCTAGAATTCTTCCTGTTACATCATTTATTGAAATATACTCTTTATCAATAACAAAAGTATTATTATCGATAATATCATGTGCCTCTTTAACTGAAATCATACCCATAATCCAAAAAAACTAAATATCCTTCGAAGTGCAGCCATAACTAAGACTAAAGAAAGTAGTTGTCTGATTGTCAGGTTTGATGCATGATCTGCTCCGAATCTAGTTCCGATTAATCCACCAATGAGAACAGAAAAAATAAACTGAATTAATAAACTATCATTAACATATGCCTTATGTGAATTAAATAATCCAGCCAGTCCCGCTATAGAATTAACAAATATAAATAAAGCACTTGATGCAGCAGTTTCTTTTGTTGAAACCCAGCCCTTGAGAATCATTATTGGCGATAAAAAAATTCCGCCACCAACCCCAACAAGACCAGATAAAAATCCTAAACCAGCTCCATAACAGGCGCACACACCATATTTAGGCAGATAATTAGAATTACTTTTTACTTTATTTACATTTATTAGCAGCCTCACTGCGGCCCATAATAAGGTAACCGACAAAAGAACCTCGAATAACCAATCAATAATTGGTATATAAGCTCCTAAATAAGCAAATGGAATTGATGTAATTATAAAAGGTATTATAAACTTAATATTTAAGAAACCTTTTCGGCTAAAGTGGTACAACCCCAAAGATGCTACTACTAAATTGAGACAAAGTGCATGTGTTTTTAGCCAAATAGCATCTTGAGTAGCATAACTTGACAAAGATAATACTGCTAAATAACCAGATGCACCTCCATGACCAACAGAACCATATAGAGCTGCAGTAACCGCTAAACAAAATAGAAGTTCAAAGTTTAAATCTAAATTAATGTCTTGCTCCCGAAATCATTTGAAAAACATGTAAGAAACTAGGCATTAATACTGTAATAGCGTCTTTAGCCGCCCCAGGACTCCCTGGAATGCAAATAATAAAAGTATTATCAAGCCGACCAGCTAATAATCTAGACAACATTGCTGTAGAAATTTTATTACGGCCGTAGCTGTGTAGAGCTTGTTCAACGCCAGGTAAACGTTGTGTTAATAGAGGTTTAATTGCATCAATGGTTATATCATAAGGGCCAATTCCTGTACCACCAGAAGTAACTACTAACTCAAAATCTTTTTTATTTAATTCCTTAATTGTATTGACCAGCCAATCACTATCATCAGGAATAACTTCATTATAATCTATATTGCAACCATATTTAGATAATCCTTCTATTAAAATCTGACCTGATACATCTTCATTTTTACCATTATAAACTGATTGAGAGAGTACAAGTACTGCTGTTTTTGGAGAATAATAACTATGTTGATCACTCTTTCCACCTTTTTTATCGATAAGATAAATATCAGAAATAATCATTTTTTTATCAATAGCTTTGCACATATCATATATTGTTAGTGCAGCGGCAGAAACAGCATTTAGTGCTTCCATTTCTACTCCTGTAGCTTCTTTTGTTTTCACCATTGACTTAATATGGATAGAGTTTTCCATAATCTCAAATTCAATATCAATATAAGACAAATTTAATTGATGACACAGGGGTATATATTCAGAGGTCTTTTTTGCAGCCTGTATAGCGGCAACCTTTGCAGTGGTTAATACATTACCCTTTGGTAACAAATCATTTGTAATTGCATCAATGCAATCAGAATTCATGGACACTTTTCCTCTAGCACTAGCAACACGGCTATTTGATATTTTTTGATCAATATCTACCATTTTTACATTGCCATTTTTATCTAAATGTGAAAAATTATTCATATTTTATCCTCCTATTTGAGTCATAGATCCTCTTTTTTCTTTACCTTCATTTTGTGCTAACCAACCATCCTTTAATTTTTTCTTCATTGATCTGACTATTAGATTTTTTATTCTATCATCAGAATATCCATTTCGAATAACATCTCTGATATTTGTCTCTTCATGACTATATAGACAATTTAAGAGTTTCCCATCTGCAGTAATCCTAATACGATTACATTTACTACATAAACTTCTCGTATAAGATGGTATTACAGCTATCTTGCCAGCATATCCTTTAATCTTGAACACATAATGTTCTGTAGATGAACCACTAACAACGTCTAATTCATTTATTTGAGATTTTAAATCTTTTACAATCTGCTCAGCTCGATAGAATTTGCCTGTTTTCCAGATTTGACGTGAATCAAATGGCATAAGTTCAATGAAACGCACTGTAATATTTTTTTCTCTCGTTAGTTCAGTAAAATCTAAGATTTCATCATCGTTGAAACCTCTCATAGCGACAATATTAATTTTAATTGACTGGATCTTAGAGCTAATTGCATTATTTATTCCTTCCAATACACTATTTAACCCTTCCCTTCTAGAAATGATTTTGAATTTTCTTTCGTTCAAGGTATCTAAACTAATATTTATACCAGTTAGCCCGGCATGCTCTAGTTTTTTCAAATATTTATTTAAAAGTACTCCATTAGTAGTAAGATTAATTGATCTAATAGATTCTATACTAGATGCGTATTTAACCATATCTGGTAAATCTTTTCGAAGAAGTGGTTCACCACCAGTAAAACGTATTTTTGAAATACCTAAATCGGCCATTATACTTATGAGTTTGAATATTTCATTTGTTATTAATAGTTTTTCTTTTTCCTTAAATGGAACTCCTTCTTCAGGCATACAATAGATACAACGAAGATTGCAGTATTCATTTACTGCTAGGCGTAGATAGTCGAATTCCCGATCAAAACGATCGGTAATAGGTGGACCAGTATGGTAAAACCCTTGATCCACCGAAGATGATGGTATTTGTTTCTTTTCTTTTCTTCTCATTCCAAATCACCCTATAATATTTAAGGGTTCGGGAGCTAATGGTTCCGTTTCCAAAATCACCGTAACGGCCTCAATCCTTATCTATATTGGTTAGACTTAGGATTTTTGGCTTAGAGATTTAATGGTAATTAGTTATTTAATTTTATTCTAATAGTATCATATTAATCTTTAATTAATCTATGTTGGTTTAATCTATTTTTTTGCAAAGTTATAGTATTAATAATCTCTTCAGCTGCATAATTAATTTCTTTTTCTGTATTAAATCTCCCAAGACTAAATCTTATTGATGAATGAGCTAATTCATTTTCTAAACCCAATGCCTTTAATACATGTGAAGGCATAAGATTTGCACTGCTACATGCTGATCCTGTTGAACAGGCAACGTTTTTCATTTTCATAATTATTGACTCAGCATCAAGTCCAGGGAAGCATACGTTTAAATTTTGTGGTATTCTTTTTGTTAGACTACCATTTATAATTATATCAGGATGGTAATCTCTTATTTTTTTAAGTAATCTATCTCTTAAAAGGCCAATTAGATTATTTTCTCTCTCTTTATTTTTTATTGCAAGTTCTGCAGCCTTTGCTAAACCGACAATCTGATGTACTGCTAGAGTACCTGACCTTTTTCCCCTTTCATGGCCACCTCCATCTATTTGAATCTGAAGGTTGACCTTTGGTTCTTTTTGGCTAACATAGAGAAGACCAATTCCTTTTGGTCCATATATTTTATGAGCGGTTGCAGCCAAAAGATCTATATTCATCTTTAAAACATCTATATCTAATTTTCCAAAGGATTGACAAGCATCAACCATAAAGAATATTTTTTCTTGCCTACAAATATGTCCTATCTCTTTTATTGGCTGGATCGTACCTATTTCATTATTAACATGCATTATTGAAACTAAAACAGTTTCCTTTTTGATTGCATCGAATACTGATTCTGGGGACAAAACACCATCATTATCTACAGGCAAGTAAGTTATTTCCCAACCTTTTTTCTCCATAGTCTTACAGGTATCAAGAACTGCTTTGTGTTCAGTTTTCTGGGTAATTATATGATTTCCTTTGCCTTTTTGCTTATAACATAATCCTTTTATAGCAAGGTTTATAGATTCTGTTGCTCCGCTAGTAAAAATAATATCTCTTGGTTGTGCACTGAGGATACCTGCAAGTAAATTTCGGGATTCTTCTACTGCTTGTTTTGCTTTATGACCATAGATATGATGTACACTAGCAGGATTACCAAAATCTTTTGTTAAAAAAGGTATCATTGCTTCGATAACCAGAGGATCTACCGGAGTCGTTGATTGATTATCAAGATAAATTGGATTACTCATATATGATCTTATTTATTTTCATTATGGAATTGGTTTCATGGTGTCTTTGTTACACGTTTTTTCTCATCTGATTTCCACTTCCCTTATTATCTAACATAACTATTTCTGATAAAATACTTAGAGCAATCTGTTCCGGTGTTTGTGCATTCAAATCTAGTCCAGTAGGTGAAAAAAAATTTTCAAGCTGTTTAGGTGAAATACCATTTTTTTCTAAATAATTTCTTATGATACCAGTTTTTTTTCCACTAGCAACAACACCAACATATGGGATACCTTTTTTAAGAGCATCATAAGTAACCTTATCATCATTCCTATGATGAGTAGCAAGAACAAAAAAATCAATATTAAAATCAATATCCTCTATTTCAAGAGGTTTAGTAATAATCTTATTTGCATCTGGAAAGCGACCTTTTTCTTTATCATCTGTGTGAACAATTACCTTATATTTTAATAAACTTGCAATTTGGCATAATACTTCTACAACTCTACCCATTCCTCTAATAAGTAGGGTTTTATTAACTATTTGCGGTTCCACAATTACTGACATATAACCTCCACACGGAATACCCATGCCCATTTCGTCACTATCTAGGTCAATTTCAACGGTGCGGGGGATTCCATTTTTTAATGTTTCTTTTGCAGTTGCGGCAACACGATTTTCAATACATCCTCCACCAATATAACCAACTATTCTGTTACCATTATTATCAAAAAGAGCCTTATCTCCTACTTTTCCTGATGAAGAACCTGAGACACTGAAAACAGAAGCAAGTGCATAAGGTTTTTCTTTAGTTTCTAATTTAGACATCATTTTTATTAGATCTTTATGTTTAGACATAGTTTTAATTTTTTCCAATTATCTGAAGATAATCATCTTGGGTATCGCAATCAAGAATGACCTCATTAGAAACAGTAGGTATCCCTATAGCATCGTTTTGATATTTTTTGATTATCCTTTTACATCCTTTCTTTCCTGATGAAGTAATAATTTCACTAAAGTATTTTTTAGGAAAAATAACAGGATTCGCCTGCTTATCATCATATAATGGATAAATAATTCTTTTTCCGCTATGAATCTTAAACTCTGTAATTAAACTATTTATAGTATACTCACTAATGAGAGGCATATCTCCTAGAATAATCATGTTTCCATCCACGCTATCATCAAGCTTTGATATACCAGTATAGATAGAACTCATCATTCCGATTTTCCAGTCTTTGTTATATAAAATAACTGATATTTCCGATGGTATTTCTTTGGCAACTTTTTGATGTTCATATCCGGTAACTACTATGATAGAATCTATTCGTGTAGCCAAGACAGTTTTACAAACTAAACGTATAACAGACATATTATTAATTGGCATGAGTAATTTATTTTGCTTTCCCATGCGTTTAGATGCTCCTGCTGCTAAAATAGTAGCTGAAATATTCATGCTAATCCACCAAACCTACGATGATTATCAAGATTAGATAGAATTTCACCTAAATCAGATAAACAACTAAGATTATGGATCGGCAAAAAACGATCAACATGTTTCATTATTGACTGAACTCCAGAAGTAAGAGGTTGAAAATCTTCATATCCTAGATTTGGATTTAACCAAATTAATTTATGACAGCTTCTACGTAAACGATCAAACTCTATGTTTAATAATTTAATATTTCCTGTATCCCATCCATCAGTAATAATGATTACTACTGCACCACTGCTAAGCACTCTTCGTGCCCATTTAAAATTAAATTTCTGTATTGTTTCTCCTATCTGGGTTCCTCCTGACCAGTCTCTAACCAAATCATTTATCATTTCTAGTGAATCATTAACACTTTTTTGTCTCAGATATTGAGAAATTCGAGTTAGTCTAGTTCCAAAGGTAAATGCTTCTATTCTTCTATTATGAGAATGGATGGTATGAATAAAGTGTAATAATATTTTTGTATAATGATCCATAGAACCACTTATATCCACCAGAACAACTAATGAACGTTCTTTAATCTTTGGTTGTTTCCAATTCAATCTAATAAAATCTTGCATTGGAAAAATATTTTTTCGTATTGTATTTCTTATGTCCAACTTATAAGGAATCTTACCCGACCTTAAACGTCTTAATTTTCTTGTAGGAAGAATCCATTTTCGATTATGAATAAACTTTTTTGCTTCTTCCAATTCCTGATTTGTATAATTCTCAAATCTTTTTTCCTTTAACAACTCATCTGGACTATAGAGAAAAACGTCAAAAGGTTCATGATCATCTGAATTATTCTCGTTGTCTTTTGGTATATTTAATCTTTCAACAGTCTTTTTATAAATATCTTTAATTTGATCTTTATTTGGTTTTATCTTTGAATTTGTTGTTCTTGATTCATTTAATTTTTTTAGAATATCAGATACATTTTCAATCTTATCAGGATTTCGCCAGTATATATCAAATAACTGATCAAATAAATCTAATAATTTATAATCACTAATTAGTGTAGACTTAAGGGCCTGTCGAAAATCTTCACGATTTGAAATTTGAATGTAAGCACATGCACATACAGCATTCATCAATTCCCCAGTACCTATTGGACAACCAGCCTGTCTTAAAAACCTGCCAAACACAATAATAGCATCTTCTAGTCTAGATGTGATATTTTTATTCAAATAATTAGAATCAGTTTGAAATTAGAACAGCCTCTTTAAACGCCTTTTGTACTAAACCATTTGTAGTTTCACTGTCCATACTCTCTATATCATCTTGATACTTTAGTAAGGTACCCAATGTATCAGCAGTAATATTTACAGATAGCTCTTTAGTACCAAGTTTGATTAATGCCTCAGCCCAGTCTAAAGTTTCAGCTATACCTGGCAATTTATAAAAATTTTTCTCCCTTATTGCCTGTACAAATGCAACGACTTGTTTTGCTAATTGTTTGTTCATTGCTGGTATCCTACGTTTCACAATTTCAAATTCTTGATCTGCAGTTGGATATCCAATCCAATGATAAATACATCGTCGCTTTAGTGCATCATGTACTTCCCTAGTCCGGTTCGATGTTATAACTACAACTGGAGGATAACTTGCTCGAATAGTACCAATCTCAGGTATCGACAACTGATAATCTGATAATATTTCCAATAGAAAGGCTTCGAACTCTTCGTCGGCCCTATCCAATTCATCAATAAGTAAAACGGGTGGAATATCACCCTCGTAATCAATGGCTTTAAACAATGGCCTTTTTATTATATACTTAGCTCCAAATATTTCATCCGTAATCTTACTTTTATCTTTTTTCCCCTCAACTTCCATCATTTTAATCTGCAAAATTTGTCTAGAGTAATTCCATTCATAAATTGCATTATGTACATCGAGACCTTCATAGCACTGTAACCTAATTAGATTGGTATTTAATATATTTGATAAAACCTTTCCTACTTCTGTTTTACCAACTCCTGGCTCACCCTCTAAAAATATGGGTTTATTCATTTTAAGAGCCAAAAAAATAGATGTAGATAAAGCCCTATTAGAAATATATTGCTCTTTATCTAGCCTATTTTGAATATCATTTACTGAATTAAAATCCGATTCTTTCATATATGAATTGTACGTAAAAAATTATACTAATAATAATTTCTTATCATTAAAGGTATAATGATGGCTGCAATTCAAACTTATCTTTACAACCGCTACAACAAAAATAATAAACCTTTCCATTATACTCATGTGTGTCTGTAGCCTTACCAGGATTTACCAACATTCCACAAATTAGATCTTTTTGTTTATGCTCTTCATTCAAATCGATAATGACTTGCTCTTTAGAATCAGCTACTGCCTTATTCTTGATTAATTCTGCTACAACTGACACAGCAATTTCTTCCGGCGTTTTCGCACCAATATCTAATCCAGCTGGAAATTTAATATGAGATAATTGAACTTTTGAAAAACCACTGTTTTTTAATTGCTTAAGTAAACTAGATGCTTTTTTTCTACTAATTATCATAGATAAAAACTTCGGCTTAGATGCGATAGCAGATTTAAGTGCAATTAAATCACCTTCTCCCTGAGTAGCCACAATTGCAATAGAATCTCCTGAAAACACTTTATATTTTTTAATTAAATTAATGTTAGAAGACAAATCATAATCTATTGATGCCTTTGGTGAGCAAATAAAACAATTATAACCTAACAAAGCACCCATTCTCGCAATTGCAATTGCTGTTGGAGTATTCCCATATATTAATAACTTTGTCATTGGTAATATTGGTTCAATATGAAATTCAAGAGTTCCTCCACTTTCACAAGTTAATAATATTTCCTTTTTATAAGAAAATTCTCCATCAGAAAGTTTTTCTGGGCTTAAACGTAGTATTTTTGATTTTCCACTTGTTATACAACTTAAAGCTTCATCTGTTACTTCTTTTATAGAACACCCCCCACCTATCCATCCTTCAATTGTACCATCTGACAAAATAATTGCTTTGGCCATTGATTTTGCTGAAGTTGGAGCAATAGTATTAATCACAGTAGCAATAGCAAATGACACACCATCTTTTTCAAGTTCGGCAGCACGCTTAATCCAATTAAAATTCATTTGTCCTATTTCTTAACCTTTATCTCCTTTTAGCTTATCCATCAATCGTTCAGACATGCCCTTAATAGCAGCGGATGCAACTGCAACACCACTTAACGTATTCTCTTCTTGGGTATCTGTGGCTTCATTAATTTTATTTCCTTCAAATTTTGCTGATAATGCTTTAGTAAATTGAATAAACAATTGGTTTGAAACATCTTCAATCATTCTGCTACCAAATTGAGCCAACACACCTTGAATTGTAACCGTTGAATCTCCATTTATTTCAGTGGTACCATCACCTTTATCTACTAAAGAACCAACCAATTCCATGTTCGCACCACCTTTGCCTTTAGTATCTGTTCCTTTACCATCAATTTCAATAACATACGTTTCTTCATTCATAGATCTAATGGAAACTTCACCACGATATGTAGACTTTATAGGACCAACTTTAACCACCAACATTATAGTATGTTTATTATCTCCTAAGTCCTCACCGTACTGCGCACCAGGTATACATGTTGATACTTTTTTTATATCGGTCATGAAAGCCCAAACATCACTAACAGGCGCACTGACTCCAAAGCTCTCTGAAATTGTAACTTTCAAATTTTATACCTTAACTAGGTTATTATGCTGCGTCCTGTTTATTAATAGCACGCCAAACCTTTTCCGGTGTTAAGGGTATATCTATATGCCTTACTCCTAGGTGTGAAAGTGCATCAACTACAGCATTTGCTATGGCAGGAGGCGCACCTACGGTTGGTGATTCACCAACACCCTTAGCACCCAAAGGATGATGAGGCGAAGGTGTAACAGTTTTGTCAGTCTCCCAATGAGGTGTTTCCACTGCAGTAGGTACAAGGTATTCCATGAAACTACCTCCAGTTATATTCCCTTCATCATCATAACTAATCTCTTCGAATAAAGCAGGAGCCAATCCCTGTGTTAGTCCACCATGAATCTGACCTTCAACAATCATTGGATTAATTATATTGCCACAATCATCAACAGCCACAAACCTACGTATTTTTACTTCTCCTGTACCTGAATCAATATCCACTACAGCTATATAGCTTCCAAAAGGATATGTCATATTTGGTGGATCATAGTAATGTGTGGCTTCCAAACCAGCCTCTAAACCCTGAGGATGATTAGTATACGCTGCAAAAGCAATATCTTGAATAGTAACCGATTTATCAGGAACACCTTTTACAGAAAATTTACCTATCTCCCACTCCAAATCTTCTTCAGAAGCTTCCAATAGATGTGCTGCAATTTTTTGGGCCTTATCCTTGATTTTCCTGCAAGCAACGGCTGCAGCTGCTCCTGCGGTTGGAGTTGATCTACTCGCATAGGTGCCTAAACCATATGGCGCTGTATCTGTATCACCTTCTTCAACAGTTACATCAGTGTGAGGAATACCCAATTCTTCGGCAATAATCTGGGCATATGTTGTTTCATGGCCTTGTCCCTGCGACTTTGTACCAAAACGAGCAATAACTTTACCTGTAGGATGAATACGTATTTCAGAACTGTCAAACATCTTAATACCAAGAATATCAAAATCTTTTGATGGGCCTGCACCTACAACCTCAGTAAAAGATGAAATACCAATTCCCATTAGTTCACCTTTTTCTAGTTTTTCAGCCTGTTCTTTAAGAAGCCCGCTATAGTCAATTTTATCCATAGCCAATTTTAGTGCACCATGATAATCTCCACTATCATATTCCCAGCCCATAGGTGATTTATATGGAAAATCTTCCTTAGGGATGAAATTCTTCATCCTAATTTCCGCAGCATCCATACCTATTTCATCCGCTACCATATCTACCATTCTTTCAATAGCATGAACCGCTTCTGTAACCCTAAAAGAGCAACGGTAAGCTATGCCACCAGGCGGTTTGTTAGTGTATACGCCATCCACCTCAACATACGCATTCTTAAAATCATAAGAGCCAGTACAGATTGAAAACATACCAGCGGGAAATTTGGATGGATTTGCAGCCGCATCAGCATAGCCATGGTCAGCAAGTGTTTTAATCCTTAATCCATTTAGCGTGCCATCTTTATCCGCTGCTATTTCACATTTCATATGGTAGTCCCTTGCGAATGAATCGGCTTGTAGATTTTCACGGCGATCTTCAATCCATTTAATAGGAAGTCCTGTCACTACGGATGCAGCAATAGAAATCACATAACCCGGATAGACTGGTACTTTACCACCAAAACCACCACCAATATCTGGAGATATAATACGAATTTTATCTTCTTGAAGTCCTACGTGTCCTGCCACCAAAGCAACGACTGTACGTATTGCATGTGGAGCTTGAGTGGTCAGCCAAACAGTTAGTCGCCCAGTTACTGAATCAAACTCTGAAACACAACCACATGTTTCAATGGATGCAACATGAATGCGAGGAAGATAAATATCCTCTTTGACGGTAACATCTGCATTATCAAAAATATCATTGGTTCCAGATTTATCTCCCGCTTCCCAATGAAATATATGGTTATTTTCTTGGCCTTCTTTATCATCTCGTATAATAGGAGCATCTGGATCAGTTGCTTTATGAGGATCGACAACTACAGGAAGCGGTTCGTACTCTACTTCTACAAGTTCAACCCCATCTGCAGCACTGTAACGATCAGTAGCCACAACAGCAGCCACTTCTTGCGCCTGATAACAAACCTTATCAATTGGAAGAACCATTTGAGTGTCAGACATTAGAGTTGGCATCATATGCAAATTATATTCTTTAAGCGTTTCTCCAGTAATAACTGCAGCAACACCTGGGTGTGCTAATGCCTTTTCCGCATTAATACTTTTTATTTTAGCATGTGCATATGGACTACGAACAATATCCATAAAAACCATTCCTGGTCTTACTACATCATCTACATAGTATCCTTGACCCCTGATAAATCTTGGATCTTCTTTGCGCTTAACTGAATGACCCATCCCTCCAACTTCCGCTGATGTTTTGCATTTAGACATTATTCGCCTCCTTCTTTATCTGTTTCTTGAAGTTTGTTAGATGCATATTGCACTGCCTTAACAATATTCTGGTAACCAGTGCACCGACATAGGTTTCCAGATATTCCCCATCGGATTTCTTGTTCAGAAGGATCTGGATTGTTATCCAATAAATGTTTTGATGACATAATCATCCCTGGAGTACAAAAGCCACACTGCAGACCGTGCTTTTCCATAAAACCTTCCTGAAGCGGATGTAATGCATCTCCTTCCATTCCTTCAATAGTAGTGACTTCTCTACCATTGGCCTGTACGGCAAAAACAGTACAGGATTTTATGGCTGTTCCATCCAGCAATACGGTACATGCACCACAGTGGGTTGTATCACATCCTATGTGAGTACCCGTGAGTGCATGATTATCTCTGATTAGATGTACTAAAAGCAATCTATCTTCTACCTCAGCACTTTTGGCCTCACCATTAATAGTTACTGTAATTGATTGTGTAGCCATACTAATTACCCCCTGCTCTTTGTTTTGCTTGCAAGATTGCTCTAGAAGTTAACGTTTTTACTACTGCACGTTTATAATCTTCAGAGCCACGATGATCCCCAATTGGCTGGGATGCTTCAGCAGCTAATTCACTCGCTTTTTCTGCATCTTCCTGTTTAACTGTTGTACCGACAAGTGCATCCTGTGCTTGGTCAGCTCTAATAGGTGTTGGTCCTACATTTGTTAAACCGATCCCTGCTTTTGTACAGGTATCTCCATCAAAATGCAGTGACGTAGCTACACCAGCAATGGCATAGTCACCAACCTTCCTTTCTAGCTTTTTATAAGAAGCACCCGATTTACCATTTGGAATAGGTATTCTTATCTCAGTTAATATTTCATTCTCTGCTAATGCAGTCATTAACGGTCCAACAAAAAACTCATCAACATTTATCGTTCGTTTTCCACCATCAAGTATTCCAGCAGGACCATTCACAACAAATTCAGCATCCAAGGCAACCATAGTTGCTGGATGATCATTTGCAGGATCTCCATGAGCAATATTGCCACCAACAGTAGCTAGATTACGAACCAATGGATCAGCAATTACCTCAGATGTATCTTTTAGTATAGGATACTTTTCGGCTATTATATCAGATTTTTCTAGATCAGCTTCCCTCGCCATAGCCCCAATACAGAGATATTTCTCTTGTTCTTTAATATAATTAAGATCTGATAAACCATTAATATCTATAAGATGAGTAGGTTCAGCTAGCCTTAATTTCATCATGGGTATAAGACTGTGTCCGCCAGCAAGGATCTTCGCATCTTCGCCAAGCTCGCCTAATAATTTAATTGCCTCACTTAAAGATGTTGGTGCGTGATAATCAAATGAACCTGGAATCATATGTTACTCCTTACTTTATATAATAAATGATAATGGTGTGGCGGGCATCCAATAAGACGAACTAAATAATACTGCTTAAGGAACATAAAATCAAGTAACTAATTACTTTGAAATGCTAATCCGATTTTCTTTGTTTTTAAGATATTTTTTATTTCATCAATTACTAATGGATCATCCAATCCTTGAAATAGTATTTGCAATAGCTCTTTTTGCAATCACACCACATAAATGAGCACGATAATCGGCAGAAGCAGAAAGATCACTTAGCATTTCCTGTCCGTCAGCAATCTTTTCCGACACTGCAGTGATTGAATCATCACCAAGACCAGAGCCTGTCAAAGCTTCTTCTGCTGTCGAAGCACGGAAGGCATGGCTGGAAGCACCGGTCACTCCAATACTGCATGAACTGCAGGCTCCATTATCCATGGTGATAACCACTCCAACACCTACCACTGCATAGCGGGAGGCGGGATTAAAGAATTTTGCATATGCTGCACCACTATTACCATCCAATAAAGGAACTTGGATCTCTTTAATTAATTCACCATCATTCAATGCGGTCTCAAACAATCCAGTAAAAAATTCATCTATCCCAATGGATCTTTTAGTAGTCACTATAGTTGCTTTTAAAGCAATTAATATTCCTGGGTAGTCCGATGCAGGGTCAGCATGAGCTATATTACCACCAATCGTACCTCTGTTACGCACCTGTGGATCTCCAATCATACCAGCAGCATCTGCAAGCACCGGGCATACATTTTTAACCATATCTGAATTTTCCACTTCAGCGTGTGTAGTAAGAGCACCTATATTTAGAGTATCACCGTCTTTATTAATTCCTTTTAAATCATCTAACCCGGCAATGTCCACAAGAGCACCAGGTTCAGCAAGTCGCAGTTTCATGGCTGGTATCAGGCTATGTCCTCCTGCTAGAAAGCTTGCATCAGCTTTCTCCTTACAAAAAGATTCAGCTTCTTCAATCGAATTAGCAATATGGTATTCAAAATTTCCTGGCTGCATAATCTAACCTCCATTTGTTTGTATGATGTTCCAGATTTTTTCCGAAGTAAGGGGCATATCAATATGTTTAACACCATAATCAGATAGTGCATCAACTACGGCATTCACAACTGCAGGTGGTGATGTGATACTTCCCATTTCACCTACACCTTTCACACCCAAGGAGTTACTTGGAGATGGAGTTTCAATACGGTCAGAATCAATCATGGGAAAATTGTCAGCCCTAGGCATGGTATAATCTAACATAGAACCAGTCACCAGCTGGCCATTCTCATCATATACTCCGTGTTCATAGAGAGCCTGTCCCACTCCTTGAACAATCCCTCCAAGAATCTGACCTTCGACCACCATAGGATTGATAACATTACCACAATCTTCTACTGCTACGTATTTCTGGATATCTATTTCTCCTGTGTCTTTATCCACTTCAACTTGCACCAGGTGAGCAGATGATGGAAATGTGAAATTACCAGGATTGTAATAGGCCGCGGTTTCCAAACCGGGATCCATTCCATCTGGTAGACTGTGACCACTATAAGCAGCAAAGGCTAATTCTCCAAAAGTCTTTGACTTGTCCGGAACACCTTTTACCTGTACATTGCCACTCTCATCATCATAGACCAGGTCATTTTCAGAAACTTCCATCAGATGAGCTGCAAGCGTAACCAGTTTCTTTCTTATAGTTTTTGCAGCGTTTGATAACGCTTCTCCACCAACCGCTGCGCTACGACTACCATAGGTACCCATACCCTGTGTTACTAGGTCTGTATCCCCATGAACCACATCAACATCTTCAACATCAATGCCTAGTTTGTCTGCTACAACTTGAGCAAATGTGGTCTCATGACCTTGTCCATGGGCATGAGAACCTGTAAACGCGGTTACTTTTCCTGTGGGATGCACCCGTATTCCCCCATGCTCCCACATTCCACCGTAAAAGCCTAGGGCTCCTACAGTTGCGGCTGGACCATAGCCACTGGCTTCTACAGAACCACCCACACCAATCCCAACTAATCGCCCATCTTTTTTAGCTTTGGTCTGGGCAGCACGCATGCCCTGATAGTCTGCATTCTCTTCCAGTTTATCAAACATGCCATGGTAATCACCGCTATCATATAGAAAAGCTACTGGGGTCTGGTAAGGGAACTCATCCTTTCCAATGAAATTCTTTCTACGTATTTCAATGGGATCCATTTCCAGTTCCTTTGCAGCAACATCTATTATACGCTCTACTAAATAAGACGCTTCTGGTCTCCCAGCACCTCGATATGCATCTACAGGCACCGTATTGGTAAAAGTTCCAGTGGTCTCACCCCAGATTCCTGGATTTTTATATAGACCAGAAAAAAGAGTAATGCAAATTACCGTGGGGATTAATGGTGCGATACTAGAAAGATAGGCACCCATGTCTGCGTGTAGTTCTGCATACAAACCTGTAATCGTACCATCACTCTTAAGTGCAAGTTTACAACTTTGGACATGATCACGTCCCTGAGAATCCGTCATAAAAGACTCACTTCTGGTAGCCACCCATTTACAAGGCCGGTTAATCTCTTTTGCTATCCAGGGAACGATCACTTCTTCAGGATAATGAAATATTTTGCTACCAAACCCTCCACCTACATCAGGGGAAATAACACGAAGTTTGTGCTCATCAAGTATCGGCATAGTAACCGCACTCAGTCCAAACCGAATAATGTGTGGATTCTGGCTAGTAGTCCATACCGTCATGTCTTCCGTGGCTGCAGTCCATTGTGCAACACATGCTCTTGGTTCCATAGCATTTGCAATCAATCGCTGGTTGATTAGATCCAGCTCAACAATATGATCTGCTTCTTCAAATGCCTTGTCACAGGCTTTCCGATCTCCTAGTGCCCATTTGAAACTAATATTATTTTCAATCTCATCATGAACCAAAGGCTTACCATCTTCGGTTGTGGCCTTGGCACCTGTTGTTGCTTCCAATACTTCATAATCTACAACAATCAGGTCTAGTGCATCTTTGGCAATATATGGGTCTTCTGCTACAACTGCGGCAACACTGTCTCCAACATGACGTACCTTGTCTGGAGTCAGAGGCCAGCGATCCGGAACCTTGTTTTCCGGCACCTGCCAAATAACCGGCATTTTTCCAACACCACCATCAATAAGGTCCTGACCAATAAATACGTTGACCACACCATCTAAAGCCTTGGCAGCGGATGTATTTATACTTTTTATCTTTGCATGAGCATGGGGACTCCTGAGGACAGCCACATGGGCCATATTTGGTAATTTAACGTTTGCAACATAATTGCCCTGGCCTTGAATAAACCTGGGGTCCTCTACTCTTTTTACACTTTTACCTATATGCTTACCCATTATGCGCCTCCTTCCACAGACTTTGATGCTGATTGAAACGCCTTTACAATATTCTGATATCCTGTACAGCGACAGATATTGCCTTCCAGACAGTGCCTGATTTCTGATTCGGACGGATCCGAGTTTTGTTCAAAAAGTCCTACACCAGCCATAATCATACCAGGAGTACAATACCCGCACTGTAGTCCGTGTTCATCCCAGAACGCTTGTTGAAGAGGATGCAATTCACCATCAGTCGTCGCTAAACCTTCTATAGTGGTTATATCACTCCCATCGGCCTGGACAGCAAGTGCGGTACAGGATTTTACAGCATGACCATCCATCATAATTGTACAAGAACCACACTGGCTAGTATCACATCCTATATTCGTTCCTGTCAATTCTAAATGATCACGTAAAAAATCGACCAGTAAGGTTCTTGCTTCCACGTTTCCGGTGCATGTATCACCATTAACTACCATAGATATTTTATGAACCATAATAACCTCCTAATTTTATTAAATTTTATCATCACAAGGATGCCTGGACAACAGACTTACCCATTACCATAATCTTGAAATCCTCAAACCCTCTGTCCATCAATTTTTTTCCTGTAGCTTCAATTAACCTCTGTCCAACACGAGCAATAACACCAGTTACATTCCCTTCAGCAATAAATATAAAAGATGTTCCATCATTTTTTGATTGTAGCTGTATTTCTCCATGGCCATTCATTGACCCTTTTACCCCATCACCGTTAATTCGAAATTTGTACCCATTTAGCTCCTGAATATCAAACATTTCAAAGCTAGATTTAAATTTGCTACTTATTGGCCCTATTTTGACATTTATATGGGCTGTATATTTATTTTTACCTTCTGGTACCAGTGATTGACAATTGGGAAGTATTTTTGAAAGAATATTTGGGTCTAGGATTGCATTCCAGACTAATTGTTTATCAACATCTAAAAAATATTCTTTTTTGAGTCTAACAGCCACAATATACTCCTATTACGCTTATTGGTGATGTTATTGCAACATTTCATGTGGCG
>CEVQ01007763.1_pt1 | contig 20717 bp, 23 predicted proteins | sample 356551 | NCBI WGS metagenome assembly CEVQ01 (sample SAMEA2623756, study PRJEB7988) | marine metagenome | biome: marine biome (ENVO:00000447); feature: mesopelagic zone (ENVO:00000213); material: "saline water (ENVO:00002010), including plankton (ENVO:xxxxxxxx)" | depth 250 m | reverse complement strand
TCATTTTATTCATATTATCATCCCTATCTATCAATTTCCTCATTGGTTTTTCTAGATATACGAACCTTAGTACCATCTTTCATAATTTTAAAACCAATTCGGGTGGGTACATTACCATGAATAGCCATAATGTTAGAAATATGCAATGTAGCTTCTTTTTCAACCATACCACCGGTAGGATTTTCCTGCGATGGTCTAATTGCTTTCTTTATAAAATTAATCCCCTCTATAATCACACGTTCCTTTTTTGGAAATACTCGCAATATTTTACCTTCCATACCTTTATGGTTGCCATTTATTACACGAACAGTCATTCCTTTCTTAATAAACATACTAAAGAACCTCTGGAGCCATTGATATAATGCGCATATAACCAGTATTACGTAATTCACGTGCTACGGGACCAAAAATCCTTGTACCTCGAGGCTCACCCTGGGCATTGAGCAATACGGCCGCGTTTTCATCAAAACGGATACAACTTCCATCTTTACGATTTATTTCTTTACGAACACGTACTACCACAGCCCGATGCACTTCTCCTTTTTCAACCATACCACCGGGAATAGCTTTTTTTATTGTAACAACAATTTGATCTCCAATAGATGCATATTTTCTTCTTGAACCACCGAGCACTTTAAAACACAAAACTTCCTTCGCGCCCGAATTATCTGCAACTTTTAATCTTGTTTCTTGCTGTATCACAACTTTAACCTATAATCAATGCTTCGCGAATTATTTCACTGACCTGCCACCGCTTGTTTTTACTAATAGGTCGCATAGAAGCAATGCGCACAATATCTCCTTCTTTAGGAGCAACGGATTCAACATGCGCTAGATAATTCTTATAACGTTTAACTCTTTTTTTGTAGACTGGATGAGGTATCTCTCTAGTTACCCTTACTTTAACGGTCTTACTTATTTCCCCACTTATAACCCTACCTGTTAATATTTGTCTTTTCCTTTTTTTATTCATCAATTATTCTTCTCAATCTGCCGTATGCCTATATGATCTTCACGAAGAATTGTTTTTATTCGAGCAACCTCACGCTTTATTTTTCTGATCTGAGTAGAATCTTCTAACTGCTGGAGTGCCTGCTGAAATCTTAAATTCTGGACGGCTTCCAAATTATCACTGAGCTTCTCAACCAGTTCTGAATAGTTCAATTCATTTAAAATAGAGGTTTTCAATTAAATTTCTCTCCGCTCTACTAACTTTGTTTTAATAGGTAATTTATGACCAGCATTTCTGAATGCTTCTTCGGCCATTGGTCTGTCAACCCCTTCTATTTCAAACAGTATCCGCCCAGGTTTGACCACAGCTACCCAATATTCAGGTGTGCCTTTACCCTTTCCCATACGTGTTTCCGCTGGTTTCATCGTAACTGGTTTATCAGGGAAAACTCGTATCCATAACTTTCCTAATTTTCTTACAATTCGGGAAATCACGATTCGTGATGCTTCAATTTGCCTAGCCGTTATCCAACCACTTTCAATTGCCTTTAATCCATAAGTACCAAAAGCAACATGACTACCTCGTGTGGCCATACCACGGCGATTACCACGGTGATGACGTCTATATTTTGTTTTTTTCGGTTCTAGCATCTATAATATTTATTAATTAACCTTTGCATATCCAAACCTTTACTCCAATAATACCATAGGAAGTTTGTACTTCTGTCAATGCATAATCAATTTGAGCGCGTAAAGTGTGTAAAGGAACACTTCCATCTGAATATTTCTCACTTCGCGCTATCTCCACACCACCTAAACGCCCCGCAACATTTATACGTATACCATTAGCACCCATCCGCATAGTAGCCTGCATAGCTTTGTTAACAACTCGCCGATAAGATATCTTCTTTTTAAGTTGATGACCAATATTTGCCCCAACTAAAGCTGCATCCAGTTCTGGTCTTTTTATTTCTGAAATATTGATTTGAGAATCTTTTTTACTATCTCCATTTGACTTTTTTTCATTAATCAGTTGGCTTAATTCTTTTTTCAATCGATTAACTTCTTCTCCACCACGACCAATGACAATCCCAGGACGAGATGTATATATAGTCACTACCACCTTTTTTAAGGTGCGGCTTATTTCTACGAGTGAAATTCCTGCATTCGGCAAACGATATTGTATATATCTGCGGATTTTTGAATCCTCTTCCAACACTTCCGAGAAATTATTTTTTGGTGCAAACCAATTAGAGCGCCAATCTTTATTAACACTTAATCGGAAGCCAACAGGATGTGTTTTTTGACCCAAGATTCCCTCAGTTAATTATTATCTGTTAAAACAATTGTTAGGTGACTTGTTGGACGACGTAATCTAGCGGCACGGCCCATTGATGCAGCACGAAATCGTCGCATTACTGGACCACCATTCACAAAAGCTTCTTTTATATCCAATTTTTCTGGATTCATATTTACATCATCAACCATTTGCATCATATTCGCGATTGCAGAACGAATTGTTTTCTCGATAATCAAAGCCGATTTTTGAGGTGAAAAATGTAAAATATTTAATGCATCACCAACAGCACGTCCACGTACGATATTAAGTGTTTTACGAAGTTTCCGAGGAGATTGATGTATATATCTGGTAATAGCTTTCGATTCCATAACTATTTCCTATCACCAGAGTGCATTCTAAATATTCTGGTTGGAGAAAATTCTCCTAATTTGTGTCCAACCATATTTTCATTAATCAAAATAGGTATAAATTGATTTCCATTATGAACAGCAAATGTATGACCAACAAATTCAGGTGTGATCATTGAGCGTCGAGACCAAGTTTTTATAACCTTTTTCTTCCCGCTTTTAGTCATCTTATCTATTATTTTCAAGAGTTTTTCATCCACATATGGACCTTTTTTTAAAGATCTGACCATTTAAATTTCCTATTTTCGCCTTCTTACAATCATAGCATTAGATTTATTATTTTTCTTTCGAGTTTTGTATCCTTTGGTTGGTTTCCCCCATGGCGTACAGGGATGCCTCCCTCCTGATGATTTACCTTCTCCACCACCCATTGGGTGATCTACTGGGTTCATGGCTACACCACGAACACTTGGACGGCGTCCCAACCATCTTGAACGTCCTGCTTTACCTGAAACAACTTGTTCATGGGTACGGTTACCAATCTGACCTATTGTGGCCTTACAACTGTGTTTTACCATTCTGATCTCACCCGATGGCAGTTTTAGGGTTGTATAGCCACCATCATGTGCCATGACCTGTGCAGACGTCCCGGCTGAACGAACTATTTGCCCTCCTCGACCTGGTACTAATTCAATATTATGAACGAATAATCCAGTTGGAATGTTAACAAGTTGCATAGCGTTGCCATTTTTTAAAGGAACTTTTTCACCAGCCACTATATGATCATCAACCTTTAATCCAACAGGACTAAGAATATATCTTTTATCACCGTCAGCATAATTGATTAGAGATATATATGCAGAACGGTTTGGATCATATTCTATTGTCATAACCTTACCAGGGATATCTGATTTATCTCTTTTAAAATCAATAATACGATAACGGCGTTTGTGCCCTCCACCTTGATGTCGTACGGTTATACGACCATAATTATTTCGCCCACCTTTCTTTTTTAATGCAGTTGTCAATTTTTTTTCTGGTTTACTTGCTGTTATATCAGAAAAATCCGGACGTGATGCAAAACGGCTACCGGGGGTTATTGATTTTAAGTTACGAATACCCATATTTAGCTTGCTGTTTCTCCCTGAACTAAATCAATTGTGAATCCATCGTTCAAGGTTACAACTGCTTTTTTCCAGTTAGATCTTTTCCCTCGGGTTCGAATAACTCTACCCCCGCTTTTAATTGTCATTTGTTTAGTTTTCCCTAAACCATTCATTGTGGCTATTTTTTTAACCTTAACATCAAATTTCTCTTCCACTGCTTTTTTTATTTGCGGCTTATTGGCATCTTTTGTTACCAAAAATGCAAATTTGTTCTCACGCTCTTGTAGTATAGCCATCTTTTCAGTCAAAATTGGTTTCAAAATTAATTTTACGTACATAATAAGTTTTACACTTTTAGCATAGTTGTTAATACCAATAAACTATCTTTGTCCATTAACAGAATTTCACAATCCAATAGGTCATAGGTACTTGCCTTTGAAGCATTAACTATATACACATATCTCAAATTTTGTGTTGACCATTCGATATTTTTGTTAAAGTCACTAATCAATACAGTTAATTTTTTTTTATGCAAACCAAGATTTTTTAATAGGGAAACAAAATTAGATGTTTTACGTGAATCAATCTGGAATTTTTCCACAATAACTATCTCGTTGTTTGCTATTTTACTCGACAATACTGATTTACGCGCTAATTTGCTTAGTCTCTTTGATAATTTTTTGTTATAAGAATGGGGTTCTGGGCCAAACACTCTTCCTCCTCCCCTCCAAAGGGGTGAACGTATTGTTCCAGCACGGGCGACACCTCGGCCTTTCTGTCGCCATGGTTTTCTACCACCTCCAGCAACGGAAGCACGGTTTTTTGTCGCATGTGTCCCTTGCCGCAGGTTTGTTAGCTCTGCCAACACTGCTTGACGAATCACTGGTTCGTTTGGTTCTATTCCAAAGACGGATTCATCTGCTTTTATTTGACTGGATTTTGACCCATCGAGTTTTAAAATATTGAGCTTCATATTATCTATGAATAGTTATTATCGCATTATTAGGACCAGGTACCGAACCCTTTACAAATAATTGATTCTTTTTATAATCAATTTTGACGATCTGCAGGTTCTTAATGGTTACTTTAACATTTCCATAATGACCAGGCATTTTTTTTCCAGGAAATACACGTGAAGGATATGATGCAGCACCAACTGAGCCTCCATGTCGTGCTGTATCACCCATCCCATGTGTTTTCCGTTGAAGACTAAAATTATGACGCTTAATTACACCAGAAAATCCATGACCTTTAGAATTACCTGTGATCTTAACGTATTCACCGATTTTGAATAAATTAGAGTCAAATACCTGACCATTTTTATAATCAAAACTTGGGACCTTTTGGAACTCTGCCAGTATGGCTTTAGGCGATACTAATGCTTTATCAAAATGACCTTGAAGTGGTTTATTCGTATGTTTCTCTTTCCGGTCTTTATATCCTACTTGAATAGCCTCATATCCATCTGTAGTATTAGTTTTTATTTGCGTTACAACACAAGGGCCCGCTTCCAGCAAGGTCACAGGTATAGCATCGCCCCTTTCATCAAAGATTCTTGTCATACCAATTTTTCTACCAACCAAACCACGCATCATTAAACCTTAATTTCGATATCCACACCAGCTGGTAAATCCAACTTCATTAACGACTCAACAGTTTTCGGGGTTGAATTAATTATATCCACAAGCCGTTTATGTATAGTGGTTTGGAATTGCTCACGAGATTTCTTATCAACATGAGGAGAACGTAACACTGTATATATTGAACGTTTCGTTGGCAAGGGGATTGGTCCAGATATTATTGCACCTGTTGATTTTGCGGTTTTCACAATTTTGTCTGTTGACTTATCAAGCAATATATGGTCATATGCCCGCAGACTAATACGTATGGAGTGTTTCGCCATTATTATTTTATTTCCTATTCAGTGATATCCGTAACTACACCAGCACCAACTGTATGACCACCCTCACGAATAGCAAAACGCAATTCCTTGTCCATAGCAATAGGAGTGATCAATTCGACCTCGAATTCAACATTATCACCAGGCATGACCATTTCCGTGCCGCTCGGCAAGGTCACAACCCCTGTCACATCCGTGGTCCGAAAATAAAACTGTGGCCTATACCCATTAAAAAATGGAGTATGCCGCCCCCCTTCTTCCTTCTTTAAAATATACACATTGGACTTGAATTTAGTATGAGGTGTTATACTTCCAGGAACAGCCAATACCTGACCACGTTTCAAATCATCCTTATCAACGCCGCGAAGTAACATGCCAGCATTGTCACCGGCCCGACCTTCATCCAGAAGCTTCCGAAACATTTCGACACCGGTAACCGTGGTCTTCTTTTGATCTCCCATGCCAATAATCTCAATCTCATCACCTACTTTCACAATACCACGTTCAATACGACCCGTACCAACTGTGCCGCGACCCGTGATGCTGAAAACATCCTCCACGGGCATCAAAAAAGGCTTATCGATATCGCGCTTCGGTTCGGGTATGAAACTGTCACAAGCATCCATTAATTCCACAACACATTTATTGGCAGCATCATCACCAGGATTACTCAATGCATTCAAGGCACTGCCCTTAACGATTGGCGTATCATCACCAGGAAATTCATACTCATTCAAAAGGTCACGCAACTCCATTTCAACTAGCTCCAAAAGCTCCGGATCATCAACCTGGTCCGTCTTATTCATAAATACCACTACACTGGGTACATTCACCTGCCGCGCCAATAGAACATGTTCCCGAGTCTGAGGCATGGGCCCATCCGCAGCTGATACAACTAGTATGGCACCATCCATCTGGGCAGCACCGGTAATCATATTCTTGATATAATCGGCGTGACCCGGACAGTCCACATGGGCATAATGACGATTCTCCGTCTCATATTCCACATGGGCCGTCTGAATAGTAATACCCCGCTCACGCTCCTCCGGAGCATTATCAATACTATCAAATGAACGAACCTCGGCCATGCCATGTGCACTCTGATGCAATGTAATCGCTGCAGTCAAAGTCGTCTTACCGTGGTCTACATGACCAATTGTACCTATGTTAACATGCGGTTTTGTTCGTTCGAATTTTTCCTTTGCCATTAGAAACTCCTGATACTAATCTTTATGATACTTTGCCATGTACTCGCTCTATAATTTCATCTTGAACACTATTAGGCACCTGTTGAAAATGCGAAAATTCCATGTGGAAGACTGCACGACCCTGCGTAATAGACCTTAGGTCTGTAACATAACCAAACATATTGCTTAACGGTACATTTGCATTAACGACTTGGGCTTCTTTTCTTTGATCCATACCATCAATTTTTCCGCGGCGAGCACTAATATCTCCCATCACATCACCAAGATACTCAGCAGGTACGATAATTTCTATCTTCATAATAGGTTCCATGAGCCTTGGTTTTGCTTTCTTACACGCATCCTGGATCGCCATAGAACCAGAAATTTTAAAAGCCATTTCTGATGAATCCACTTCATGATAAGAACCGAAAATTAGTTCTACGCGCACATCTTCAATAGGATATCCTGCGATAACGCCGTTTTTGAGAGCTTCTTGAATGCCTTTGTCTATTGATGGGATATATTCACGTGGAATCACTCCACCTACAATCTTATTCTCAAAATGATAACCTTTACCAGGATCATTAGGTTTAACGTTAATCACAACATGTCCGTATTGACCTCGGCCACCAGACTGACGAATAAATTTGGCCTCAACATCACTTACTGGGGAAGTTAACGCTTCACGATACGCTACAATAGGCTTACCAATATTAGCACGAACCCGAAACTCCCTCAGAAGACGTTCCACAAGAATTTCTAAATGCAGTTCACCCATTCCCGAAATAATTGTTTGTCCAGTTTCACTGCTTGTTGAAACTTGGAACGTGGGATCCTCATCCCCTAATTTAACAAGAGCTTTACTAAGTGAATCCTGGTCTACTTTACTGACCGGCTCTAACGAAACCGATACCACTGGTTCGGGGAAATCCATAGACTCCAATAAAATTTTATTTTTTTCATCACAAATGGTATCACCTGTTTTTACGTTCTTCAGACCAACTGCGGCAACAATTTCACCGGCAGCCATATCATCACGATCCTCTCTCTTATTCGAATGCATCAATAATACCCGACTAATTCGTTCACGTTTCTTTGAATTGGGATTATATACATAAGACCCAGCATCCAACTTTCCAGAGTAAACTCTAATATATGTCAATTTACCTACATAACTGTCTGTCATAATCTTGAATACAAGAGCGCTAAATGGTTCTTGATTATCTGCATTACGCGTAAGTACCAGGTCAGAATCATTCGGATCGAGACCCTTAACAGCACCAACATCTTTAGGTGAAGGTAGAAAATCAACTACACCATCCAAAAGCCGCTGTATACCTTTGTTCTTGAAAGCGGAACCACAGAGCATTGGAATAAATGTATTGTCAAGGCACCCCTTGCGAATAGCTGATTTAAGTTCATCCAATAAAATTTCTTCATCTGCTATATATTTTTCCATCAAATGTAAATCATAGTTAGCTGCTTCCTCAATAAGATGACGACGCCATTTTTCAGCTTCATCCTTCATATCAGATGGGATTTCTGCATATTCAAACCGAGACCCGAGAGTAGACTCATTATAAAGAATAGCTTTCATTGTTAACAAATCAATAACACCAGTAAACATTTCACCACTACCAATTGGAATAATTACAGGAAGAGGGTTAGAACCAAGACGGTCTTTTATCATATCCATAACATGAAAAAAATCTGCGCCTACTCGATCCATTTTATTAACAAAAGCAACTCTTGGAATCATATATTTGTCAGCTTGGCGCCACACAGTTTCGCTTTGTGGCTCTACACCACCAACAGCACAAAATACAGCAACAGATCCATCTAACACACGCAGTGATCTTTCTACCTCAACTGTAAAATCAACATGACCTGGAGTATCAATGATGTTAATCCTAGATCCATTCCAAAAACATGTTGTTGCAGCTGACGTAATAGTAATACCACGCTCTCGTTCCTGGTCCATCCAATCCATAGTGGCTGCACCGTCATGTACTTCACCAATGCGATGTGTCCTCCCAGTGTAATATAGGATACGCTCAGTTAGTGTTGTCTTACCCGCATCAATATGAGCCATTATACCTATATTACGTACGTTTGATAATTTAATTTTTTTCATACGATTATTAACGAAAATGAGCAAATGCCTTATTGGCTTCTGCCATACGATGTGTATCTTCTTTTTTCTTGATAGCCCCACCCTCATTATTGGCAGCAGAAATCAATTCGGAGGCTAATCTTTCCGACATAGGTTTCCCTGAACGAGCTTTAGCAGCATTAATTATCCATAAGGACGCAAGGTAAAAACTGCGTTTTCTTGGAACTTCAATAGGTACCTGGTAAGTAGCACCTCCAATACGCCGGGACTTAACTTCAACGGAAGGAGAAGCACTTTCCACTGCTTTTTGAAATATTTTTAATCCATCAGTCTTGGTACGTTGTTTAATAGTATCCATTGAACTATAAAAAATCTTTTCAGCTATACCTTTTTTACCTTTTTCCATAATGTAATTAACAAACTTAGCAACTGCCAAATCATTGTAGACCGGGTCTGGAAGAATTGTCCTTTTTTCTGGCCGTCTGCGTCTCATATCATTAAAATATTATCTTGGTTTTTTTGCGCCATAACGAGAACGGCTAGTTCTTCGGTCAGTTACACCCGCAGTATCCAATGTTCCTCTAACAACATGATAGCGCACACCAGGCAAATCCTTCACACGACCTCCCTCAATTAAAACAATAGAATGCTCCTGAAGATTGTGCCCTTCTCCAGGGATATAGGCAGTAACTTCCATTCCATTTGTCAATCGCACTCTTGCAACCTTACGTAGTGCAGAGTTTGGTTTTTTTGGCGTAGTCGTATACACACGAGTACATACTCCCCGTTTTTGGGGATTACCCATTAATGCAGGAGTTGAAGTTTTCTTTGAAACTTTTCTCCTACCTTTCCTAACTAATTGATTTATCGTCGGCATTTCAATTCAGACAAAGCCTACCAAATTACGAATATTATAGAAATCTACTCAACACTATTTCGACAGATTTATTATGCAACCGCACCTTTTAAATCCGGCAAAGAATCATCAATATCATCACTTACACCTACTAAGATATCTTTGATATCGGGCGTACCTGTCCCAGCTGGGATCAATCTCCCAACAGCAACATTCTCCTTTAAGCCATGTAAATAATCTGTTTTTCCAGCACTCGCCGCATCGGTCAGAACACGCGTAGTTTCCTGAAAAGATGCAGCACTTATAAAACTTTCTGTATTTAAGGATGCACGTGTAATACCCATAAGAACTGGTTCGAACGTGGCAGGCTTGGCCTTGCGATATTTTGCAGGTTCTTTACCATCAGCCTTCATTTCCTTATTGATTTCATTAAATTCAGTTTTATCGATTACCATATTTTCATCTAAGCCGGAATCACCTGGACTAGTGACTATGGCTATATTAGCAAGACGTTCATTTTCTGCGAAAAAATCAATCCTACTTATTCTATCTTGTTGCAAAAATCTTGAGTCTCCAGGATCCTTTACACTGACCTTTTGCATCATTTGGTTTACGATTACCTCTATATGCTTGTCATTAATTTTGACACCTTGGAGGCGATAGACCTCCTGTATCTCATTGACGAGGTACTCACGTACTGCCGATGGTCCGAGAACCCGCAAGATATCATCGGGCGAAATAGCACCTTCACACAGAGAAGTACCAGCATTTATAAAATCACCTTCATGGACAATAACATGTTTACCGTATGGTATTGAGTATGATCGTTCATCTCCATCCTGACCGACTACTAGAATCTTTCTGATTCCCCGACGAGTTTCACCAAATTTAACTGTGCCGTTAATTTCTGTCATAACCGCAGGATTCACTGGTTTACGTGATTCAAATAATTCAGCTACTCTAGGTAGACCACCTGTAATATCACGCGTTTTACCAATATCCTTAGGTATTTTAACCAAGGTCTGACCACGCTGTACTTTTTGTTTATCACTAACAACTACTGTTGCCTTTACAGGCAAAATGGTACTACCTGCAAGAATATTATTATTCTCATCCACAATTTCAAGATGTGGACTTAATTTTCTATCTCTTGCCTCGATAACAACCATTTGTTTTTTACCTGTTTCTACTGATTCCACAGAATACGTCTCTCCTTCAATAAAATCTTTGAGAGAGACTATACCGGTTTCACGCGCTAATATTATATCAGTATACGGGTCCCATTGAAATAGAATAGCATCTGCTTTAACCTTATCACCATGTTTAACAAACATGTTTGCACCATGAGGAATATTATAAGTAGAGATTTTCTTTTTATCATCACCCATAATATTCAGTTTTGCATGACGAACCATACAACGTGGGGTCATAATATTACCTGCCTCATCAACAGTATTTGCAGAATCGTAATTACTGGAAAATTCTACAATTCCAGGCCATTTTGCTTTCATCTCAGATTGTTCGATAATACGCGTTGCTGTCCCACCTATATGGAAAGTTCGTAGTGTTAACTGAGTACCTGGCTCACCAATACTTTGCGCTGCACGTATTCCCACAGCAGTACCAATATCCACCAATTTGTGTAAGGATAAATCCCATCCATAACATTTAGCACAAACCCCACGTTTAGTTTCGCATGTTAAGACTGAACGTATACGTATGTTTTCATCTCCACTATCGCCAATTATTTCAGCTTCTTTTTCTGAAATCACAGAGCCAGTTTTAACAATTGCTTTTCCACTGACAATGAAATCATCTAAAATTGTTCTTCCGAGAATCCTATCTGATAGTGATTCAATGATTTCTTCGCCTTCTTTTAAGTCAGAAATAAAAATGCCATTAATTGTACCACAGTCTTTTTCATAGATGACAACATCTTGAGCTACATCAACCAACCGCCGCGTTAAATAGCCAGCGTCAGCTGTCTTAAGCGCAGTATCCGCTAATCCTTTTCTAGCACCATGAGTTGAGATAAAATATTCAAAAACAGATAAACCTTCTTTAAAATTCGAGGTTATCGGCGATTCTATTATTTCACCAACACCACCTTTCATGGACTTTTGTGGTTTTGCCATTAAACCACGCATACCTGCCAATTGCTTTATCTGATCCTTACTCCCCCGCGCACCAGCATCACTCATCATAAAGACTGGGTTAAATCCTTCTGCATCTTTGCGTAGTTCATCTTCCATCGCCTCTGCCATATGCTTGGTCGTATGAGTCCAAACATCAATAACTTTATTATAGCGTTCTCCCTCAGTAAGAACATGGCGATCATACTTTCCTTTTATTTCGTCTACTTCATCATAGGCTCCAGCTAGAATATTTTCTTTTTCAGCAGGGATCAAAACATCACTGATAGAAATAGAGACTCCACTGTAAGTTGCCATATTAAAGCCAAGCTCTTTAAGCTGGTCTAGAAATACAACCGTTTTATAATTCCCAGCAATCAGGTAGCATTGGTTTACAATATCAGTTAATAATTTTTTATCAATTAACTTATTAATATAATTTAATTCATCCGGTAATATTGAATTAAAAATTGCTCTTCCGGTAGTTGTATCCTTAATCCATTTATCTTTATGGCGTAGATTAATCATTGCATGGAGCCCAATAGCTTTATTTTCATAGGCCAGCAATACCTCATTTAATGAACCAAATAGCTTTCCATTATTCAAATCATCAGCTTTTGGTTTGGTTAAATAATAACAACCTAAAATCATATCCTGAGAAGGAACTGCAATTGGTTGTCCATTAGCCGGGTGAAGAATATTATGACTCGCCAACATTAGCATTCTTGCTTCCATTTGTGCTTCAAGCGATAAAGGAACATGCACGGCCATCTGATCACCATCAAAGTCTGCATTGAAAGCAGAACACACTAAAGGATGTAACTGAATTGCTTTCCCATCTACAAGAATTGGCTGAAATGCCTGGATCCCTAAACGATGAAGTGTCGGTGCACGGTTTAGCATTACAGGGTGGTCTTTTACAACATACTCGAGTACCTTATAAACAACTGGCTCCCTGTTTTCTACCATCAACTTTGCACTACGAGGAGTTTGTGAATAGCCACGACTCATAAGTTCATGAATCATATGAGGCTTGAATAATTCTAATGCCATATTCTTTGGCAGACCACATTCTTGTAATTTTAACTGAGGACCCACTACAATAACAGAACGCCCTGAATAGTCAACCCGTTTACCTAACAAGTTTTGACGAAAACGGCCGGTTTTGCCACGGAGCATATCTGACAAGGATTTCAGGGGTCTACGAGAACCACTACGAATTGCAGTCTTCCGACGATTATTATCAAATAAAGCGTCCACAGATTCTTGAAGCATTCGTTTTTCATTTCGAAGTATTACATCTGGCGCCTTTATCTCGATGAGCTGTTTTAATCGATTATTACGAATTATTATGCGACGATATAAATCATTCAAATCACTAGCTGCAAAGCGACCACCTTCCAGCGGGACTAATGGACGAAGTTCAGGTGGAATCACCGGCAAAACCGATACAATCATCCATTCTGGCTTGTTCAGTCGTTTCTTAGTTGGATCTGGAACAAAAGAATACACAACTTTTAAACGTTTTAAAGCATCTGCTCTCTTTTGTTTTGAACGGGAAGTTCTAACAATATCTTCTAGTTCCCGCTTAAGATTCATAATATTAATCCGTGCCAACATTTCTTTCATGGCTTCACCACCCATTGCGGCATAAAAATAATCTTCATTATCTCTTTGTTCTTCAGAGACCGCCATATAACCGTATTGATTCTCTAGTTCTACGTATTCATCTTCATCTACCAAGTCAAACTGCTGCAAACCACTGTCCGCTGGTTCTAATACCATATACATTTCATAATAAATTATTCTCTCAAGCTCTTTAGTACTTTTACCTGCAAGATAACTTAGTTTACTAGGTATCGACCGCAAGTACCATATATGCACAATTGGCACGGCCAATGTGATATGCCCCATCCGTTCGCGGCGAACTTTTTTCCTAGTAACCTCAACACCACATCGATCACAAATTATTCCTCGATATCGAATTCCTTTATATTTCCCACAGTGACATTCATAATCTTTCACAGGTCCAAATATTTTCTCACAGAAAAGGCCGTCTTTTTCAGGTTTATAAGAACGGTAGTTAATTGTTTCTGGTTTAAGTATCTCGCCATAGGAACGGGCCAATATCATTTCCGGAGAAGCTAACCCTATGGTAATTGAGTTATAGCTTTTTGAAGTATCTATATTTGTTGATTGTATGTAAGTCATAATAAATCCTTTTCTACTTAATTTAGTTCCACATCAACACATAATCCCTGAAGCTCTTTAATCATAACATTAAAAGATTCTGGTGCAGAGAATTCTGGCATTTGTTCTCCACGCACAATAGAATTATATACCTTTGAGCGACCTTCAACATCATCAGATTTCACAGTCAATATTTCATGAAGTGTATTTGCTGCACCGTATGCTTGCAATGCCCAAACTTCCATCTCGCCAAAGCGCTGACCTCCAAATTGAGCTTTACCGCCAAGAGGTTGCTGAGTAATTAAGGAGTAAGGACCTGTTGATCGAGCATGCATTTTATCATCTACCATATGGCTTAACTTCATCATATAAATACTGCCGACTGTTATAGCACTATCGAAATATTCACCTGTTCTTCCATCAATTAATCTTGCTTTCCCCGTTTCTGGCAACCCTGCATCCCTTAACGCATTCTTTACTTCTTCTGGTTTTGCTCCATCAAAGACAGGAGTTGAGAATCTTCTATTGGTAACTTCGCCTACCCAACCTAACATTGTTTCATAAAGCTGTCCTAAATTCATTCTTGAAGGAACGCCCAGGGGATTCAGCACAATATCGACAGGTGTACCATCTTCCATAAATGGCATATCCTCTTCTGGAACAATTGTAGCGACTATACCTTTATTCCCATGCCTACCAGCCATTTTGTCACCAACTTGCAACTTTCTTTTTTGTGCAACATAGACTTTAGCCATTCTCAGTATCCCAGGTTGCAATTCATCACCAACACGAAGTTTAAATATATCTCGCTCAAGCTTTGTTTCGATTCGAGCCCACTCTTGACGGAATGATAGCCATATCTTCTCGACCTTGCCCCAAACTTGTTTACTCTCAATCCATGGCGTTTCCTGTGAAAAACGCTCAAGATCAAAACTTTTTAATCGTTTCAGAGTTAAACGAGTGGACTTCTTGATAAGGGTCCTACCACCTGATAAATTTCTAATACCATTTGAAATTTGGTCTTTTAGCATTGACAACAATTTCTCATCACGTGATACTTTCAAACTCTTTTTTAATTCTGATGCGGTTTTCTGAAAATTCAATATTTGTTCGCGCTCCTCGAGTTTCGTTCGCTTAGCTTGTTTTTCAAATAGCTTTGAATTTATTACGACACCTCTAATACCAGGTTCTGCTCGCTTTGAAGCATCTTTGACTTCGCCAGCTTTTTCACCAAATATAGCTCGCAACAGTTTTTCCTCAGGAGTAGGGTCTGTTTCTCCTTTAGGTGTGACCTTCCCAATAAGGATATCACCTTCTTTTACTCTTGCACCCTGTCGTATAATACCGTTTTCATCCAAATCTTTCGTAGCTTCCTCACTTACATTTGGAATTTCATCTGTTAACTCCTCATGCCCTCGCTTGGTATCACGTACCTCAACTTCGATTTCATTACAATGTACTGAACTATATACATCGTCTTTAACCAATCTCTCACTAACAACAATGGCATCTTCAAAATTATATCCCCTCCATGGCATAAAAGCGACTCGAATATCTGAGCCAAGAGCAAGTTCGCCAGTGTCCGTAGATGCACCATCAGCAATTACCTGCCCATTTATTATGTTCTCTCCTTCATTAACGAGCGGACGCTGGTTATGTACTGTGTTCTGGTTTGTACGATTATATTTTTTCAGCTTTATTTCAATTATAGACTCATCCTGATAAAGAACCATGCTATCCTGAATGTCTTTTCGTTTGATCCGGATAGTCTCTGCGTCAACACTCATAACTCTCCCCGCCACTGGAGAGATAACACATGATCGTGAATCTTTAGCAACTTTACTTTCAATACCGGTTCCTACGATTGGAGCTTTTGGATACATAAGTGGTACAGCTTGCCGCTGCATATTGGATCCCATTAATGCTCTATTTGCGTCATCATGTTCCAAAAAAGGAATTAACGCCGCAGCTACACTTAAAATCTGGTTCGGTGAGACTTCTATGTAATCAACTTTTTCAGGCCCAACTATTGGAAAATCACCCTTCACACGAGCACGTATATGCTTTTCAATTAATTTTCCAGTACGATTAGTGCGAGTATTAGCCTGTGCAACTAAAACACGGTCTTCATCATCGGCAGAAATATATTCAATTTCATCCGTTAAGATAGATAAACCATTCTCTTTCGTAACTTTACGGTAGGGTGACTCTATAAAACCATGGTTATTAACCTCAGCATACATCGCCAAGGATGATATCAAACCTATATTTGGACCTTCTGGTGTTTCGATTGGACATAATCTACCATAATGTGTGTAATGTACATCTCTGACCTCAAAGCCAGCTCGTTCGCGGGTTAATCCGCCTGGTCCTAAGGCAGAAATACGGCGCTTATGTGTAACTTCTGCTAGAGGATTAGTTTGATCACCAAACTGGGATAACTGCGAAGTACCAAAAAAAGTATTAATGACTGTTGTGACAACACGCGAATTGATTAAATCTTGAGGAGTGATACTCTCTGATTCTCTTAAATTCATTCTTTCGTGAATAGTACGTATCATTCTGCTTAATGCAATACTGAATTGATTGGTCAACTGTTCACCTATTGTTTTCACGCGGCGATTTCCTAAATGGTCTATGTCATCAACACCACGTTCACCTTTCCGCATATTCATGAGCACTTTGAGAACCTGAATAATGTCATCCATAGTGAGTACAGTATTTTCCACGGGAACATCTAAATTGAATTGTTGATTAAGGCGATATCTCCCAACTTGACCCAAATCATATTTTTTAGGACTAAAAAATATTCGTTCAATAAATTTTTGGGCAGTTTCTAGGTTTGGCGGTTCGCTAGTTCTCAATAATTGGTAGACAATACCTAAAGCATCTTCTGTATTTCTGGTCGGATCTTTTGCAATAGTATTCAGTAAGAGCATTGCAGAAAAATCCTTACTATCATCCACCACCTTCACCTCTTTGATACCAGCATCTTTAAGCTTTTCAGCAATTGTCAAATTAATATCAGTTCCAGCTTCAAAAAATATTTCACCAGTTTTTAAATCCACCACATCTTCTGTAATAGTAGTACCTATATAACGTTTCATTTTATCTTTAACTGGATTGATAGATATAAGGCTATCAAAAGCCTTACAAATATCTGAATTAGTTGAATAACCCAGTGCACGTAAAAGCATAGTAACTGGGAATTTCCTTCTGCGATCTATTATTACGAACAAACAATCATTTATATCAGTAGTAAAATCAACCCATGATCCTCGAGCTGGAATAATCCGCGCTTGATATAATTTCGTGCCATTTGGATGTGTGGATTCATCAAAAAATACCCCCGGAGATCGTTGTAATTGGGACACAATCACACGCTCTGCACCATTAATGATAAAAGTACCTTTTTCTGTCATATAAGGAATATTACCAAAATAGACATCCTGCTCAATACTCTGAGCGTATTCATTTCTGTTATTTTCATCAGTAATATGTAGCGCAAGGCGAACACGCAATGGGGAAGAATATGTTACACCGCGATCAATGCATTCATCCGATGTATACTTAGGTTGACCCAAATAATAGGATTTGTATTCCAAAATATAATTACGATGTGAATCTTCAATTGGAAATACATGCTTTAGTACCCCTTCAAGTCCTATAGGTTTTCTTGCTTCCTCTGCTACAAACTCCTGCAAAAACTGTTGGTATGCTTTCGTCTGAATAGAAAGAAGATCCGGGATATCGATAAGTGACTGAATATTTGAAAAAGATTCTCGCCTTGGTGTTGTGATGACACTAGCTTTCAACTAAACCTCCTATGTTCCATGTTTGAAAAATATCAATTGAGAATGAGAAAAGAATTATTTTAACTCAACTTCAGCGCCTGCTTCTTCCAGCTGAACTTTGATTTCATTTGCATCTGATTCAGACAGCCCTTCCTTGACAGCTTTTGGAGCAGAATCAACCAATTCTTTGGCTTCTTTTAGACCAAGATCTGTTATACTACGAACGATTTTAATTACATTTATTTTTTGTTGACCCACTGATGTTAATACAACATCATATTCGGATTTAACATCTTCAGCACTATCAGCTTCAGCTGATGGAGCAGCAACCCCAACCGGCACAGCAGCCGTCACACCAAATTTCTCTTCGATTTCATTAATCAACTCTGAAATCTCAATCATATTTGCGCCTTCTAAATAAGAAAGTACATCATTTCTAGTAACTGCCATTTTATTAACTCCTTAACTTTTAATATTGTTTACGATTTTTCATCTTTTATACTATTAAGTAGACCAATAACCTTTAACATCTGCCCATTCAATGTTGAAGCAAGCTTTTGCAGTGGGCTACTTAACATCATTGCAAATTTTGCCAATAATTCATCACGACTTAGCATTTCCGCTAAGGTCTGAAATTCTTCTTTTGGCAAATAATCACCTTCAAACAGAATTCCTTTCACAAGTGGTAAATCATGGTCCTTTGTAAAACGTTTAATTACCTTGGCCGGAGTAATTGACTCTTCATAGGAAAACGCAATAGCAGTAGAACCATCGAATATTTCATCTGATACTTTAAAGTCATTATTCTCAATAGCCAGTTTTAACAATGAATTCTTTGTAACACAGTATTCAATCCCCGATAGAAAAAAGTTGCGACGAAGATTCGTTATTTCCCCAACATTTAAACCCAAATAATCCGTAAAATAAATCGCTTTGGCCTTGGACAGTTTTTCTGTCAAAATTTCAACATTACGTATGTTTATTTCACTTGGCATAAAATTATCTTATTGATGTATGATCGACTTTTATTCCAGGACCTAATGTTGAAGAAATAAACATTCGCTCAAGGTAATTGCCTTTAACTGAGGAAGGCCTCGCCTTAATTAATGTACCATAGATTGCTTCAATATTTTGAATTAATGCATCATTTTCGAATGACACTTTTCCACAGGTCACATGAATTATTCCAGCTTTCTCAACGCGAAGCTCTACTTGTCCTGCTTTCAATTCTCTGACAGCTTTTCCAACATCCATCGTGACAGTTCCACTCTTTGGATTAGGCATAAGACCTTTTGGCCCTAATATTTTCCCAAGTTTTCCCAGCCGGGGCATCATATCGGGAGTAGCTACTATTTTGTCAACATCAGACCATCCATTTTTGATTTTATCTAAATATTCATTGTTTCCAACGTAATCCGCACCAGCATCCAACGCTTCTTTTTCCTTTGGTCCTGATGTTATGACCAGAATAGATACATCTTTCCCGGTTCCATTGGGTAAAGGCAGTGTTAATCTAATATTTTCCTCCGCATGACGAGGGTCAACATTTAGATTAATAGCCAAATCGACGGATTCATCAAATTTGGCATACGTTAATTCTTTCACCATTCTTACTGCATCATCGAGCGAATAGCTATTATTTTTTTCAAATTTATCCGCTATTTCTTTTTGATTTTTCGATACCATCACCAAACCCTATTTATCACCTTATTTCAATACCCATTGATTTAGCTGTACCTCGAATCATATTTTTTGCTTGGTCTATATCATTGGCATTCAAATCTTCCATTTTTATCTCAGCTATTTTGCCTAAATCATTCTCGGAGATATATCCAACTTTTTCACGGTTAGGTTCACCAGAACCTTTTTGAATTTTTGCTGATTTTAAAATGAGTTTAGAAGCAGGTGGTGTTTTCGTTATATACGTAAAACTTCTGTCGGCATACACAGTAATTTCTACAGGAATCACATCACCCATCTTATCTTGAGTCGCAGCGTTAAATGCTTTACAAAAATCCATTATATTTACTCCCTGCTGGCCTAAAGCAGGACCTACAGGAGGAGCTGGATTTGCCTGACCTGCCTGTATCTGTAATTTGATAAATCCTATGACTTTTTTTGCCATGAAAACACCCTTTTCATTGTTCCATTTTTACCTGTAGATAATCCAATTCTACTGGAGTTGGACGACCAAAAATACTCACAGATACCTTTAATTTTTGTTTTTCGTGATTAACTTCTTGAACAAATCCAGAAAAATCTATAAATGGCCCATCAGTAACTTTTACGGAATCGCCAACTTTATATGGGGCTTCTTCAGAAACTCTAATAGGACCATCAGGACTATCGTAATTTGCCATAAAACGTTGTGCTTCTTCAGGTTTAAGTGGTTCCGGTTTATGATTAGAACCAACAAAACTGATGACTCCATTTACATTTTCAATCAAAAATTTTGTTTCTTTATTCATATCCATTTGAATCAATAAATAACCTGGAAAAAATACTTTTTCTTTTAATTTTTTCTTACCATCACGCATTTGTATAACATTTTCGGTTGGCACTAGAATATTTTTTATATGTCCATCCATTTCAGCCTGTTCTAATTCAAAAAGAATATTTTCTCGGACTTTTTTTTCCTTACCAGAAATAATACGTAAAGTATACCAATCCATAATGCTATAGAATGAATGTTAGAATTTTGGATAAGATAAAATCCACAATAAACAGAAACACTGTCAGAATAGCAGTCAACGAAAGTACAACAAAGGTGGACCCTTTTAACTCATCCCAGTTTGGCCAAGACACTTTATTCATCTCAAACTGCACATCAGAGGTAAACTG
>CEVQ01016975.1_pt1 | contig 21068 bp, 20 predicted proteins | sample 356551 | NCBI WGS metagenome assembly CEVQ01 (sample SAMEA2623756, study PRJEB7988) | marine metagenome | biome: marine biome (ENVO:00000447); feature: mesopelagic zone (ENVO:00000213); material: "saline water (ENVO:00002010), including plankton (ENVO:xxxxxxxx)" | depth 250 m | reverse complement strand
AACAACTGTTAAACCATGACGTAAAGGATTTTGAGAAGACGTTTCTACGTTTTCAGGATATAATTCCTTTCGAGAAACTTCAATTATTTTTAGTTTAGAAACTGCAGCCTTTAGAAGAATTTCCGCAGACATACCCATTCCTTCAGTTTCTAAGACAGGAACAATTTTTTTCAATGCGTCAAGACTATAAGATCTTAGTCCACTTTCAGCATCCTGAATTTTGCTTCCTGAAAAAGAATTTACTATTTTTGTAATCAATTTAATGCCAAATTTTCTATAAGGCTTTACATGATCATTTCGTTCAAGAAATCTAGAACCAATTACTATATCAGCACTGTTGGATAAAATTGGATTTATCAGTTTAGGTAAATCTTGAGAATCATGTTGAAGATCAGCATCAAATGTTATGGTAACTTGCACTTTTCTTTTCAGAGCTTCTGCAAGACCAGATTTTATTGCCCCGCCATAACCTAGATTAATTTTATGTGATAGTATCTCAGCACCTGCCTCTCTTGCTACAGACTCGGAATTATCAGTAGAACCGTCATCCACTACTAGAACTAAATCTGCAAATTCTTTGCATTTTTTGACTGCCTCAGATATGGTTGATTCAGCATTATAGGTAGGTATACAAACCATTATTCCAATCTGATCTTTTTTATTAGATTCTGTATGTTTTTCACTAAGCATATTACATCACTTTAAGTTCTATATTTAAAATCATACAAAATTTCATAAATATATTGTTATGAAGTTATTAGTCAATTTTTGTGATCATGTTTTGGATTCTCATAGGATAACTGTGTAACTTTAAAATAGTTTTCAGATATCGCTAAATCATTGTTTGTGAAATTTTTGGGTCAGGCAAGTACGTTAATTGAAACAAAAACAAAAAGAATTCTGGTAGATCCATGGATTGTTGGTCCTTGCAATGGAAATGCTTGGTATACTTTGCGACACAAAGCTGCAACAAAAAAGAACATACCTACTGATGTTGATTGTATCTATATTTCTCATGAACATGAAGATCACTTTCAAAAAGAAACACTACAAGAATTTAACAAAAATACTCAAATCTACGTTTGCAAGTTTCCTACAGACAGATTTTACAATAAAATTATTGAACTAGGATTTAATAATGTCACGGAACTATCTCCATGGAAAGCTGAGACGTTAAGTGAAGACTTGACAATAACATCAATTAAAAATCAAGATTTGATGTTTGAGGATTCTGCATTATTAATTCAAAGTGGTGAAGGAACCGTTTTTTGTCAGACTGATTGTAAAATGGATTTTGAATCATTGAAAAAAGTTAGTGCTACAAAACCAGATATTGGATTTTTTATGTACTCAGTTGCAAATTGGTATCCAGATGCATACAATTATCCAAAAGACAAAAGAGATCAAATTGCTAAAAAGAGGAAATCTAATAAAATTAGTGGATTTGTAAACTATGTAGATATCATTAAACCAAAATATGCAGTTGCATATGCTGGTGGACCTCTTTTTCCACACAAATCACAACTAAAATTGAATGATCCAATTACGGGCGTGTTTGGATGTCCCGATGAAGCAAAACATGCTTGGGATATTAGTGGAAAAACTGGAACAGATGTTATAGTCATGGCAGCTGATGATGAAATAGGAATTGATGGACATCATGTTAAAAATGATGAACCAATTTTGTCCACAAATAAAATGGATATGTTGAATGAATTATCAATTGAAGTACAGGATGATCTGAATAGAAGACGAAAAGATGAAGGTGAGGCATCAGAAAAACTACCTTCAATGATAATTGATTATTTCAATAAGATTATCTCAGAAAATCCTATTGCAAGAAAATACATAGATATGAAAATTCAATTAATTGCAGAGGGCAAAAATGGTGGTGAGTTTGTTTTTGATATGAGCAAACAAAACCAGTCAGGTAATTTTGCAACTGAAGGAAAAATAGACAATTGGAACTACTTCATGAAAATACCTGCACGCCTTGTGGAAAAATCAATAAATGGAGAGATGTTATGGGAGACATTGTTTTTATCATGTCGGTGGCAGGGAGATAGAAACCCTGATCAGTGGAATGAACACTTTATCAATCTATTATATGATCCTGATCCTAATAGAATAACTAACATTTACAAAATGTATGAACAAACTCATTAGAAATGGAAATAAAAGTCAAGAAAGAAAAGCTAGAAGAAGGTAAACTAACTGAGATATTAGATAGGCCAAAAATTGTTGGGTTTTTCAATGGAACTGAATATTTTGCATTCAGTGGAATCTGTCCACATGCTAAATGGCCATTAGAGTTGGGAACTGTTGATGATTGCACTTTAACATGTGCCGGACACAGCTGGGGATTTAATATTGCAGATGGAAAGTGCAAAACAAACCCAGGAAGAGGTTTAAAATCATATACAGTGTTGGATGATGGCAAAGATCTGATTATTAGAGAGAAGGACGAATAGCTGGACGAAGTGACTTTTTTGAATTTAGTGAATTAAAGGCGTCTTCTAGACCCTGTTTTGTGAAATCAAATACTGGATCTACAATTTTTCGAAATGGATATTTATGTTTAGATTTTTGAACAAGTTCGATAGCCTTTTGTAAATAAACTGGATCATAATTATGCATTCCACTAATGTTAAGGCATTTAGTAATAATCTCAGAGCTATCTATTGTCAAATTACTATCAGGATAAATTGCTCCAAGTAAGATGTATGTACCACCTATTCTCAAAAATTTTATTCCGTCTGAAATTACTTTTGGAGTCCCGGTTACTTCTATTACATAATCAGCACCACGTTCTTCAGTGATTCTCTTAATTTCTGTTGTGAGGTCTTTCTCCAAATTTGAATTAATTAGAAAATCTGCTCCGAATTCTTTAGATAAAGATAACCTATCCTCATCAATGTCTATTGCTATCACATTTTTTGCACCCATTTCTTTTGAAAATGCACAAGCGTAAAGTCCCAAAGCACCGCATCCTTGAATAACAACAAAATCACATTCTGTAAAGTTAACAGCACCTAATCCACTTGTAATAGTTGCTCCTGCACACATTAATGGCACAGCTTCTTCATCTGAAAGATCGTTTGGAATTTTGAAAACACTGCTACCACTAACAATTTTAATGAATTTTGCATATCCTCCTGTAAAATGAGGAGATTCCTCACTGCTAACATGTCCATACTTGAATAACTTGATACATTTTTGAGGTAGTTTTGCTGTCTTGCAATAATAACAATCACCACAACTTGCTGTCATAGACCAAGTTATACTATCACCAATTGAGATTGAATTTCCAAGAAAATCATGGTTTAATTTTTTTCCTAATTTTATAATTTTGCCAACTGTTTCATGACCTAAAATACTCGGTGTTGGAAGAGTTCTTTGACCTAACCAAGTATGTACGTCTGAACCACATACTGTTGATATTGAAATTTCCACAATGGCTTCATCGTCATTTATAACATCAGGTATTTCATAATTTTTTTCTTCTAAAGGTTGTCCTGCACCATTAAATACAATTGCGTTAGGATCATTTGTCACATCATTGAATTTTTTGAATTAAATAATAACTTTTAGTATAAATCATAAAAAATGATTAATTGATAGTGAAGGATTGCTTAAATTATCATTCTCAATGAAGATGCTATACCAAAGTTCTAGATTAAATAAAAACATAATTTGACGCAGAAATCTGTCGTTAATCTCAACATCTTTAGATGTTATGCTTCTATCTTTAGTTTTTAATATACTAGAGAATAGATTCTTAACATTATTTCTATCAGAATTGAGAAAAGGTCTTTTCAGTGTTATTGACTTGTCTAAAATACATTCAGCTATAGGAAGAAATTCGTTTGTAAAATAATCAAAATAAGGAATACCCCAAGGAAATTTTTTTCTTTGTGCTATTTCTTTTGGGAGATACTTTTCAGCTAGTTTTTGAAGAATGTATTTTTTTCTGGTCTCACCATTCTGGTTGATCTTTAACGATGCCGGAATTGAGGCACAAAATTCGACTAAATTATAATCAAGGAATGGTTCTCTTAATTCTAAAGCATGTGCAGAACCTGCTCTATCAATTCTCCATGTTTGCGCGCCAGGAATCTCTGTTTTCAATTCAAAAAGTAATACTTGATTTAATAAATCTGAATCTTTGTTAGAATCTATAATTTTTTTGAATGCGTTTTCAGTTTTAGCTGAATCTGGAAAACTAGATAGAACTTGTGATGAAAAAATTTTTTCTTTTTCATCTGAATTATTAAAAAAACCTGACGGTAGATTGTTGATTTTTTGGATGGTCATTTCTGAATTATTGTCAGAATAGTCTAGATAGCGGTTATAACCTCCAAATAATTCATCAGAACCTTCACCTGTATATGCTACAGTAACATGCTTCTTTACTTCCTCAGCAACAAGAAAATTTGAAAGAATTGATGGTCGTCCAAAAGGAAATTCCATATGCCAGAGTATTGTAGGTAAAGAATCTGTTAACTTTTTGAATGAAAGTTCTATTTCTTGATGGTTGGTATTACAATGCTCTGCAACAAGTTTTGCTTCTCTATATTCATCTAATTCATGACCAAACCCAGTTGTGAATGTTTTTACAGGTTCGTCAGTGATTTTGCTAAGCATTGCAACCATAATACTTGAATCAAGACCTCCGGAAAGTAAGGCTCCTATAGGTGCATCACTCTCTAATCGTAATTCAATAGATTTTTTGAGAAGTTTTTCTAATTTTGCAAGTATAACAACTTCGGAATCATTTTGGACATGCAATGACAAATCCCAATATGAAGAAATTGTAAATTTCTTCTCATTTGAAAAATATACTAGCTTGTGACCTGGTAAAAGTTCATAAATATTCTTGAAAAGAGTCTGCCCATCTATTGTGTATGCATAAGTAGTAAATTGAGATAATGCTTCATAGTTTAATTCTCTATGTATTTCTTCAAGTTGTAAAAGTGATTTTATTTCGGATGAAAAAAGCAATTCGCCTTTTGAAAAACAATAGAAGAGTGGTTTTACACCAAGTCTATCTCTTGCTAGGAATAGTTTTTTCTTCTTGCTATCCCAAATAGCAAATGAAAACATTCCAGTCATATAATCTACGCAATTTTCACCATATTCTTCATAAGCATGAACTATAACTTCAGTATCAGAATTGGTATAAAATTTGTGATTATTTTCTAGGCTTTTACGCAATTCTCTAAAATTATAAATCTCACCATTTAGTACAACCCAAACCGAGGAATCTTCATTATGTTGAGGTTGTTTGGCATTATCACTAAGATCTAAAATTTTTAATCGTTCACAGCATAATGATATGTGTTCATCAAGAAAAAATCCTTCTTGTTCGGGTCCTCTATGCTGGATTTTCTCACCCATTTTTCTGATTAGATTGGAATCATTCCAACTTAGTCCGCAGATTCCACACATTAAGAATCAACTCTATTCATGTTCTGATAAATTTTCTTTGCTTCTGCAAGTTCGTGTTCTTCATCAATATCCATCCAAGGTAAGTTATTAGTTTCAACAAAATTAATTTGTTTATTTTTTTGTATCATAGACTCAATGGCTGATGTATAATATGAATTAAGATTACCATTCTCTACCAAAAATGAGATTTCATTGAAAAGATCTGGAATCATTGATTTTTTAAATTTTGCCATCCCTATGAAGTTTCCATCAGCCAAGTCTTCAGAGATATTCTTGTTTACTTCCACTATCAAATTATTTTCTATTCTAATTTTCATGGTTTCGCTACGTACATTTTTTTCAATAACTAAACAAATGTCACTATTATTTTGTATACATTTATCAAGAATCTCTTTATGAAATAAGAGATCACCATAAACGCAAATAAAATCATCATCAAGAGAATCTCTTGCAGTCCAAACTGAATATAGATTATTTGTATTGGCATATTCCGTATTGTGTAAAAATGTAAAATCATCATTTAGGTGTGAATGAATTAGTTCTGAGTTATATCCGGTTACAATAAAAATTCTATCAATTCCTGCATTCCTGAAATTTTTTATCTGATTGTTGATTATAGAGGTTCCACCAATATCAAGAAGACATTTAGGTTTGTCAATTCCACCCATCCTAGTTCCACGACCAGCAGCCAGAATGAGTGCATCCATAGATACAATTCGTTAGTCAGTATTACTCTATTAAATGTGAGTGATAATTCATTTCAATCGTTACAATAATGGTAAGCTAGAATATTTCCAATGTGTGAAATAAATTATAAGATATTTTTAATTAATAAAGAATAATCGACTAGTTATAATGTTAACATCAGAAATCTTGCAAAAAGAATTGAAAGCCAAGCCAATATTGAAAGTTGGTGGTGCTTTTGATGCCATGTCAGCAAAATTGATTGAGATCAATGGGTTTGATGCTATCTGGGCAGGAAGTTTTGCAATTTCAGCTACTCATGCTTTACCTGATGCAAGTATTATGACAATGACTGAATTCTTAGCCGTAGCAAGCAATATGGTTGAATCATGCAAGATCCCAGTTATCGCAGATTGTGACACAGGTTTTGGTGGACCAAGTAATATAAGCCACATGATAAAAAAATATGAAAATTCTGGTATCGCAGCTGTTAGTATAGAGGATAAAATATTTCCAAAACAAAATAGTTTACTTGAAAATGGAAGACAAGAATTAATTTCTGAAAAAGAATTTGTGGCAAAAATTATTGCTGCCAGGGAAGCCAAACAGAATAAAGAATTTATGATAATTGCAAGAACTGAGGCATTGATTGCTGGTATGGGTATGAATGAGGCTATTAAAAGAGCTCATGCATATGAGGATGCAGGAGCTGATGCAATTTTAATTCATTCAAAAAAAGATACACCAAATGAAATTTTTGAATTTTCAGATATGTGGAATGGGAATATTCCATTGGTAGTAGTTCCAACATCATACCCATCAGTTAATTTAGATGAATTAATTTCTCATAAAATCCGAATGGTGATTTATGCAAATCAATCACTTAGAGTTGCTCATGCAGCAATGTCACGAGTTTTACAAGAAATCAATAAAACAAAAAGTCTGTCTGAAGTTGAAGAGAAAATGTCAACGATGGAACAAATTTTTGAATTACAAGAGATGTACAATATTAAAAAAGAAGAAGAAGCAGTTGAGGAAGAATTAAAAAAATTAGGATATCTTAAATGAAAAAAGAAAATCAAAGATTAATGTGTGATTTTCTTTTAAATAATGGAATACAAAATATGGTAGGTGTTCCAGATTCAACACTAGAATTTCTTATTGAACATGGATTGAAGGAAAAAAAAGCTATTATTGCGACCAGAGAAGAAGAGGCAATAGGTATTGGAGTAGGAATGGTTTTGGCCGATAGTCCTTCTTTAATTTTCATGCAAAATGCAGGCTTTGCAAATTGTATTAGTACTATTACATCACTTGTCAAATTATATGAAATACCACTCTTGTTTCTTATTGGATGGAGAGGTTATTCGCAGAATGATGCTCCTGAACATGAATTAGTGGGTAAAATTCAGCCAGATTTAATCAAACTAATTGATTTAGAGTCAAAAATAGTGACAGATAAAAATTGGGAAAAAAATTCAAGGTGGGCTCTTAAAAAGATTCAAAGTTCTACGCCATGTGCTTTGATAGTGAGGCGAATTGAAAATGGATAAAAACCGTGCAATAAAGATAATTTTACAGAATGTTAATGGACCAATAGTATCAGCAAATGGTCATATAAGTAGAAATCTTTATGAAATTAAAGATCTAGATTCAAATTTCTATATGATAGGTTCTATGGGTTTAGCATCATCAATTGGTTTAGGTATAGCATTAAAAAATTCAAAAAAAACTGTTTTTGTTTTAGATGGAGATGGAAATCTCTTAATGAATTTAGGTTCTTTAACTACAGTTGGTTCATTAAAACCAACTAATTTTGTACATTTCATATTAGATAATCAAATTCATGAATCTACTGGCGGACAGCCAACACACTCGAAAAGAGTGTCGCTAGAAAAAATTGCTAAAGCTGCAGGTTATGCTGTATATAAAACGGATAATAAATTAGATTTAGAGATGATCCTAAAAAAGATAAAAAAAGCAAAAGGCCCCATAATGATTCTGATAAAGATTTCAAAAAAATCAAAGGTTGGGAAGAGAATAGATATTCAACCATTAATGATCAGAGAGAGATTTACAAATTCATTAAAATGAATCTTGTGTTATAGATGGTAAAAATGTCGATTAATAGCTCTTTAGGTTCCAATATTATTCTGATTAACCTAGATGGTTTAAGAAAAGATAAAATCGATTCTTGTCCAAATTTAAAATCATTTAGAGATAATAACGCATACTTTTCAAAAATGATTAGTGTTTCACCATACACATTAGCTGCACATAATTCTATTTTTTCTGGTCTTTATCCATCACAAAATGGAGTTAACGCATATTACCATATGTTTAGATTCAAAGAAAATGAAATTACCACATTCACTCAGCTACTTAGGAATGCAGGATATTATACTAGATCTGATGTAATTAGTGAGAATTTAGTCCCAAAGCAAGGATTTGATAAAATAACAGTATTTGATGAAAAGATAGTTGATTTCAAATCACGTCACTCTGAAATTATAAATGAAGTTTCAAAACATGAAAAATTCTTTCTTTTTTTACATTATGAAGGTGTCCATAGTAGACTTGTGGAAGATGTCTTGAAAAAGTATGATCCTAAAGCAAATGAAGATGAGTATTTCAAAGAAAGAGATGAAAATGACATCAGATATGAATCATTTTTACCTGAATGTGATGAATATGTTAAAGAAATTATAGAGACCGTTGAAAAATTACCCAACAAAGATAAAGTAGTTTTAATCTTTTTTGCAGATCATGGAGCTAGTATTGGGGAAAAACAAGGTGAAAAATTTTATGGAGTGTATACATATGATTACACGATTAATTCATTTTGCATAATAAACTATATTGGAAAGAAAAAAATTGATACCCAGTGTAGTATACTAGATATCTTTCCCACTTGTCTTGAAATTGCAGATGTTAATTATTCATTAGAATATGATCTTGAGGGAGAAAGTCTTCTGCCCTGGGTGAAGAAGAATGCACCAATGATAAATGAAGAGAAACCTGTATTTGTAGAGACTGGTGGTTTGTATGGTTACTGGCCATCGCCAAAGAAACACAATGTTTTTTGTGTCAGATATCAAAATAAAAAATTAATCTATAATGATACACCAAAAAGTTGGGAATTTTATAATTTAGAAATGGATCCTGGAGAAATTTCAAATATTTTTGATGAAAATTCTAATGATGTAAAAAAATTCAAACAGATGCTAACTGATTATTTGTCCAAATTAGGTATTAAAACGAAAATTACTTCATGATTGATTTTACATATAGCCTAGTTTTTTTAATTCTTCTTCGATTTTTTTAGTTTCTTCTTCATTAATCTCTTCAGTAATTTCTGGTGAATCCATTATCATTTTCTGTAAAATATCTTCATGTTTATCAACAATTTCTGGTGATTTTGCTGCAATATTCTCGTCTTCAAAAGGATCTTCTTTCAGATTGAATAAATGTATTCGATTTTTCGGATTATCTATATCCCGAAAATATTTGTAGTTGGATGTTCTTATACCAATGACGTCATTTGTGACTATTTCTAACGATAAATGCGAACTTTCAATATAATTAGGTAATTCTTGTAACTCTCTACCTTCAATCAGAGGCAATAAACTCCTACCATCAATCTCATTATCTCTATTTGGAAGTCCGATAATTTCACAGATAGTAGGAAAAATATCAATTGTTCTTACCTGCTGAGAAATTTTCATGTTGCTTTTAATTCCATATCCAAGAAATACAAGTGGTACATGTAAGACGTCATCAAAAAGAAAGTGATCTACATCGCTTCTTTGCCATAATAATCCTCTTTTTTCATGATTTTTTAAATTAAATTTCTCAACTTTTGATAACCTTTTTTGTTTTCGAATTTTTTCGAGAGCAAAAAAAGTTTTTGATTTGACTGGTTTTAGAAAATTTGGTACTGCCCTTCCAATATTCCGTGTTGTAGTCTGTAAAGATGAATTCACCTCTAAACTAATTTGTTCTCCATTATGATTAATTGAGGTTAAGTAAGAACCATGATCAGAGACTAGTACTACAATTGTTTTCTCCAAATCAATTTTTTCTATGAATCTTCCAATCCAAGTATCCAGATTAGAAACAGCTTTGTCAAAGTTTGTCAGACCATATTTTTCATCGTTGACATCTGGAGGAACTTCTATTGGAAAATGAAGATCCTCAATATGCAAATATGCTAACCAGGGGGTTTTTAGATCTGATTCTAACATATTAATGATTTTTTTGCCCAAACCTTTTGTACATGTAAGATAATAATCGAAAAAACTATCTTCATTTTCAAACTCTGGAAAAATCCCTACAGTCTTTGAAAGTGAAGGAAGTTGAGAATAAAAATAATATCCTTGATCCTTCAGAATATCAAAATAAGTTTTAATGTCTGGATTAATTTTATGTAATTTCTCTGAACGAATTCCAGTTTTGAAAGGATGTAATGCGGTTAGTAGGCTGGACCATGAAAGAAGAGTACCATCAGCTGAACTTATTGCTTGTTTGAAATAGGTACCGTTTTGAATCATTTTATCAATATTTGGAGTTAAAGAACTTTTGTTACTTCCAGAAAACTTGTCTGCACGAAATGAATCAATGACTAAAAACAAGATATTAGGCTTCAAACATTTAAAAAAACTCAAATAGATATCTAAGCCTTTCCAGAAAAATATACGAGGTAGATATACAAACAAAGTGGTAACACTATTTTATAACATAAAAAATCCAAAACCATGTTCAAAGGTAAAAAAATCCTAATCACAGGAGGAACTGGCTCTCTTGGTCATGCATTAACCAAAAGACTACTAAATACAGATGCAACAACCATCAGAATTCTGAGTAGAAATGAGAATAATCAAATCAAAATGGAATCAAACTTCAAAGACGACCGATTAAGGTTCTTACTTGGTGATGTTAGAGATTCTGATCGATTATCTCGTGCAATGGAGGCCGTTGATATTGTCTTTCATACAGCTGCCTTAAAACATGTGCCTAAAATTGAATATAATCCATTTGAAGGAATAAAGACCAATGTAATTGGCTCTCAGAATGTGATTGATGCATGCGTACAACAGAATGTAGAAAAAGTTGTTGCGATTAGTACGGATAAAGCCACTTCACCGCTAAACGTCTATGGAGCCACGAAAACATTAATGGAAAAATTATTTGTTGCAGCAAACACCTTCTCAACTCCTGAAAAACATAGAACAAAATTCATTACTGTTCGTTACGGAAATGTATTAGGAAGTAGTGGTTCTGTTGTACCTATTTTCATAGATCAAATAAAAAATAAGAAAAAAGTTACTATTACAGATCCACAGATGACAAGATTCAGTATAACTATGGATGAAGCGTTAGAGTTTATTCTTAAAGCAACAGAAATAGGAAAAGGCTCGGAGATCTTTATTCCAAAAATGAAGGCATATTCAATAATGGACATAAAAAATGTTCTAGTAGAACTACTTGGTGACACAGGTAGTGAGACTATAGGAGTCAGGGTGGGAGAAAAAATGCACGAGATTTTAATCAATCGTGATGAAATAAGATATGGTTGGGAAATAGATAATATGTATATGATTTCTAATCCAAGTTTCTCTGAGCAAACAATTAAAGCAAAATATCCTGGAATACAACACGTTGAAAATATTGGAGAATATTCATCTGATTATGTTGATAAAATTCCACATGACGAATTAAAAGATACCATTCAAAAGTTAAACATAATATAGTAACTGGAAAGAGTTATCGCTAATCATGATTGGATGTATTATTCAAGCACGAATGGGTTCATCAAGATTACCTGGAAAGGTAATGGAAAAGCTTGATCAAGATAATACTGTTTTGTCCTACGTTATTAGACAGTTAAAACACTCTAAATTTCTAGATGATATTGTTGTTGCTACAACTTCATTAAAACGAGATGAAGTTATAGTAGATTTTTTAGAGAGAGAAGGAATAAAATATTTTTGTGGAGATGAAGAAAATGTTCTTGATAGGTATTATCAGTGTGCAAAAAAATTTTCAATGTCAGAAATTGTTAGAATACCTTCTGATAAACCATTAATTGATCCAGATATCGTCGATAAATGTATTCAGATCTTTCTTAGTAAAAAGTATGATTATGTTACAACATTTCTTGAACCTTCTTTTCCTTATGGTACAGAGGTAGAAATTTTTTCATTTGATGCTCTAGAAAAAACATGGAAAAATGCCAAATTACCATCTGAACATGAAAATGTTACACCATATATTTACAATAACAAAGATAAATTCCAAATATACAATGTAAAAAACTCTATTGATTTGTCTCACTTACGTTGGGTGGTAGATAGAGCTGAAGATCTTGAGTTAGTTAGACAATTAGTTTCTAAAATAGATAAAGACCCAATTTTAATGCAAGATATACTTGAAGTGTTTGAATCGGATCCTAAATTGGCTGAAATAAATAGCAATGTCAGGCATGATGAAGGATATAAAAAATCATTAAAAAAAGATCAAGAGTTTATTAAAAGGGGAAAAACATCTGATGAAAAATGATTAAACTTTTTGATCCCACTATAGATAAGAAAGAAAAGGCTGCATTAGTTAGTACTCTAAAAAGTGGTTTTTGGGCATCTGGAAGTGGAAGTGGAAATGTATCAAAATTTGAAACTGAATTCAAGAAATATACCGATTCGTCTAGTTGTATAGCTGTAAACAGTGGAAGTGCTGCTTTGCATTTGTCCTTATCTACTGAAAATATTTCAAAGTGTGAAGTGATTCTTCCTTCATTATCATTTGTCTCAACTGCACATGCAGTTTTGTTAAATGGAGCAACACCCATTTTTGCAGATGTAGATGAAGAAACTTTATGTATTGATCCTAAAAAAATTGAAGAATTAATAACTAATAAAACCAGAGTTGTCTTACCAGTTCATTTTGGTGGAATGCCATGCGATTTAAGTAAGATTAAAAAAATATGTAAAAAAAATAATCTGTTATTAGTAGAAGATGCAGCACATGCATCTGGAGCAACATACAATCACCAAAAGATAGGTTCTCATGGAAATCTTGTATGTTTTAGTTTTCATCCAGTAAAAAATTTGGCAATGCCAACTGGTGGATTAATAACGGTTAATGGTAAAAATCATAAAAAAATTAGTGATGTACTAAAATCTAAACGCTGGTGTGGAATTTCTAATAGAATTGGTACAAATTACGATGTAGATAAAATTGGATGGAATTATTATATGAATGAATTTTCTGCTGCAATTGGTCTAACACAACTAAAAAAATTAAATAAATTAAATAAATACAGAAAGACGATAGCCAAACATTATACAAAAGAGATCAACCTAGTAAAAAAAATCCCATTTAAGTCTGATTGTTCATATCATCTTTATTGGATTAGAGTAAAAAATAGAAAAGAGTTCATGAAAAAAATGCAGGAAAAAGGAATTGAGACTGGTATACATTACAAACCTATTCATCAAATGAGTTTGTATAAAACTAAACTACAGCTACCAATTACCGAAAAAATAGGAAGGGAAATTGTATCTATACCAATACATGCAAACCTTGATAATTCTGATGTGGATAAAATAATTACTAATGTTAATAGATTTGCTAAATCGGTGAAATGATATGATAGAAGGGAAATATGTCAAAATGCGTTCGTTGGAAATTGAAGATCTGCCAAAGCTACGAGATTGGAGAAACTCCAAATCTGTGCGTATGGCTACAAGAGAATATCGATTATTAAATATGATAAATCAAAAAAACTGGTTTGAAAAAACACATAATGAAAATCCACCTAGTTCACTAATGTTTGGAGTAATAAATAACAAAAAAAAATTGATTGGTGTGTGTGGTCTTACATACATTGATTGGAAAAATAAACATGCAGAACTTTCACTTTATCTTAATTTAGATAACTGGCAAACTTCTAAAGAGGCAAAAGACACAATTATTGCTCTAATGAAATATGGATTTGAAGAGATAAACTTGCACCGATTATGGGTTGAAGTTTTTTCAATAGCAAAAAAAAATCTCTCATTAATTAAAAAACTTGGATTTGTTAAGGAAGGAATATTTAGAGAAAAATTATGGCGTGAAGGAAAATGGTGGAACTCAGAAATATATTCAATATTATCATCTGAATATAAAAAGAAGAAATGAAAACGAACAAATCTAATTTAAAAATAATTGCGGAGGTTGGCTCTAATTGGAATGGCAGTATTAGGATCGGTAAAAAAATAATCAAACAATTAAAAAATGTAGGTACAGATGCAGTAAAATTCCAAATGTGGAGGGCTAGAGACTTGTACAATTCAGATCATCCAAATTGGGATGACATTAAAAAATCTGAAATGACATTTAGGCAGGCTAAGGAATTTAAGAAATTTTCAGATCAAATTGGAATTGATTGTTTCTGGAGTGTTTTTTATCCAGAAGCTGTTGACTGCTTAGAAAAACTTGGTGTAAAGTATTACAAAGTTGCGTCCAGAACATCTGCATTACTAGATAAAAACTCTGAAGCGACAATGGCCGCAGTTGCTAAAACCAAAAAACCAGTAATTATCAGTATGGGATTTGGCGGAAATAGAATGAAAATAAATAATATCTTCAAAAATAATAAAAAATTTTGGTTATATTGTATCTCGAAATACCCAACTGATATCAAAGAAATAGACTTTAAATTGATGCAAAGGCATGACGGTTTCTCAGATCATACAGAAGACTCTGTGGCTCCAATCTTATACGCTCTCAAGTCAAAACACCAAAAGAAAATTAAGTTTCTAGAAAAACACGTGTCTATTACTGAATCTTCAGGTCCAGACAAACCCTTTTCAATGGAAATTGGAGATTTTGCTGTACTAATAAAAAATATTAGAGCAGTACCTGACTTAAAAATTAAAATATAATTTAATGGAGAATGATTAATTGAATGTTAAACTTCGTCCTGTGACACAAAATGACTGGAAATTTATCTTAGAAATAAGAAATCAAGAAGAAGTACGCATGGCATGTTATGACACTTCAATAATTGATTATCATGATCATGAGAAGTATATGAAGAAATTAGATAATACATTAAATTGTAAACAATGGATTATAGTTTTTAATGATATAGATGTAGGTCAAGCAAAAGTTGATGATCTGGTATTGGGATACATGTTAACTAAGAAATATAGAGGTAAAGGCATCTGGTCAGATGCATATGAATTAGTTTTGCAAGAAGTTAGAAAAATTGGTTATAAAAAACTGAAAGGGACTGTAAAGTATGAACAGAAAAAACAATTAGAAATTGCATTAAAACTCGGATTTGTTATAACAGGGGATTTGTATAAAGATGGTAAAGCTGCGGGTTATGATATGGAAAAAATTCTATAGCCAGTTAAGCATAGAAGTATGATAGGCAGTAATATAGACCTCGCTCATACACGTTTGGTTCTCTATCAAATGAAATGTGGGAACCATTTTCTGCAACATTCCAATGAGCAAATTTTGGTCCCATCAAAATCCATTTTAATAATTTTGTATCCAAAGTTAATCTAACATATTTTTTATAATTTTCAAGTTGTTTACTATCAACTATTTTCCACCCTGTCCCATCACAAGAAACTAGAATAAATTCATCGGCAGATAATTTTATTATCACACTAGTTTCTGATGAGAAACGTAATTCCGTTCTTTTTCTTTCGAATCGTTCATAACTTCTTTGAAGTAATGATTTTATTTCATCGGGTTTAGGCTCATTCTCGCGTTCATAATCCAATTTTTGTTTAGAAAGAACATCCTGAATATATCTCTCCTTTTCAACAATGTCTATTTTGGTATAGGGCTCTGACGACTCACCTTTGTCTGTATCAAATGATGTGTTTGGATTCAAAACAATACATCTTGATCTTGTAGGATCAATATTTTTTGAATTTATAAAATATTCAAATGCGTCATCTAATTCTGTTACACTACGAAAATTATTAAGAATTGTTAATTTTCCAGCTAATGTGTATCTTCCAGCAAATGGCATGTAATATTTTGGTTGGAATAAATTTACATAATCTTCAGCCTTATTCAAAAATTCTAATTGTAAACGTTTTTTCTCGGTTAATTTCTCTTCATCAGATAAATTAAAACATTGTGGATATGCAGACGCTGATGTATATCCAACAAGTAACATATCTATCTCTGGATATTTTTCTTTAACAGTAGAAGATACTGTATGTGCTAAATCGTACGGACAATCATTTGTATTCACAATAACTTCGTTTTCATTATCAACTACACACATAGTGTCAATTGAAGTAGAACCGAACTTTGCCTCTAAAGGTGCACATCCAAAATATTTGTAACATACAGCAGGATCACAGTTATCTGCAGCCAATATATTGATACAAACCTGATTTTTTAGATGTGTTCTATTATTATGCTCAAGCTCAATTACATCAAATCCCATCGACTTGATATTCTCTCTAAGAACCTTTGACTCAAAATTATGAATCAATACAGGAATTTTTTTATCCAGTTCAGAGAGAGTTTTTTTACTAAAGTGATCTTGGTGAATATGACTTAAATAAATATAGTCAACGTCAGTAAAATCTTCTGGTTTTAATTTAATTCTAGGATAATGATTCCATGCTCCATATAATTCACCGTCAACAAGCCAAGGATCATTAAGGATTTTTATACCATCCATTTCGATCATTACAGCCGATGATTGGTAAAATGTCACTTTCATTGTTTTTGTGATTTAACTTAGAATTTTATATTTTTCGTAAAAAATCAATGGTATGAACTATATCTATAGTAAATTTACTCATAGATCAGGTTTATCGCCTATCATTTTTGATTATTATTCTAAACAATTAAACGAATGAAAAAATCCATTTTCTAACAAATTTTAAAAATGTTCTAAATTAAAAATTCAATATTCATCGTTATTATTTTATATACATCATACAAAGAAAATGCGTTATGGTAAAAGCCAAGAATGAGGTAAAATTACTTTTTGTAAATGTCTGTTTACGACCTGGTGGATACACCAAGTTTCTTCCAGTTGGATTAGGATCCGTTATAACATATTTTAAAACAAAGGGTTATGATTTTACTCTACTAGATATTGATATTAATGAATATGACGATGAGTATGTTGAAAATTATATAAAAGCAAACAAATTTGATTTTGTTCTTACCGGTTCTATTGTTACCCATTACAAATGGGTAAAATGGTTTGTAAATATGGTGAAAAGACATCAGCAAGATTCTACAATAATTGTTGGTAATTCAGTTGCTGGATCAATTCCAGAAGTATTTTTGAATAATACAAAAGGTGACATAGTAGTAACTGGTGAAGGTGAGGTATCTGCATATGAAGCAGTTGAAGCTATTCGCTTAGGTAATGGGCTTACAAGTGTTGAAGGAATCTCATTTAGAAATAGTGATGGGACTATCTTTACTACTCCACACAGAAAAGCGGAAAAAATTGATGAGCTTCCTGAAATTGATTGGAGTGCTTTTGATGTTGAAAAATATATTCAAAAAGCTGAAACAATGCCGGACAAAGACGACTCACCTGAAGAGATGCGCTCTATGCCAGTTGTTACTGCTAGAGGTTGTGCATTCAAGTGCACATTCTGCCATTATGTATTTTGGGATGATCCATATAGAAATAGAACGCCACAATCAATTCTAACTGAAATTAAACACTTGATAGAAAAATATAACGTGAATTATATCCACTTTTGGGATGATCTTAGTTTCGCTTCAGCAATTCAGGTTGAAAAACTATGCGATGAGATAATTAAAAGTGGTATAAAATTCAAGTGGATTGCATCTGTTCGAGTTGACTTATTTTCTAGAGCAAGACTATCTGATGAAAATGCATTAAGAGTTGCAAAAAAAATGAAGGAAGCCGGTTGTTATTCAGTTGGATTTGCCTTGGAATCTGGTAATAAGGAAATACTAAAAATGATGAATAAGGAAATTGAAGTTGATGCGTTTTATAAGACAGTCTATATCTTGAAACAGGCAGGGATCATATCTCAGACGAGCGTTGTTTTTGGTTATCCTATAGAAACGAAGGAAACTATCAAAGAAACTTTTGATCAATGTCTGAAAGCTGGTCTGTACCCAAGTATTGGATTTCTTTTACCATTACCATATACTGTGATGTATGATTATGCAAAAGCAAATGGGTTTATCACTGATGAAGATAGATTTTTGGAATCAATTACAGAAAGACAAGATATTTGTCTTAACATGACAAAAATGTCAGATGAAGAAATAATGAATGAGATAAAAATTGGTGCTGCGAAGTTGAATGAAATGTTAAACGTAGGTTTAACGGAAGATACATTCATCAAGTCAAAAGGATATAAGAGTCAGCGGGTAGACAAAGAACTTGAACCTCCAATAGAAACAAACGCTGCTAGTTTTGATGATAAATCAAAAAGATCACGATTAGATCCAAAAAAAATTAAACGTATTAGAAATGATGTTAGTTTTAACTATTCACAAACTGATTTTAGATTCGAGGAAAACGACTAAACTATTGATTTTCCTCTGATATCCTAGACATTATCAAGAAATTTTAGTAATTCGTTTGATGCCTGATTATGATTAGTAAGATAATTTTTGAGAAAATCATTGGCAGAGTTAATTGTTTTATGCCTAAAACTGGTATCATTAAGAACTTTTTCTAGATCTAATTTAAAATTGTTAATTGAAGATATCACACATGAACTTGATTTGAAGATTTCTGGTGTTCCATATCTTTCATCAAAAATTGGTACATAAATAACAGGTTTCCCTATGATCTGAGCTTCTACAATTGCAGTGGATAAACGTGTGGTAATCATTACACTACATGATTTAATCAGTGGTAAAATGTCACCAGTTGTAATAACCTCAAAATCTGGATTTATTTTTTGGATCACTTTTGAAATATTTTCTTCCTCAGGTCCTGGATGTAGTTTTATTATCAGTTTCTTGCCAAGTTTTGATACAATTTTACATATTTCTTGAACTGAACGTTCATGATTTAGGTAGGTTTTGACTTTCAAATCCCTAACACTTTGCCTAGGTCCAGTGACCGCAAACAAAACATAATCTTCAGAAGAGTTATTTGTATTGAATAAACCATCAAACCTTGGGCTGCCTATTGGTATAACATCATCTGGTTTTATTCCTCCATTTGTTATTGCATCTCTCTCAGAAACCTTTCCCCAGACTAGAAATTTATCGGACTTGGTTGGATATACTGTTTGAACAACGTTCAATTCATTTGCTTCTGGTGTATCCCAATGATGTCCTACTTGAAGAAGAGAGATGGGAATATTACACGCCTTTGCAATGGATGCAATAATTATCTCTGTCATCCCAACTTCAGAAAAAATAACAACTGATTTTATTTTATAATCATTAAACATATTCCTGGCTAGTTCAATCTCATTAATTGCTTCGTCTAGTCTAGCAGAAAGTAAATCATATAATATAGGTTTTAGAATATGCCAAAAAGATCTTCCATCTGTTGAAAAGTATTGATTAGGGAAACCATCATTCCAAAAATTATTAAATCTGTTAGCAAATTCTAATTTTCTACTTTCAAATTTGCTTTCAGGCGTATCTAATAAATTAGAATTCATAATTTTAACATTAGAATGTCTAAAAATTGAAAGAGACTCATTATTCCATATAGATGGCCTTCTTCTAGAATAAGTCACTAACTGAGATTTCTCCTTTGATTGTAAAAACAACTGTTTGAATCTAATTGTATGAAATTCCACTAACAGAGTTATGCCCTTCGTTTTTGGAATATTCTTGTTAAAATTAAAAATTGTGTTAAGAAAATACTCTGAAGATTTTTTTATTCCAAGATAATAATTTTTAGGAATAAGAAATAAAAAATTCCTTTTTCCAACTTTGAAATTATATCTTACTTTATCGTGTACAAATTCAAGCTCTGTTCTTTCATTATTCTTAATTTCGACCCCTAGATCAGAGAAGATTTTCATGAATTGAAACTTTTGTGATGATGCGAAATAATTTGAATCAGGGAATTTCTTAGTAATATTTGCAATTTCGTATAATGTTTTCATAAATGATGGAAGAAAAACTGACACCTGTTCATGAAATAATTCTCCAATGTTTACATTTTCATACATGAAATATTCTTTAATGTTTGAATCCTCATACCATTTCCCAAAATCATAAACAGTATGCTGAAGTTGTTCAATATCATCTTCTGATAAATAACTATCAGAAATTTCATGGTCTAACCCAATATCTAAAAGTTTTTTGTGTGTTTCAATATCAAATGAAATGATTTTAAAATTAACTTCGTTTTTTATTTGTTTGATTAATTGACTTGTAGGAAATTCTGAACCTACTAGAAATAAAGTGGGACTAGTTGACATGGATTACTTTTTCCATTTATTCCAATCATAATTTTCAAATGTAGTATTTCTCATTTCGCTATCATTAGGTTTCCATGCAACATCAGCTAAAACTAAAACTTTAGAGATAACTAGGGTTGGATTAACCAAAGCTACTTCTACTCCATTAGGTATACAAATTAAAACTGGCTTTTCAGAATCTGCTTTTAATTCATTAAACTCTCCATTGTCATCTTTGATAATCAATACAATACTGCCATCAATACAGAAAAAGTAACTAGTCCTATCCTTGTGAATATGTGGACCTTTTATCTCGCCAGGATTTATAGAATTTACGTAAATCATCTTAGGATGATTTTTGATAATATTGTCCCAATCTCGCCAAATTACCGTTAATTCACCATTAGTATGAGAATCTGTTGTATCTTTTGTTTCATGCTTTTCTAATTCCCATACTGAAAAATTTTTGTTGCTCACTTGAAAAAAACAATGATTTTAGCCAATAAAAGTTTGGATTAAAAGGTATGCAGTAAAGTATAC
>CEVQ01021006.1_pt1 | contig 21491 bp, 16 predicted proteins | sample 356551 | NCBI WGS metagenome assembly CEVQ01 (sample SAMEA2623756, study PRJEB7988) | marine metagenome | biome: marine biome (ENVO:00000447); feature: mesopelagic zone (ENVO:00000213); material: "saline water (ENVO:00002010), including plankton (ENVO:xxxxxxxx)" | depth 250 m | reverse complement strand
TAATCGAATATCATTTGAACTCAAAAAGCTTGATCCGTTTATTACTGGTTTTGTTATTTCATGGAGCTCAGTATATACTGTTACATTAGCTCCAATATCTTGTCTATTATATTCTGGATTGATTGCATCTATAATAAGCCAACTATGATTAACTGGAATGGTATTAATATATATTTTTCCGAGACCTCCCGTATTGTTTACTACAATATCTATTTTACCATCATTATTAATATCCCCTGAGGCTAATCCACGGCTATTATTCATTTGTTGGCAGATATCACCACAATCAGACCAGACTGCTGTAAAACCATATTTTTTATGATAGCTATATAATAGGTTAGGCTCTGCATAAAAATCCCAATAACCGGGGTTTGGGTTTTCTTGAAGAAGGAACCCTCGAGTCACTCTTCCATTTGCCACAATAAGATCTAGATCGGTATCATTGTCGTAGTCTATAAAGCTAGTACCAAATCCTGTAAGTGATATATTATCTCTATTTAGGCTGTATTGATCGGTCATGTCCTCAAATCCCCAATCTGTTTTAATATAGAGAGTGTTTGTTTCACCACGAAGGTGGGTTACAAACAGGTCCATGTTTTTATCAGCATTTACATCACCTATAGCTAAACCCATACCTGCCTCAGCAGCACCAACCATATTAAATGCTGCGCCCATGGCTACCGCATTTTCTATAAACTTACCATTGCCCTGATTTGTCCAAAGAAAATTTGCTTCGCCATCATTAGCAACATATATATCCGCTAAACCATCTGAATTAAAATCGTTAGACACAACCCCAAGCCCTTTACCATTGAGATTAGATATATTAGAATAATCTGATACATTAGTAAATGTATTGTCACCCATATTCTTATAAAGAATGTCAGGTACCCCTATATAAGATTTGGGACCGCAATAGTCTTGTCTACCTGCTCTATCAGTACAGAATTGTAGACTATCATAGTTCAAATAATTTGTAACAAAAATATCTAAATATGCATCTTGGTTGTAATCAAAAAATATAACAGAACAACCCCATTCTTGATTTTTTATTCCAGCAGCCGTGCTAATATCTGAAAATGTTCCATTACCATTATTTAAAAAAAGTTGATCAGAACCTACATTTGAACAGTAAACATCTTGGTATCCATCATTGTTAATATCACCAATAGCAACACCCATGCTATATTGGGTGCTTCCCAGTCCAGACTCATCAGTTTTATTTTCAAATGTATTTTCATTAGTCTGAACAAATAATTCATTTGAACTTAAAGTATTTTTTTTATGTTTATATCCATTTAGGAAATAAATATCTACTAAGCCGTCGTTATTGCTATCGAAAATCGCAACTCCAGAGCCTATACTTTCGGGCATATGATATTCGTCATTATTTCCAGCCTCATGATGAAATTCAATTTTTAATTTTGTTGTCATATCTGAAAAAATATCAGCTCTTAAAGAATCTTTTATTTTTCCGCATGAAAGAAAAAATAAAACATTGCAAAAGAACCATGTCCAATGAGTGATTTTTAAAATTTTAGAATAAATCATTTGATTTTTTATTAGTTAAAAACTATTCCGCAATATTAAAAATAAACTTATATAGAAGTAAGATAAAGAGAGTAATAGATTGATTTATTATATAAATGATTAAAATATTATCTATCTAAAAAGATCTGCCAAAAAATTTTGCAAAAAGGCTTCTACGGCCTACAATAATTGTTGCTCTTACCTTTGGAAATGATGATGAATCTGAAGAGAGAAGTTCCTTAAAATATTGTTTTGCATTTTCTGGGATATTACTGAAAATTAATTTTACTGTTCCGCCTTCTTTCGCATCTGGATCTTTATTTACCAGGCCAATAATTTCTTGTTCAGTCTCAGGCAAAATAATTGTTACCGTCTGTCCCTCTGTTACTTTTCCTGAGTTGGAAGCTTCTAATTCAGCTGAACAAAATAATGTATTTAAGTCATATGTTATTGCCAGATCTGTTTCTGGGTTTAAGACGGTATTTTTTTTAATATTATTAGGTATAGATATGATTCCCCGTTTTTCACTGCTAATGTTTTTTATTTCTGGAAGTCCGCGAATTTTATTATACTGTGTTTTTAATGTTTCAAGGTTTTGATTTAGTGGGATTTCTGTATCTTTCAAAGATTTTATTGCCTCTGATAAGTATGAGGAGGCAATTAAACGTTGAAAAGCGGTTTTGTCAGTAACAATCTTTGCTATAGGTGTTTCTGATTCAACTAAATCACCTGGGTTAACAACCCAGTCATAAATTAAATATTCTTGGTTGACATTTATTGATGTGGAACTTGGTACTAGAATCCCATTAGCATACGCATTCATGTTTTCATAAGTGACAATACAATAAATTGCAGCCACCCCTAATATAGCAGAAACTGAATAACCAATCACTTCAATAATTATGATAAATCTATTATTTATCCAAAGTTTAATTGTTTTTTTAATATTTTTCATTTTATAATCCTCTGATTTTTTTTATCATCGATCCAAAGACGGTAATAAAATCCTTTTTTATTCATCAGTTCACTATGCTTTCCGAACTCAACAACCGACCCCTCATCTAGTACATAGATCCTATCAGCATCTGAAATAGCGGTAAGATTATGAGCAATAATAATGCGTGTACAAGAACTGAATACATTATCTACCGTTGAAATTATCGTATGTTCTGATAGTGGATCCAAGGCAGAGGTAGCTTCATCCAAAAGTAGGATATTGGAACCACGTAGTAGTACTCTGGCGAGACAGACCCTCTGACGCTGTCCGCCTGATAAGTTTCCACCCTCACTTAGTATAGTATCATATCCCTGAGGCAGGCTATTAATAAACTCGTCAACCTTTGCCATAGCAGCTGCATCTAAAATTTCTTCCTCTGTAGCACCACGCCTCCCGTAACGAATATTCTCTCGCAATGTTTCTGCAAATAGAAAATCATCCTGCATAACAGCTCCAATTTCCTGTCTGAGACTGTTTTGAGTAATATCGCGAATATCTACCCCATCTATTGTGATACTTCCGCTATTAACATCATAAAGCCGAAGTAATAATTTTCCGAGAGTGCTTTTGCCAGATCCGCTTTGACCAACTAGGGCAACTTTTTCGCCAGGCTTAGCTTCAATACTCACATTATCTATAGTCAGAATTTTTTCATAGGAAAAATTAATACTATCCATTTTAATGTGACCTTTCGGTGAAATGATTTTTGTGGCATTGGAACTGTCCACAATATCAACAGGTGTCTCAAGCGTATTTAGCATTCTCTCTGCTGGAACCAGCTGTAATCTTGCCGTCTGTATCACGTTAATTAATCCTTTGATTGGATTTGTAAGCGCGGGAAATACGGCAAGAACGATATAATAATCGCCTATTGTCATTTCTCCCTGCATTATTTTTAGACCAACAGGCACGGATACCAGCATCAGAAAAACATGATAAGAATAGTCTACAAAAAATATTTCCCATCCAGAAAAAATACGTTGATTAAATGTGGATCGAACCAGCTTAAATAATTGTGTATTATACCAGTATCTGACTGTTGAGTTACGTCCAAAAGCTTTTGTAATGGGAACTGCTTTTAAACTCTGTCGGAGTATTGCATCCAAACGCTGTGCATGGTTGCGTATTTTAAATTCCCATATACGCAGTCTTGTTACAAACCATTGGCGCCCAAGAAATAAAATAGTAACATAGATAATTGAAATTACAATCATCCACGAATCAATTGTTGCCAATACTAATCCCCATGCGAAAAGATTCTGGATAGGCCAAAGAAAATCATTGATCATTTGACCTACAATCCATGCGCAACCATCTATATCATCAAGTGATCTAAACATATGTTCACCAACCGGTCGTTTACCAAAAAAATTTAATGATAACCTCTGAAGATGCTTATAAAATCTCCATTTCATATCATTTGCGACTCTCAGTGTCAAATACTCGACTATTATCTGGGCGATAAAATGTAACAATAGCATTAATGCCTGAATCGCTATTAATAATACAACGTATCGAACTAGTTGTTCTGAGGTTCCGCGAAGTAATACCTCGTCTATTATGTGTGCTCCAATAATAGTGGGTACTACAGAGGCCAATGCATAAAACTGGAGCACTAGTGATCTGAGTAAAATTTTATCCCAGATTGGTAATGCGTACTTTAGCAAACGAAATAATAGTTTAACCTGTTCCTTACCGGATAAGGTTGATTTTATCTGAATAGGGCTTTGTGTGGGATCTATTTTTATCAAGATAGCGCCTGCTTATTTCTAGTATCATTGTTGCCAGTTTTCCACATTTTTTGATAAAGACCAGGTTGATTTACGAGATTTTCGTGTGTTCCTTGCTGTCTGAGATAACCTTTATCAAGAACGATGATCTCATCAGCATCTAGAATACTATCTATACTATGTGCAACAAAAATCCTAGTTCGACCTTGTTCAATAGTTTGTAAATGTTTTATGATCGAGCGTTCAGTGATTGGATCGAGTGCGGATGTAGCTTCATCTAAAAAGAGAAATTTAGGATCACGAATAATCGCTCGTGCCATTGCTATTTTTTGACGTTGTCCGCCTGAAAGGTTACCATCTTCAGTTAGTAATGTATCCATGCCTTCGGGTAATTCATCTATAATTGTATCCACTCCTGCCATGCGTATGGCATTATCCAGTTGTTTCTTGGTTGCATTAGGATTACCGTAAAGTATATTGTCACGAAGTGTCGCCGAGAATAAGAATGTATCCTGTAACACAATGGCAGTTTGATCACGATAGGATGAAAGGCTTAGTGTGCACAGATCATAACCATCTATGAGTACTCTCCCTGCTGTAGGATCATAATAGCGCATCACCAGATTAAAGATCGTTGATTTTCCAGCACCGGATGGTCCCACGATCGCAACTTTTTTCCCAGGAGGAACGGAAAAAGACAAGTTTGAGATTACTTCAGGGCTGTCTGGTAAATAGCGAAAAGATACATTTTCGAAAGTAATTTCTCCTTTGGGCTTTTGAATAGGTTTGGCATTGGGAGAAATAATAATTTCTGGTCTAATCTCTAAAGTATCAAGCATGCGCTCTGCAGGGACAGCAGTTATTCTAGCATATTCAATATGCCACATGAGCCACTGAATAGGCCCTGTTAACCATCCGATAGCCTGTCCCATTGTGACATACTCTCCAAGAGTCATATCCCCTCTGATAACTAAGATACCACAGACGAGCATGTATGATATATATTGGTTCCAGGAAACAAGAAAACTATTCCCAGTACCCCAGCCTATGTTGAAAATACTATATCTGATTGCCGTACGAAGCCTTTTAATGAGCGCTTTGTAATAACGAATTTTTTCATGATTTTCACGTGAAAGTGCTTTACTTGTTGGGAAAGCACTGAGATTCTCTTGCAGAACTGCGGTTAAGTTTTGCATTGCCTTGTAGTTCTTGAGGCTTAGTCGGCGCAGATAGCTTGCGCCAAAGTGTAGATAGAAAAATTGAATAATCGTAAAAACTGCTATGCATAATCCGGTTATTGGGTTTACTAGCATTATTAAACCTGTAGCGGACAGAACAGACCAAAATAGCTCTATTATTCCTGGGGCAAAATCACAAACAAGAGTAAGAGCATCTTTTGTATCACCCTGTATACGCCACATATGTTCACCAACCGGACGTGATTGATGAAATCTTATCGAAAGGCTTTGCACATGATTATGAATAATTGTTTTTAGTTTGATTTCCATTTTTAACTTCACATAGTGCACCATTATTAACCAAATAATATATGTAAATAGCCAGACGGTAATAATTCCAAGGTTAATTTTTACCCAATACCAAAACATTTCTGGATTTTTTGCTAATAATCCGTCATCGATGATTTTGGCGGTCATCATTATCATAGCAACAGTCAAAAAACTACGGCATAGTCCAATAATAATACGCAATAACAGTTTGTCCCAGACAGGAACAAGAAAAGGAATAAATCGATAAAGAACATGCAAAAATGCTTGGAAACCCATTCGTTCCTGACCTGGTTTTATTTTTAGTTTCATCGTTGTTTAAATACTACCAGGGAATATTATCTGATTTTTCTCTCCGAATGTAAATTCCAGGTTTAATTGATCTATTTTTGAAAAATAGCGCATCGTACCAGATTAAGATATTTGTTTTATCTGAAAATTTTCAAATCGAACCCAGTGTTCAGCATTAGCAGGTCCGTTATAGCATTGAATACTGACACTATCATTTTTTGGAGTTGGCAATTTTCCAGATGCGGCTGTTTTAAATTCCGCTCTCTTTTCAAAATGATATTGAGCTTTCCATAAATCTCTGGATACAATGAAACGTAGCCGTACTTTCTGTTGCTGAATAGATACATCACCCGGGAAAATGAAGATATTATTGCCTGTTTTATGAGGAACGTTTGGCGGATATATGTATTCTTTTACTAGTTTTGCAATTGGCCTAGCATTATTATACCATGTGATTCCTGCTTGTTCATATGGTTGAACAGGGCGGTTATAGTTTGACACACTCACCTCGATCGCAAATGTGCCATTATTTCTATTGGGTGCAGATCGAATTAAAGCATTCTTGACCGTATTTTCATCTCCAGGTACTACCCGAATTTCCAGCCCGCTATCTTGAATGCGCCAACATTCTTTGTTCTGCCTGAGCCACTCCCAGCCTTGTTTTAGTCCACTATCAAAATTGTCCTCAAAAATTATTTTTTCTTTGTTTGAGCTCATAGTTTATGTATTTCCTTATTTATTTTCAATGTTCTATTAGCGCTAGCATGTTAATGCTATAATCTTATTAAATAAGATAATTAATAAATGCTTCTTGATTTATTTAAATACATATGATTAGCTTAATTCTATCTAGAACAAACGTTTGTTCAAAATTTGTATTGTTCGACATAAATAAATTTATCTTACAAATGATAGTAATTGATAATTATTTTATAATTTTTTTAAGGAAGTGATATGCTGCTTAATATAAACCCATTATTGTCTCCAGATTTACTGTCTATTATGCGCTCTATGGGGCACGGGGACAGGCTCATTCTTTGTGACGCAAACTATCCTGCAGCGTCTACTTCAAATAAGGTAATTAGAATGGATGGAGTTAGCATACCAAAAGCAGCAGAGGCCATCTTAAATATTTTCCCTTTAGATAGTTTTATAGAAAGCCCTGTTATTCGAATGCAGATAGATGGTAGTCCTGATGAAATAAATGAGGTGCAGAATGATTTAATTGAAATAGTAAATAATGTCCCAGGTAAAAATTGGATTGTCAGCAGTATCGAAAGAAATCAATTTTATAGAGAGGCCAGAGATACATTTGTTACAGTTGTCACAGGAGACTCCAGGCCATATGGTTGTTTTATTTTTACCAAAGGAGTTATTAAGCCCGATGGAGAAGTTTGGATTCTAAATAAAGATTAGTACTCCTGGCTAATAAAGAAATTATTTGAACTGATATAATATATTTTTATTCATTTTTTTTCAATTAACTGATTCTTATTCAGCGCTCATTGTAGAGAAAAAGTCTTCCATAATTTTATCCCTTTCAAAATTTTCCCAAATAGTTAGATGGTCAGGATGATCTGGTCTGTCTTTCCATTTACCATCAATTAATTCTGGCTTCGGGATTCGGGTTGGGACTGCCCAGGAAGGATTTTTTACGATTGCCACAGCTGCCATATCGAACAGAGCACGAGTGGGCGGGTTTTCAGAATACGGAATGTTTTGAAAAAGATTCACGGAATAATCTCCAAAGTTTGTAAAAGAGCCACCATGTCTTCCTATAATCGGAGCTGCAATATTAGGTCCTTTACCAGGCATAATTTTTTCTATTTCATCTAGTGATGCCCTAACCGCATCAGTACCAGTAGGCTTACCGTATCTTACCAATGCAATCTCAAATTCGACATCTGATTCGATTATATACTCAAGAGCTTGTAGATCATTGTCCTGATTGTATTCTCCAGGTTCAGGATAATTTGACCCGAGCCAGACTATCCTAATATTAGGTATAATAGCAGGTTCTTTTAATATAGCGAGGGCAATATTTGTTAGTTTCCCTATTGGCAACAATACAAGTTTTTCAGTAGAGCTTTCCCTCGCTCTTGAAACAATGAAATCAACCGCCTCTGATCCATCATAATCATGCTCGTTTATCGTATTTTTTATTTCATTAAATGACCCGGTTGCGCCTTTAAAAAGATCAACCTTTGACTCCCATTCACATAGTCTAACAATCCTTAATGCTTCTTCATAATGATCATCAATACTGCCTCCATTTACTGTTTTATTTATTGTGATCCCTTCAATATTAAAAACCTGACTATTAAAAAGCATATACGCTATCGCATGCTGGTCATCGAGCTCATTATTTGCATCGGTATCAAGAATGACCCTGATTTTTTTTTGTTCTGCTTCTAATATCATGATAATAAAACTACATTATAATTATTTATTATATCTTATTGTGGCTAGAAAACTGTAAACTATTTGTTTAACAATGATAGGATATCTTTTTCGTTTGGAGCTGAAGGCTGTGCGCCGAGAACGGTTACTGATAGTGCCGCTGCAGCATTTGCAAATCGGATAGCGTTTTTAATTTCTTGGCCATCAGAAAGTGCTTTGGCTAATGCTCCATTAAATACATCACCAGCCGCTGTGGTGTCAACCGCGTCCACGTCAAAAGATGGGATTAAGCAGTTTTCATCACTAGTCGATAAATAAGCGCCCCTATCTCCCATAGTTATTATTACAGTCTTAATTTCTTTATCATGTAATCTTTGACATGCGGCTCTGGCACTATCTTCATCAATGACTTGGACCCTTGTAAGCTGTTCTACTTCGATTTCATTGGGCGTTAGAATGTCTACATTTTTTAATATAATATCTTCTAATTCTGTAGTCGGTGCAGGATCGAGAATAAATAGTCCTTTTTTATCACTAGTTTTTATTGCTATATATTTTAACGTTTCCATCGGAATCTCTAGCTGGCACAAAATTATGTCTGCTTCAGAGATATTATTATCTGCTGATTCTAATTGTTTTGGTATTAATAAAGAATTTGCTCCAGATGCAACACCTATGGTGTTTTCACCTTCTTGATCTACAAAAATAAAGGCTACCCCAGTGGAAGTATTATCTACTGATTTGATATAGGTGGTATTTATACCATCCTTAGCAAAATCTTCTAGTGCCTTATCTCCTATGGCGTCATTGCCTAAACAAGAAATAAAAGTTACTTCAGCACCAGCTCTTGCTGCTGCAACAGCTTGGTTTGCGCCTTTTCCGCCTGGAGCAGTACTATAATGGCCGCCTAATAAGGTCTCGCCTGGATTGGGCATTCGTTCTAATTGCATAATCATATCCAAATTAGTGCTGCCTATAACTGTGAGTTTTCCCATATATTTATTTTCTTAATTTTTTAGAGGGCATCAGTAATCTTACTGAATTTCTTTCAATTAGCTTCGTTGATAGAACAACAATTTTTGATTCTTTAGGCTCCTTAGATAGAGTTTGACCTTCTTTGCCTATCTCTGCCATTAATAGTTTAAATGCAACATGGCCAATCTCATCTGTTTGCTGTGCTATAGTACTCATTGGCGTAGCCAGGAATTCTGAATGGGGTTGGTCATCGTCAAAGGTTATCATGGATATGTCATTAGGGATGTTTAATTTTTCTTCCATTATTGCCCTCATTGCTCCCAGTGAAATAAGATTACTGAAAGCGAAAATCGCGGTTGGTATTGGATTCATATTTAATAGGATTTTAGTGCTGGTATAACCATTTCTTGAACCAAAATCATCACCAACTATATAGTTGCCATTAATTTTAATATTATTTTCTTTTAATGCTGAGAGAAAACCTTTCATCCGAGAATTATTAACAGATGTATTGTGTTTTCCCTGTACACAGCCGATTACTTGATGATTATTTTGAATTAGATGATTGGCAGCGTCAAAGGCGCCGTCATAGTTATTTGAAATTACCTGAGGACACTTTAGATCTGGAAAATGTCGGTCAGCTATGACCAGGGGAATTTTGGAATCTATTATTTGTTTGAGAACGTTAATATCTTCGCCAACTGGAAGGATGATAAGACCATCTACATTTCTACTCCTAAGATTCCTGATAGATTCTATTTCTAATTGCTGTTCTTCTTGAGAATCTGAAAGGATGATAGAATACCCGATTTTCCTTGCGGCAATCTCAATAGTGCGACAGATTCTAGAAAAGTATGGGTTACTTATGTTTGGGATGATTAGTCCGATAGTGTGAGATTTTCGAGTTCTCAGGCCTCTTGCGATTTGATTAGGGATATACCCAATTTCTGTTGCAATCTTGAGTACTAGTTCAGAAGTGGATGGACTTATACGAAAAGATTCAGCCTTTCCATTAAGTACACGAGAAACAGTCGAAGCAGAGACGCCTGTTTTTTTTGCTATATCTTTAAGGCTGGGTTTTTTCATTAAAATACAATTAATTCATTTATCGACTGAGGATATAATGCAGGGAATCTTTTTAAACAGTTATTTATACAATAATAAGATTTATCCAAACGACCTTTAATATAACCACATTAAAACCAACATGAAATGTAATTTTGTTCATTTGTGCAAATATTATACTAAAATTTGTATTTATTTTTATCAATAATAAAACCAAAAATAAATACAAAAATAAATAATCATGAAAATTTTAGGCCAACAGAAAATAAAGTTATACTTTCTTTTTTTTGATTGAAATCAACCAATAAAAAGTATAAAAAATATTTAAAACCAGTTTACAATAAAGAATCTTTAGAACAGATATATAAATAATATATCACACAATATTTGTAATGAATGTAGGTACTGATTACTACCTAAAGGTTAATTATTTATAGTCCCAATCAAAGTATTTTATAGTATTTGCAGATTTGGTATTGAATGCATTAATACCAGTTCGTACATTTAGCTGGCGAATCCAGGCGTATTGAACAAACGTTTGCGTAATTATGATTAATAATTTTCAATTCATATATTAATAATTAATCTATTATTTTAGTTCAAATGGAGTATAATGTTACAAAAAGATTATAATGAAAAAGTTTATGCTGGTGTCTTAGGGAAAGTAATCGGTGTCTATGCCGGGAAACCTTTTGAAGGCTGGGAATTTGATAACGTTTACCAGATAAGGCTAGACGTAAAAGATAACAAACTTACGGGCAGCATAAATGGCGAAGTACTGATTGAGGGAAACGATTCGGACTTTGAGGATGGTGGAATTGCACTTGTATTGAACGAAGGGCGCTCATTCACTAATAATGTAAAGGTACAAGGTATCTAACTCTGTAATCTTAATTGCTTATTGACTATATAGCTTTAGATACCATTTTTATATAGATTATAGTAGTCTTTAAAGGTGGGAAAGAGCATTGGTAATAGACATATTTTTTATTAATTGGCAAGTGAACAGCGCATAAATTATTGTCGCACGATTACCCTTTATTATTTCTCAGAAAAACCCCCATTGCCAGGATAAGGAGAATAAGATGACACTGAAAATTACTTGGAAAAAGGGTCCTGTTTATCCGGCATTAATTAAAGGTCCCGCGGCAGGTATTGTGGGCGGATGTTTCCTTGTCGCTGGGGGAATGTCTCATCCCTGGAGAGAGGTAGAGTATGGATTTTGGATGGGAGTTGATGAAAAAATAGAAACCACTCCATCGCTAGTTTTAAACAGTCAGCAGATTAAAGCCCCAGCAGGTAGCTGGCATCCTCTTCCACCCTTACCGATTGGTCCTGGCTGGACATCAGGAGCCGCGGTTGCAGGCGGTTTAGCGGTAGTTGGTGGACGTCGCGAAGCGGCCGGAATGCGTTCCACTTCCGATGTTTGGTTTTTGGATCTCAGTGGAGTTCAAGGAACCTGGGAACGACTTGCAGACCGTCCAGCGCCGGCGATGGTCGCGACCACGATAGCGGATGGAGACCTGCTGTATACCACTTTTGGTACGGACTGGCAACCACACGAACATGCCCTGAACGATCGCAATATCTACCGTATGGATGTTGCCAAACGATCGGGATGGGAGGTTGTGACTCAATTTCCTGGTAAACCCAGATGGTTTGCGGGAGTGACTGTCTGCAACGGTAAATTATACGTTATCGGTGGACGTGATAAACCTGTAGGCGGTGTAAATGACATACAGCCATATAATGCACACAGACTTGATTCAGATGGCTCGACCGTTTATGTTGCTTTCCGTGAAGTCTGGGTGTGCGATCTAGAAAATGGCCAATGGAAAGAATTAGAGCGTCCGCCCCGGGCCTTTGGGTGCGAGGCATTTACTGTAAAGGATCGATGGATAGTGATGACCGGTGGTGACAGTTCGGTGGTATATCCAGAGGGAGTGTCTGTGGCAATTAAGAGCTATGAGTATGAGTTGGATTTCTTATGCTACTCTGACGAGGTTTGGGCCTTAGATACCCGTACGAATAAGTGGTCGTGCTTAGATCCGCTTCCATACGGTGTCTGTTCACACCGGGTTGCAACCTGGAACGATCGCGTGTTTACAATCGGAAACGAGATTGTTGACAACCAAAGGAGCAACGCCTATGGCACCGTTTTTGAGGGTATAATTGAGATTATCTGAGTTTTATTCGTTAGCATGTTGACCTGTGATATAATTAACTCCAAACTGAAGTAATTATATTCGGGACTGATTCATTAAATTATGATTTCTGTTAAAATTCGAATTCTACTTCTGATGGTAATTGTTGTGGCCATTTTTTTTCTAGCTATCATTCCAACGATAAAAGGCAGAGCCAATAATCAGCGATTTGTTGAATGGTCAGAGGTCGTTGATGATCCTGAAAAACATTTGACTTTCAATATAATATCTTTTCACAGCCCAGGCTGGCAGGGAAAAGAATCATTTGCGGTAAAGCTTCTGGAAGAGCGTTTTAATATTACACTTAACTATGATGCTATAGATAGAGTTTCTTTTAACAATAAAGGGCCACTAGCCATGGCGGCCGGCATTATACCAGATGTTTTTCCTCAATCCTATTCCGTCTTATCTCGTTCTGCTCAACATGGCTTTATTATGCCACTGCCGACTGAGGTCATAATAAAATATGCTCCTACCTTTGCACGTATCTTAAGAGACAGTTCTGATCTTAGTTGGATCGCCGGCAGGGTAAACAATCAGCAGTACTGTCTGCCCATGGTGCAGCCAACCAGGTCGCACCCATACCCTGGTATATGGCGTAAAGACTGGCTGGACGCGGTTGGTATTAAAAAAATACCTGATACTATTGATGAATTTACTGCCGCATTCGAAATTTTTCAGGAGAGCAAACCCGATGCTCGGAGTTTTATATCAGCATTTTCTGGTGTATTAGATGAGGATCAGAAAAAAAGAATTCTCGAGAAGGCAAACCCTGTGTGGGGAATGAGTGGAGATATCCATCATTACAATGAGGGCATGTTCTCTGAAATATTTGGAGCGTTTAATGTGCAGCCATTTCAGTGGATTCTAATTGATGGGGATTTACAATGGGGTGGTATACAGCCTGAGTCAAAAAAGGCACTTGAACAATTAAAAATCTGGCGCCAGATGGGTTATATACACCCTGATTTTGTGCAGGATCATCATTCTAGAGAGGCGTTCCAAAAACTCTACTCAGGTATTACTGGCTATATGTCTCGCTGGGCCACTTATATTGAACTACACCCTGACAGAGAGAGAATAAGGACCATGGCAAGGTTACAGCGCGAAAGAGACATCGAAATGTTAGAAAAACTTGGAAAAACTGAGGTTGAGATAAATCGGTCGATTTCCAATGCAGAAAACAATGGAAGATATGTCAGTCTCTGGACATCGGCGACAATTCCCGCCGGTCCTGGAGGGCACCGTGGTATCCGAATGCCAGGGGCAATAGGAGACTGGACAGAACCGTTTGTTTTTGGCGCTCATCTCAAAGATGAGCCGGAGAAAGTTATAAGATGGTTGCGTATGGTAGAGACAGTTCTTAATGATGAAGAATTAATGATACAACTGTCCATTGGAAAAAGAGGTCTGCACTGGGATTGGCAAGCTCCTAATGATTCTTTTATAGTAAAAACATATGACCAAGACTCTGTAAATATACGTACGCAGTATGGTGATTTTTATTTTTCAGTTTACCAAGAAAGTACCATCGTTGCTCTTCCGCCATATGATGGCTGGCTCAGCAGAAGGGATGAGGGATTATATTATGACCTATGGGGCATTGATATTGGAGCAGCTTTGCTAGGGGTCCCTCTTCCTTGGGAGATCAATAAACGGCACCAGTCAAAACAACAACTGGAGTGGAACCAAACGTATCGAAATAAAAAATTTGCAGATATAGGAGTTTTTTCTGATGCTGAAAGTATAGTTCCGTCTAAGGTTGCTCCTTTATTAAAACGTATAATCGCTTACCAGCAGACTGCGTACGCTGAATTTATAAGTGGTAATCGTAATCTAAATGAGTGGGATGAATTTGTAGAGCAATTTCAAAAAATTGGTGGGAGTAAGGTTTTAGAGACCATGCGTGGTTACTATAAGTCCATGAAAATTATTAACTCCCAGGTAGATTCAATTTTTGTATCTTTGATCCAATAAACAGCAATGATTATAGTTTACAGGGTGAATAGAATTTAGAATGAAGAGAAACAGCATACTTTTGTATATGTTTTTGCCTTGTGCGGTATACTATTTCATTTTTGATTATATCCCAATGGGCGGACTGATGATCGCTTTTAAGAATTATAGTATTAATGATGGTATTATCGGCAGCCAGTGGAGCGGATTATATCATTTTAAAATGCTATTTGGTGGTTCTGAATTTTTGCTGGTTCTTCGAAACACATTGGTCATAAGCATCATCAAAATAATATGTGGATTTTTTGCTCCAATAGTGTTTGCGATTTTATTGAATGAAATAAGGATTGGGTATTTTGCCAGGGCAATCCAGTCCTTTAGCTTATTACCTTACTTATTCAGTTGGGTGATACTCGCGGGTATTTTTCGGTTAATCTTTGCGACCAATGGCCCAGCAAATGAATTGATCGCTTCTATAGGTTTTGATAAACCAGTCAACTGGCTTACAGATGATCTATGGTTTATTTTTGTGATTGTGGTGACAGATATTTGGAAGGGAGTAGGAATCGGGGCGATTATTTATCTTGCATCAATCGCGGCCATCCCTGTTGAGCTTTATAGGGCAGCAAAGATAGACGGAGCAAACCGTTTTCAGCAAATGTTTCATATAACCCTGCCCCAGTTAAGACCGACCATGATAACTTTGCTCATCTTAAGCATGGGTGGTTTTCTGAGCGCTGGATTTGACCAAATATATAATATGTATAATCCTCTCGTATATGATGTGGCGGATATCATTGATACCTATGTCTTGCGCATGCTTACAGAACTAAATTTTGAAATTGCTACCGCGGCCGGTATGTTTAAGTCAGTTGTTGCTGTGGTATTGATTGTAACATCCAACACAATATCAAAGCGACTTTCTAATGGAGAGCAAGGACTTTATTAGCGATGATTAAAGAGTCATTTGGTTCCAGATTATTTGATGTGATTAATGTATCCTTGTTGCTGGTAGTATCTTTTTCTATGTTCTATCCACTGCTCTATTGTTTTGTTCTAAGCGTGAGCCCTGAGGCTTATGCCTCTCAAGGTGGTCTGTTCTTGTATCCTAAGGCATTTGATTTTACAGCATATCAGGCAGTATTTACTGAGCCTAATCTTATGTCTGGTTTATTAAACAGTCTTTTCCGAGTCTTGATTTGTGTGCCAATCTCAGTTTTTTTTACTGCGCTGTGTGCGTATCCGCTGTCGCGTAAGGATATGCCATTCCGCAGGCCAGCATTTTTATTTGTTTTGTTTACGATGTTGTTCAGTGGTGGTATGGTTCCGGTCTATTTACTCTACCACAGCATTGGATTATTAGATAATCCTGTGGTCTATCTTATCGGAGGCTTGATGTATGCTTTTAATGTTATACTCACAAGAAATTATTTTCAAAATATTCCTGAGAGTATGCACCAGGCGGCGATCATAGATGGAGCGAGTGAGTGGTATGTATTTTTCAAGATATACCTTCCTCTATCGCGACCTATTTTGGCCACTGTCGCCATGTTTCAAACTATTTTACACTGGAACGCTTGGTTTGATGCGATGATATACATGACTAGTGACAGTAAAGTAGTGTTGCAGACTTTTCTCCAGAGGATTGTGATAGGTGAACAATGGCAAAGTATCCGTGATTCGTATGTTGGTCTGCCGCCAGAGTCTATCAAAGCCGCAACGGTAGTAATTACAATTGTGCCTATTTTATTTATTTTTCCATTTGTCCTGCGTCATTTTTCTAAAGGAATCATGCTAGGCGGACTAAAAGAATAGGGTGATATAGATATGAGTGAGTTGGTTTTAAAAAAAGTAACAAAAATATTCAATAATAAGGTTGTAGCCGTACGTGATTTTGATTTACGGGTTGAATCAGGAGAGTTTATGGTGTTAGTCGGTCCATCTGGTTGTGGAAAGTCAACGACACTGTCCATGATAGCGGGCTTGGAAGACACCACCAGCGGAGAGATTCATATTGACAATCAAATGGTAAATAGCCTGCCGCCAAAAGATCGTAATATTGCAATGGTATTTCAAAATTATGCTTTGTATCCTCATATGAAAGTATATGATAATATGGCCTTTAGTCTCAAACTCAGAGGCTGGAAAAAAGATGATATTCAGAAACATGTTTATGAGGCTGCGGAGATCCTTGAGCTGACAGAATACCTTGAACGGTTACCGAAAGCGCTTTCAGGTGGTCAGCGTCAGCGTGTGGCGCTAGGCAGGGCAATCGTGAGAAAGCCAAAAGTTTTTTTATTTGATGAGCCTCTTTCAAACCTTGACGCTAAAATGAGAACCACCATGCGCGTAGAGTTGAAAAAGCTACACGAGAGACTTGGTGCGACCATGATTTATGTTACCCACGATCAGACGGAGGCGATGACACTAGGCGATCGAATATGTGTGATGAACGATGGTGAATTACAGCAGATGGATACACCGTTAGAGGTTTATAATCATCCAGAAAATATTTTTGTAGCAGGCTTTATTGGATCACCGCAGATGAATTTTATTGATGGAAAATTAGAGCAACAAGAGAATCGCTATGACTGTGTAACAGATCAGTTTAGAATGCGGTTTGAATTAGTTCCAACATCGAATGGTGAAAGTTTCAATCATGATATTAAGGTTGGTATCCGTCCGGAAAAGTTTTTTAGAAATTCTCCTGATAAAAAGAGCAAAAATATAATTGGTAGAGTAAGCTTGATCGAGCCAATGGGGAATGAGACCTATATCTATTTGGAGTGTAGCCAGCAGAATCTGATCGCGCGTGTTAAGGCTGACAACACCTTTCGCATAGGAGATCAGATCGAGCTGTGGGTATCACCCGATCATTGTAATATTTTTAATGCAAAAACAGGTAAAAGAATTTTTACAAAGAATATAAATTAAAAAAGGAGTCTAATAATATGTTGTACACGCATCTAGGAAGAACAGGACTTAAAGTAAGCCGTTTGTGCTTAGGGACCATGAATTTTGGCCCGGGAGCAGACAAAAAAACATCATTTAAAATAATGGACAAGGCAATAGATCATGGAATTAATTTTTTTGATACTGCAAATGTATACGGAAACTATGGTGGCACAGAGTCAATTATAGGAGACTGGTTTGACCAAGGAGGTCATAGAAGAGAAAAGATAGTGCTGGCCACCAAGGTCTATGGTGGGTCCGCAGATGGCTGGTATGGCTGGGATAAGGACTGGCCAAATGCTTCAAAGTTGTCTGCAAAGCATATAATCAGCGCTTGTGATGAAAGCCTAAAACGGTTAAAAACAGAATATATAGACCTTTACCAAATGCACCACATCGATCGTGATACACCATGGGAAGAAATATGGCAGGCGATGGAGATCTTAGTCTCTCAGGGAAAGGTTATATATGTTGGCAGCAGTAACTTCGCTGGCTGGCACATAGCAAAGGCGAATGAGATAGCAAAAAGTAGAAACTTTATGGGACTCGTTTCAGAGCAAAGCTTGTACAACCTCTGTCAACGATCTGTAGAGCTAGAGGTATTACCCTCTTGTGAAGACTATGGGCTAGGATTTATTCCCTGGAGCCCACTCGCAGGTGGAGCATTAGGCGGGAAGCCATCTGGCCATAAAAAATCAAGGAGGAAGGCATCTACCTATATGTACGAAAAATTTGAGGAACAGTTAGATACCTATTTTTCTGTTTGTCAAGAATATTCCATAAAACCTGCGCAGTTATCATTATCTTGGTTGCTTCATAATCCGGTTGTGACCGCGCCTATCATTGGCCCACGAACGGTGTCTCAGTTGGATGAGTCTTTGGTTGCGATAGACTATAATATCGATCAAGGTTTGTTGAAAAAGATAGATGAAATCTGGCCCGGGCCTGGCGGCCATGCGCCAGAGGCTTATGCCTGGTAAAAATAGTATTCTAAAATAAAATATCTAGATCGTGAGTTTACCCGGCGACATAAATAAATATCAAAGACCTTTCACAAAGTTTAGAGAACATCAGTTCTTTGTCCATGTCCTTGCTCAGGATAGATTGTATGATGCACAAAGTTTTGAGCAGATACCAAAGACAAATGGGATTGATGTTCTTGCAAAACGTTTATCATTTGGGAGTGGCACTCAGACCTGTGAAGGTTCTATCGCACTTAAAATAAGAGTGTGCGACCACGACAGGGATATCAGCTGGACAGTTAGTGCCACATGCCCGCGCTTGATAAAAGGCATCAAGGTCGAGATAACGAATATTCCGTTCAAGAGTTTGACTGATCCTTTTGGGCAGAATATTGATATTGATGACGGCAGCGGATACGCATCAACGTTTCCCGCAGGTGCATATCCAAACAGGGTACTACCAACAAGCGATATTAGTGAGCGCGGCTCCTGGCTTCCAATGTCACCAGCACAGTTTATGCTGATCAATGCTCCCGATCATACTATATTAATACGAAGCGAGGACTATCCTCCTCAATTCAAACGGTATTGGTTCTTTAGAAATGGGAGGATGATAAACCTTGTTACCTATACAGAAGCTAATGGATCAGAAAAGAAAAAGATTTTTTCATCTCCCCGTTATTTCCTTGAGAAATTTGATAGTATATCTGATGCTGTTAAAATACATGCAGGATGGATGAGAAATGCTTACAAGCTTGTACCCTTCAATGAAAGGAAAGATGTTCCAAAGTGGGTGAAAAATATTTGTTTAAACCTTAATTTTCATTGCCACGCAACAGATGGCGCAGTCCTAAATACTTTTTCTACTATAGAGAAAAAGTTAGAGCAAACAGCAAAATTTTTCGATCCAAAACTTACACACATACACATAGTTGGGTGGGATGGTCAATGGGACTATACCTGGCCGGGTCTTATTCCTGACCTAATACTAGGCGGAGAAAAAGGACTAAAACAGCTAGTGAAAAAGGCGCATGCCTTTGGCTATCACATTGACTTGCACATGAACGTTATGGGACTAAGCTATCAGAACCCTGATTTTGAGAAAATAAAGCACTTCCTAGAGCACCAAATACGCGACATCCAGGATCGGAGGGTTGACTGGGAATACGATTGGGATGGGGACGAGGTGGATGAAAAAATATTTGCATATATTTCACCAGATCATAAACCCTGGCGTGATTATCTTATCGATCGGATACTAGCGGTCGTAAAAAAATACCAAATAGATAATGTTCATCTTGACCAGGCTACAACAATCATCAACGACAATCGACACAATCATGTTCGGGGTTTAAATGCTCTTTTTAAGGAACTTAGAGAGGTCTTGCCCCCAGAGATTGTGATCTCAGGTGAGGGCACATCAGAGCCGGTTTTAGGATTATATCCGTTAGCAACACATATGGTAAATGCAGATCAGTCAATTGTGCCACAACTACTTTTTGACCCCTTTGTTCGGATTTTTGAATACGGGCACCCGACAAAACCTGGTAGAAGTATTTGGTCTAATCCATGGAGAAAAACAAAAGAGACTATAGAAAAAGAGACTGCAACAGGGGATTCGAGATCTTTTTATGAAAACTTAAAAAAGATAGAAGAAAGAAAAATAATTCCGAGTATCTTATTTAAGAATGATACTATACGGGCTGATAGCGTGGAAGCAAAAGCAGTGTATAAGGTTGCAGCCCGAATCCGTGACCAGCTGGAGATTGATTGATTTTACCTTTTCCTTTTTCGTTTTATAAGCGATTAAGATCATTTTGTGTTGTTCATTTGTGCATTTACACTAAAGAAATAAATTTTAATTTGCGTTTCGATATTCTCCATAATTTTTGAATATAGTTAGAAAGAACAATGTATGTATTTTTTTATTTAGGGTTTATTCTATAGATGAATAATCTTAAGTATTTAGAGAAATTAAACTAAAGATTTCCCGTATTAATAGATGGATAACAAATTTCATTTAAATAATAATATAACATTATCTTATTTTTTGTTTGTAAACACATAGTTCGCATTATTACATTCAATTCGACATCTAAATAATTTGAACAAACGTTTGCGTTGTTTCAAGTACAATTTATTTCATTTAATACAAGGAGTTCAGAATGAGTTACAGTATTAAAACCAAACAGTCCTCACTAATCGTAATCTTACTAATAGCATTCGGATCTAGCCTTTTAGCTACTACGACCGGTAAAATTTCTGGTGTAGTCACTGACCAGTCTACTGGCAGTGCACTCGCCGGTGCTAATGTTATGGTAGATGGTACCAGTCTGGGTACGAGTACCTCAGAAGACGGATCATACTTTATTATTAATGTTCCATCTGGAGATCACAGTGTTTCTGCTTCATACATCGGATATGAAAAAGTTATAATGACCGGATTAACCGTTCGGATTGGTAAGACAACTGATGCGGATTTTGCTCTTAGCAGTAGTGCAGTGGAAGGTGCCGCTGTTACTGTTGTCGCAGAAAAACCTATCGTAAGGAAAGATCTTACCGCCAGTGAGCAGCTTGTCTCATCCGATGAGTTTGAAAAAGGGTTCGCTCGTTCTATTCAAGAGGCAATGGAAACAAAGCCAGGAGTATTCAGGGGCCGTTTTCGCGGGGGTGCAATCAACGGATCAGTATACATGCTCGATGGCGCAAGTTTAAACAGCGGACTTCTTTCAGAAAATTATCAGGGTATAAATCCTACCTCGGTAGAGTCGATTACAATTCAAACTGGTGGCTATAATGCTGAATATGGGAGCGCCATGTCAGCCATTGTAAATGTAACGACCAAGCGAGCCAGCGAAGGTATCCATGGCTCTTTCTTAACGCGCATGCGCCCTGCAGGGAAGTATCACCATGGAGACCATATT
>CEVQ01025902.1_pt1 | contig 21545 bp, 14 predicted proteins | sample 356551 | NCBI WGS metagenome assembly CEVQ01 (sample SAMEA2623756, study PRJEB7988) | marine metagenome | biome: marine biome (ENVO:00000447); feature: mesopelagic zone (ENVO:00000213); material: "saline water (ENVO:00002010), including plankton (ENVO:xxxxxxxx)" | depth 250 m | reverse complement strand
TAGATACTATCGCCGCAGCCGCCGGTGGGACCCGCCACAGCTCCGGCAAGGGTCGAGGTCAGGACCGGAATGAGGGAGAAGTCGCTGGAGGGCAGGTCGCCGTTGATGCCCAATATAGCGAGAACGTTCTCGCCGGCGCGAATCTTGTCCATGGAGATATTAAAGCGGTCAAGGTCATCTCCAGCCTCGTGGTTCGAGGTCGAGGTTGATTCATAGTCAACCGCTCCGTCAGGAGCGTTGTTCGATCGAGCGATCTCCTCTCCATTGATGAAGGCGACAAAAGCATCGTCATAATCCATGATGAGGGTCAGCTCCTCGATGGCAGCCGGGTCTTCGAGCTCGAAGGTCTTCCTGATAAATACGGTCGTATAGTTATTCCGCATGTCGCCGAGAACGGTGGCGTCATCTCCATCCCCGTAGCCGAAGCCGCTCTCACCCGTCTCCCAGGTCTCATCGTCGTAGCCGAGACGCGTCCAGGCGAGACCGTCTCCCGGGGGATCCTCCGTACCCCGGAAATAGCGCCAGGATTCTCCCGTATCAATAAGCCGGCTGCCGCCATCGTTGTTGCGGCGCGCGCCGCCTTCGACCCCCAGGGTGATGTTGGCATCGAAATAGCCAAGGCGCTCAGTAACGGTCGTGTCGACCTCATCGACGACATCGTAGACATCCTCGGGTGGAAACATCACCTCGGCGTAGCCGTATCGCTGGCGCATCTGGGCCCGGGAGAAGACCGCTCTCCTGACAATCAGCAGCTCCTCGTAATAAAGACGAGCGAACTCGGGTACGGCAAAAAATCTCTGGAGCCCGTCGGCCTCCGGACGAAAGAGCCTCTCATTGCTGCCGGTAAAGGTCTCCTCCAGGTCCCAGCACAGGATCAGCCATTTCCCGGCATCGGGGCGATCGGCATCGGCAGGCATGCGATAGAGGAAATAATCTTCCCCTCCATCGTTCCAGATGCCCCCATCGGTATTCGTTACACATGCCATGATGGCAAAGAAGCGCGCCCATTGCCGAACATCGATCAGCTCCTCGGCTCTCTGCCTGAATTCGGCCTGGGGAGTTTCGTCGGCATCAAACATTCTCGTCAGCTCGATGACATCGCTGAAATCATCCTCATCCTCATTCGACCTCTTGTCGTAAATACGGCGGTAGTCTTCAGGGTCGGTCCCCTGGTATTCCAGGTTGCCCATTACCCGGCCGCCCGGGTCCATTGGGCGGTAGAAGTTACCTCCTGAATTGCCGGCGAAGAAACGCGTGAGGAAGTCATCGTCATAGGCCTCCTTGCGAATGTAGCGGGTGTCGTAATTACGTCCCACAACTCCGGCAAAATGCAGGACAGCGTTCCATTCCTGGGGGTAAGGCGCACCAGCTCTTCGATAGAGATCGGAAGAGAGAAGCTCGTTGAAGGTCGAGGTGCCGAAATCATTTCCATTACCCGCAAGCAGATTGATATTTCCAATACCCTTGCAGGAATTCTCCGGCGGGAGCCTGATCTTGAAGGCCTTGTTGGTCAATCGACGTGAGTTCTCGCCTCGATAACGAACACCGGCGCAATAGTAGATCTCTCCATCGCAGATCAGCGTCGCCGGCAGGAGAACGTTGCTGTCCTCATCGCGGTCCTCAAGCTCATCGCTGTCGTTCGGATTCATGATGATGCGGAAGACCGCAGCGCCGGTATCCGGCGGATTCGAATTATCTACCTCGTAGAGATAGAAGACCCCCTGGAACCCGCGGAAAGGGTCCGCCTCCGGCTCAAGCGGCAGACGAACTCTGCCGCCAGCGCCAGTCGCGGCAACGACCGAGAATCTAACGATGTCCCCATCATCCTGCGCCGGGATACTGGCTGAGAAGACGCCATCCTGGGCGAGCTCATCAGGACCCGCGCCATCGTCTCGAAGATTCGCGTTGCCGGAGGGGCCTCCCGCTATCGACCATTGGACCTCGGCCTCGGTCAGAGCCTCGAGAGCCGAGATCGAGCAGGTCACCACCACGGCCTCATCGCTGCGCGGAACGGCGGGGGAATGCTTCACCGACCTGATCGAGGGGGCGGGGTCCGCCTCAAAAACTGAGTTCTGGGAACCGGGAGTTCCACCGGCATCATTGGAGGCCCTCCAGGAAACACCGGCCCGGTTGCCGAGGCCCGGGTTGATGAGTTCGATGGTGGGGCCATCTCCATCCGCAAGTATCGGCCAGGTGCTGCCGCGGAAGGTGCGATCGTCCACTCCATCATCGGGATCCTCGTCATTCTTCGCGCCGCCGTCTCCGTAGATCACCCTGTCGACACGGTTACCGAGACCATCACGCAGGTTGATCGTCTCGGTGGCGTGGTTGAGACGCCCGGACCAGTCGCCGACGACATTTTCGACACCATCGTGGAGCGCCGAAAATTCCTCCAGTGAAGAGGCTACGACAAGGTAGGCTCCGGCAGCCAGGATGGTGCCGGGCTCGAAGGTATACCTGATTCCATTGGTGAGCTTCCAGCCGCCAAGGTCCACAGCTTCCTCGCTGCGGTTCAACAGCTCAACCCACTGACGAGCGTCCGAACACTGTCGGGAGCAGTCCTTGCCGGCGGGAACATAGGGCGGATGAAAATGAATCTCGTTGATGACCACCGGTGAGCTGTACGCATAGGTGTTGGCCGCGCCGTTGGTCGGCTGGTCCAGCACGTAGACATCTTCATCCCCCTCAGGGAAACGGCCCACACTTCGGCCAGGCGTCTCGATCTCGACATCGATGTCATCGAGAACAGTGCGGCCATCGGCCGCAAGCAGAACATAGCGGGCGCCGCCGGCTGGAACAGGAAGAGCCAACACCTTGCTGTCAAAGACTACAAACTCTCCCGGGGCAAGAACGGTCCCGCCGGGAATCTCGTAGAGAAAATTACCGCGACTGGAGAGCAGGACATTACCGCTGAGGTCGAGCTCCTCGTCCTCGGGATTGAAGAGCTCTATAAAGCCCGGGTCATCCCCTTCACCGGCCAGCAGCTCGTTGATAATTCTTCCGATGTAGGGATTTGCCGATTCATCTTCCTTCTCATCCTGAGAGTTCTCCGCCATGAGCAGATCGGCGGCGATATAGAAGTCCCTGCTGTTCCGTGTAGCATTGACACCCTGGAGCGCGAAAACATTTTCGCCCTCAACCAGGAGGTCTGCAATGCCGGGGAGCTCAACACGAGCCGTTTCGTTGCGGCTCTCATCCCCGGTGGCATCAAAGGCAACCGGTTCCCCGGGGTCGCCAACATTGTCCCTGGCCACCTCCGTACCATTTACGTAGGCGACAAAGGCATCGTCATAGGAGACTGTCAGGCTGAGATCAATCGACCCATCGGTAATTGCCGCCAGGGTGTCCTCTGTAACTGTAAAGTTACTGCGGATGTAGTAGGTGTTGAACTCGCGGCGCATATTGCTGATCTGGGTCGAAAAGTTGAAGCCGACCCGCTGCCCGTACCCGAAGCCTCCCTGGGCCTCGCCCCAATCCTCGTCATCAAAGTCAAGCCGGGTCCAGGCATCTATCGGATCCGAAGGGTTTGAGCGGCCGGCGAAAGTCCTCCAGATACCCTGTGACGAGACGATAGGACGCGGACCTCGCTGGCTCAGGCGCGAGGGCAGCACCCTGCGTGAGTTGACCCGTCCGGGAGTTCCCCCGAGAGTCTTGCTGGGCTTCCAGTTTCTCGCCAGGCTATTGGCATTGTCAACGCCGGTAAACTCCAGCGACGGCCCCCGGCCATCCGGCCGGCCTGACCAGGGCGTACTGTCGTCATAATGAACCCGGCTGATCATCTGCCCCTTCGAATTGAGAAGCTCGAGGATCTCGCCGCCATTATCCAGCTGACCAAGATAGGGTCCCAGGACGCGCTGCAATCCATAGCGAGCCGCTGCGGCCGCAGGGTCAGGACTCAGGACAAGATACTCGCCTGGCTCGACCATGGTCCCCGCGGAAAAGGTGAAGTCCACACCGCGGGAGAAATCCCAGCCGCTTAGATCGACGACTGTCCCTCCGCGATTGTAGAGCTCGATGAACTCCAGGCTGTCCTCGCCGCCGTTGTCAAAGACGTTGTAGTTCAGCTCATTGATGATGATGTCGAATTCACCCGCGCGCAGGCCTGCGTGGCCCAGGAGCAGAGCCGCTATAAAAAATAAAACTGCCGTCCGGCTGACGACAGGACAGAAGATCTTCATCGGTGCTCTCATTTCTTACATCCCCCATTCCCCACGAACATATAACATCTCACACAAAGCCTTCCGTATATTTTAAACCCCGCATAGGTCCATATCTACCCTGACAAATCAGGGTGACCTTTAATGACATTGTGGCCCCGAAGTGGATGCCTCATGGAAGGAAGCCCACATCGTTCTGGAGCCTGTCCATCGGGCATTCCGTAAGCTTCAGACCGCAATAGAACAGCGGCGGCATGGGCCTGAAAAAAGAGAGAAAGCGGCGCGCAAAGACAGCCCCGAGGGGTAGTTTCAGAAAGGAACCCTCAGTCCAGCTCATCGGGGAAGAGATCGATATTCTCCACATCTTCCCCCCGGGCGAGAGCGTCTCGACGTTCAGTATACTTTTTCAACCAGTTCTCCCAGGACTTTCCGGAAGCAACGTCTTTTCCACTCAGGATCAGCCCCCGAATAGCCGCCAGCGAGATCCTCCTCCTGGCCCCCCCGGCAGCAGGAAAAACCTCGATCCACGACTCTGCCGGAGCCTGCTGAGAGATGGAGCGGTTGGCAAGATAGCCGACCAGGTCATCCTCGTCTCTAAGCAGAATGCTCACGTCGCCGCGGTAGTCAAAAGCTATCTCGACCATCTCTTCCAGGCTGCCCGGCTCACCCTCGACCCAGGAAAAACCCCGGCCATACCGGACGGCCTCATCGGAATCGGCGTCTTCAATGGATTCAGCCTCAGAAGCATCACCCTGCATCTCCGGAGCCCCTCATGCATTCGTCCCTGTGCGCGCTGAGCCGCAGCTGGCCGCCTCGGTCCTGTCAACTGCCGGGGGCTCTACGACCCCATCCACGTCAACGGCGCCATCGGAATTCTCAATAGCTTCATCTCCGCTCCAGCGATATCCCAGCAGGGTGGCGCGAACGGTCGCCAGGAAACCGCGCAGGCTGCCGAAGGTCTGGTCAACCGCGGTGGCCTCGTATCCCGAGTGCACCATGCAATCGCGGCATTTTTCATTTTTATCATGACCGTACTGATCCCAATCGGTCGTCTCCATCAGCTCATCGAAGGTCTCCGTGTAGCCCTCCTGCAGCAGGTAGCAGGGCTTCTGCCAGCCGAAGAGATTGTAGGTCGGATTCCCCCAGGGCGTGCAGTGGTAATCCCGCCCCTCGACCCCCATCAGGAATTCGAGAAACAGCGGTGACTGGTTGAAGCGCCAACCCTTGCGAGGCGCGGCGAGAATCCTTCGAAAGAGGCCCCGTGTTCGCTCCCGATGAAGAAAGCTCTCCTGGTCGGGAGCCTTGGAGTAGCTGTAGCCCGGGGACACCATCATTCCCTCCACCCCCAATGCCGTCATCTCATCGAAAAATTCGCGCACCCGGGCGGGCCTGGCTCCCTCGAAGAGGGTCGTGTTGGTCGTAACTCGAAAACCTCTTGAAAGCGCCAGCTTGATGGCCTCAAGAGCCTCCTTGTAGACACCCTCCCGGCAGACGGCGAAGTCATGCTCTTCCTCAAGCCCGTCCATGTGAATGCTGAAGGTGAGGTACTTGGTCGGCTTGAAGAGATCGATCTTCTCCTTGAGCAGAACCGCGTTGGTGCACAGGTAGATGTATTTCTTCCTGGCGACCAGCCCCTCGACCACCTCCTGGATCTTCGAATACATCAGGGGCTCTCCTCCGGGAATACTCACGATCGGCGCGCCGCATTCATCCGTGGCATTGAAACATTGCTCGGGAGTGAGCTCCTGCTTGAGAATATGCCCGGGATACTGGATCTTGCCGCAGCCGGCGCAGGCAAGATTGCAGCGAAAAAGCGGCTCGAGCATCAACACGAGCGGATACCGTTTCTTTCGCGTCAGCTTGTTTTTCAGAACGTGGGAGGCAACCGCCCACATCTGTGAAATAGGTACGCCGATGACTCTCGAGCTCCAGCACTGATCCTGCCGCGTAAAAGCGGAATCCAGCCCTCCAGAGCAACCGGGAGCCGCCCTTCAAGGGAAGGCCCACAGGCAGGTCGGGCTGAGAAACAACCAAGAAAGTGAGTATGCCATCGGCCCATCTCGGGGTCAAGAGTTGAGGACCGAAGGAACCCTTGCAGAGCGCCGGAGAGCCGAAAAGAGCTCAGGGAAGCTCCCTGGGTTCAATCTCATCGTGGAGGAATGCGCTGGCGCCTGGATCGTAGTCGGCGGCGGCATGCCCGGAGCCGTAGAGCCGGTACTTGTAGATGACCAGCCCCTCGAGACCAACCGGGCCGCGAGCGTGGGTCTTGTTGGTGCTGATGCCAACCTCCGCCCCGAGGCCGAAGCGGAAGCCATCGGCGAAGCGGGTCGAGGCGTTGTGAAAAACGCCCGCTGAATCAACCCGCGAGAGAAAATACTCGGCGGCGGCGGCATCCTCGGTCACGATCGCATCGGTGTGATGGGATCCATGCGAGTTGATGTGTTCAACAGCCTCCTCGAGCGAGGCAACCGTCCTGACCGCCAGGATCCTGTCCAGAAACTCGGTGTCGTAATCCTCGGGGACGGCGGCGATGGATGCATCAAGATGCGCGGCGGCCTCTTCGTCGGCCCTGATCTCCACGCCGGCCTCGCGCAGGGCCGCGCCCAGGACGGGAAGCAGGTCGCCAAGCCGCTCGCGATGAACCAGCAGCGTCTCGCAGGCATTGCAGGCGGCCGGATAATGAGTCTTCGCATCGACGCTGACGGCCACCGCTTTACGCTCATCGGCTTCTCGATCGATATAAACCGAGCAGATCCCATCGGCATGGCCGAGAACGGGAATACGAGTCGCCTCCTGGATGGACTGCACCAGCTCATTCGAGCCCCGGGGAATGATCAGGTCGATCCAGCGATCCAGATCGAGCATCTCCCGCACCTCCTCTCGAGTCGAGACGAGCTGAACCGCATCCGGCGACACTCCATCGACTTCGCCGAGAGCCTCCTGGATGACCGAGACCAGGGCCTCGTTCGTTCGGGAGGCCTCGCGGCCGCCCTTGAGGATGACGGCGTTGGAGGATTTAAGCGCAAGAGCGGCAATCTGCACGGCCGCCTCGGGCCGCGCCTCGAAAATAACTCCGATGACTCCAAGCGGACAACTTACCCGATAGAGATCAAGCCCCTCATCGAGCCTCGTCGCGAGGGTCACCTGTCCGACCGGGTCCGGTAACCGGGCGACGTCGCCAACCCCGGCCAGCATGGATTCGAACTTGCTCCCCTCGAGATCAAGACGCTTGAACAGGGCTCCGCTCAGGCTTCCGGCTTCAACCTCAGCCTCGCAGTCCGCCTTGTCGGCACGGTTGGCCTCCAGGATGTCTTCGCGTCTCTTCTCCAGCTTGCTCCCGACCGCCTCGAGGGCGGCATTCTTGCTCTCGGTAGAGAGCGCCGCCAGCTGCAGGGCGGCGGCCCGCGCCCGCCGGGCGATGGTCTCTACCGATGGGGTCTTTTCAGTTTTTTCCGCGCTCATGCTCTCACCGGGCCAGCCACAAAGATCCCGCTCAGGATAAACGATTCAGGCTGCCGTCTCAAAGGTACAAGGATGCCGGCCACGCTCATTGAAGTACACGCCAGTTTTCGTTATTATGCCCCGCCTGTCTTATTTCAGGCTGACCTCGGCGACAGCCATATTTATAGAGAACGGAAAGGTTCAAAACAATGAGCGAAAGAGAAGGCGGAGTAACTTTCCAGGGAGCGCCCCTGACCCTCGTAGGACCGGTATTGCAGGCTGGCGACCAGGCACCTGATTTTGATGTGATCGATGGCGGCCTAGAAGCCGTAAACCTTGCCTCCTCAGCCGGCAAGGTAAGGCTGATCTCGGTGGTTCCCTCGCTCGATACCGGCGTCTGCTCCGAGCAGACCAAGCGTTTCGCCGGAGAAATCTCCGGACTTCCGGAAAATGTCGAGGTTCTCACCGTCAGCGCCGACCTGCCCTTCGCGCAGGGCCGCTGGTGCGGTGCCGAAGAGGTCGAAATGACGACCCTGTCGGACCACCGTGAGCTCTCCTTCGCCAACGCCTATGGCGTGCTGATCAAGGAGCTCAAGCTCCTGACCCGCGCGATCTTCGTTGTCGATGCCGAGAACAAGATTACCTATGTCGAGGTCGTTCCGGAGATGACCGATCATCCCGATTACGACGCGGCCCTCGCCGCCGTAGGCGCTGCCGCCGGTTAATCGCGGTTGCTCCCCAGGATACCCGGGACAGCCATCGAGATCGTAGAGGAGCCGCGGCGGAGGCCCCTCCGCTACGCCCTCTTTGATCTCGATGGCACCCTGTCCCTGCTCAGGGATGGATGGCAGGACCAGATGGTCCCCCTGATGGTCGACCTGCTTGAGGACTGCGGACGGGACGAGTCCCGCGAAGAAATCGAGGCGCTGGTGACCGGGTTCGTAGACAAGCTCACCGGCAAGCAGACCATCTACCAGATGATCCGCCTCTGCGAGGAGATCAAGAGGCGCGGCGGCTCGCCGCTGGAGCCCCTTGAATACAAGGCGCTCTACAACGACCGGCTCGATGCCGCCATCTCGGACCGGCTCTCGGCGATTGAGGACGGCCTGCTTCCGCCCGGAGATTTCCTGGTCCCCGGCTCACTTGCCTTCCTGGAGGAGTTGGCGGGACGCGGAGTGACCTGCTACCTCGCCAGCGGAACGGATGAGGACCTGGTTCGAAGAGACGCCGCCCTCCTGGGCTTCGAGCATCTTTTCGAGGACCGGATATTCGGAGCGCTTCGACAATACGAAAACTTCTCGAAGCGAATGGTGATCGAGCGAATCATCTCGGGCCACGGCCTCGACGGTCCCGAGCTCATCGTCATTGGAGATGGCTATGTCGAGATCCAGGATGGCCGGGAAACCGGGGCCGTAGCCTTCGGTATCCACACCCGGGAAAAGAACCGCTACCATATGAACAGCGGCAAGCGCGAGCGGCTGCTGAAGGCGGGGGCTCACTTCCTCGCCCCGGGCCTCGATGAGGGAGCGGCGCTCCTTGATCACCTGGAGGCCGGATAGGAGCGGGACTCAGGATTCGAGCTCAGCCCGGTAGCGCAGGAACCGCTTCTTCATCCTGTATTCACGACCCTCGTCAACTCCGGCAGCCCCATCCCTGATCAACCGTGAATTGATGCAGGTCCTGTTACGCAGGTAGAGATAGACCCCATCCTCTCCATCTGTCCCGGGATCGTTCTTGAAATAGACCTGCTTCCCATCGACCAGCTCGCGAAGACGCTCCGCCCCTCCCGCTCCGCCGGCCTCGATCAGGCCAAGGAGCTTCAGGTTCCTGCCGTCTTCGAGCTCAATCGTCCGAACGTCCAGAACCTCCCGGACCCGGTGATACTCCTCCCGCCGCCGGCTGTCGCCCTTTCGAATGACGGAACCAAAGCTCCCAGCCGGCCCCCTGGCGGAGGGTTCGCCCGCCTTGCCGTTCTCTTCGTCCGCGAACGGAAGCTTGTCGATCACCTCCAACTTCTCTTGCCCGTGAAAAAACTCCTTTTGTTCACCAAACCCCGTCTTCTCGCGAATGGTAGCGAGGAACGCGGGGTTGAGCTCGTAGCCCGTACAGGACCGGCCCAGCTCGCGCGCCACGCTCAACGTGGTTCCACTGCCGAGGAAGGGATCGAGAACCGTCTCCCCGGCGAAGGTGAACATTCGGATCAGCCGGCGGGGAAGCTCACGGGGAAAAACAGCGATATGGTCCTCCTGCCTGGCGCCAGGAAAGGTCCAGTGACCGTAGAAATACTCGTTCCACTCCTCCGTGCTCAGGCGCGAGAGCTCCTTCTCCGCGGGATCCGGCCGCGGAGCCTTGCCCAGCTTCTTGAACAGCAGGATGTGCTCGTAATCGAGCTTCACGATACCGTTGCGGGGATAGGGAAAGGAGCCCATGATCACTCCGCCCCCGGATGTGTTCATCGTCGTCACCTTCTGCCAGATGATCGAGCCCATGAAATCGAGACCCCGGCCGACACAGCCGCGAATGATATCCGCATGGATCGCCGCGACCCGGTACCGGCCGTAGGTCTTGGCGCGAAGGAACTGGTCGCCGATATTGACCGCCAGCCTGCAGCCAGGGTGGAGTGCCCGCTCGCATTCGCCCCAGACCCTGTCAAGCTCGCCGATGTACTCATCGTATTCCTGGTGAAAGCCGATCTGGTCCTCGGCCTCGTAGTCCTTCAACTGCCAGTAGGGAGGGGAGGTCACCACCAGGTGCACTGAGCCATCCTCGACGTCGGCCATCGAGCGCGAGTCTCCCAGAACCACCCTGTAGCGCAATTCGTCCGGTTGCTGGCTCTTCCTGCCGACCATGCGCTCAGCCCTCCCTCTGCGACTGCCCCGCCAGCCAGAGCCCGAGAATTTCCTCGAGCTCTTCGCCGCTGCGGACCGTGTTGAAGCGGCGCCTGAATTCAGCCGCGCCGTGAAAACCTGTGGCGTACCAGGCTCCGAATTTTCGCATCCTGAGAATCGCCGCCCTCTCGGATTCTCCATAGTGAACGAGGAGCAGTTGGAAATGTTCACGAACCATCTCGACAATCTCCTCGACTGCCGGCCTCGGCGGCGGAGCCTCTCCATCGAAGAGAGCCCTCAGTTCACGAAAGAGCCACGGATTTCCCAGGCAGCCCCGGCCAATCACGATACCGGGAACCCCGGCCCTGCGCATACGCTCCAGCCCGTCTTCGGCCTCGAAGATATCACCATTGCCAAGCACCGGGATCTCGATCTTGTCGTTCAGCTCCGCGATGAGCTCCCAATTGGCCTTTCCCGAGTACATCTGCTTCACCGTGCGGCCGTGCACGGTGATCCATGAGCAGCCCTCCTCCTGGGCGATTCGACCCGCGTCGAGGAATGTGAGGTTTTCATCATCGATGCCCAGCCGGACCTTGATCGTGACCGGCAAGGGATCGACCGCTTCAACGACAGCTCGAACCACCGCACGGCAGTTCTCAGGATTCGTCGGTACAGCGGCGCCCATCCCCTTGTTGACCAGCTTCTTGACCGGGCAGCCGAAGTTGATATCGATATGGTCTACCTGCAGCTCATCCTTGAGCCGGCGGGCAGACTCGCCCATAGCCACAGGGTCGCCGCCAAAGATCTGTATGGAGCGGGGGCGTTCGGTCTCAGCAAAATGAACCAGCTTCCAGGTGCCGCGATGCCCCTCGAGAATACCCCTCGAACTCACCATCTCGCTGACGCAGAGACCGGCGCCAAGCTCGGAACAGATCTTACGGTAGGGATAGTTCGTCACCCCTGCCATGGGCGCAAGAACGACCGGGGGCCAGATGGTCAGGTTGGATCCCAACTGGAGCGGTTTATGACTTTTCGCTGTCTGCATCATCTCTCACCAGGTCAGGCCGAAGCTCTTACAGGGCTGCAGTTTGATGCTCTGACCGGATACTTTCAAGTGTAGAGTCTGCCCGCCGCTGGCTATCATACTTTCATGCTGCATGAACGAGCGCGACAACTTGCCGGTGAATCGGCTTTTGACGTACTGCGGCGGGCGCAGGAACTCGAGGCCGCCGGCCAGGAGATCATCCATCTCGAGATCGGTCAGCCCGATTTCCCGACCCCCGACCACGTCAAAGAGGCCGCCGTACAAGCCCTCGCCGATGGACATACGGGCTACGGCCCATCCCAGGGACTGCCTGAACTGCGCGCCGCCATCGCTGAAAAAGCTGGAGCCCTTCGAGGCCTTGAGTTCAGCCCGGACCAGGTCGTGGTAGCCCCCGGCGCCAAGGCCCTGCTCTTCTATACGATCAACGCTCTCGCGGGCCCGGGCGACGAGGTCATCTACCCCGACCCCGGCTTTCCCGCCTACCAGTCTGTGATAGCCCATTCCGGCGCCAGAGCGGTACCGCTGCCTCTTCGCGAGGAAACCGGCTTCCGCTTCGATACCGATGAATTTCGCGCGCTGGTATCCGACCGCACCAGGCTGGTGATCCTCAACTCGCCCCAGAACCCTACCGGCGGCGTCCTCGAGCTCGAAGACCTCGAGGCGGTAGCCGCCGCGGCCGCCGAACATGACATCACGATCCTCAGTGATGAAATCTACCTTCACTTCTGCTACGACTCGCCATTTGAAACCATCGCCTCCGTTGAGAACTCGGATGGCCGGACCATCATCGTCGATGGCTTCTCAAAGACCTATTCGATGACCGGCTGGCGGCTGGGATTCGCCATTCTCCCCCCCGCCCTGGTCGAGACCTTCGATCTTTACAACGTCAACATAGCCTCCTGCGCCTGCACCTTCAGCCAGCACGCGGCCGTCGAGGCCCTGCGCGGCCCGCAGGACTCCGTCCTCGCCATGGTCAGCGAGTTCCGCCAGCGGAGGGATTTCCTCGTCGATGCCCTCAACGGGATCCGCGGAATCAGCTGCGCTCCGCCCGGCGGAGCCTTCTACGCCTTCGCCAACATCACCGGGACCGGCATGTCCTCCGACGACCTGGCCACTAAGCTCCTTGTTGAGGCCGGGGTCGCCGTGCTCTCAGGAGCATCCTTCGGCTCGAGCGGAGAGGGCTATATTCGATTGTCCTACGCCACCTCGATGGAGAAGCTGGGCGCAGCCATCGCGCGCCTCGAAGGCCTCCTTGGAAAGACCCGATGAAAATGGACCGCAAAGGCGAAGCCTGATGAGAGAAAACTCCTTCCGTCACTCTGGCCTGCGGGTAAGCCGCCTGTTTGGAATCGACATCTGGGCGCACTGGATCCTCCTGTTGATCATCGGCCTCAAGCTGTTCGACATCCTGCTGCAAAATCACGGCCAGTACGGAACGCCCCTGCTGGCCTTCGCGGCCTTCGCCCTGGCGCTCCTGCTGACGATCCTGCTGCATGAACTCGGCCATGCCTACGCCGCTCACAGGCAGGGCGGAAGAACGGAGAGAATCATCCTCTGGCCCCTTGGGGGCCTGGCGGTATGCGAGGCGCCGCATGACCATCGCGCGCAGTTCTGGGTCGCAGCAGGAGGGCCTCTCGTCAACCTGGGACTAGGACTGCTGGTCACAGCGGCCTGCCTTCTCCTGGAGCTTGAGTTTCTGCCCTTTTCGGGCCAGCCGATTTTCTGGCAGCGCCTGCTGCAATACCTCTTCCTCTGGAACTTCGTTCTCCTCCTGGTGAACCTTCTTCCCTGCTACCCCCTGGACGGCGGACGGCTTCTGCACTGCGTGCTGTGGAGAAGGATGGGCTCCCATCACGGCGCGCTGGAGCTCACCCTGAAAATCTCGAAGTTCACCGCCATACTCGCCCTCCTCTTCGGGGGCGCCACCATCGTCCTGGGCTTCTCAGATGAGAATTGGAGATTCGCCCATCCCTTCCTTGACGAGCTTGGATTTGTGAGCGCCTTCTGCGGGCTGTTCTACTTCATGACCGCCAGGCAGGTCCGCGAGCAGGTGCTCTACGACACCGAGGACAGCGGCGCCTTCGGCCATGATTTTTCTCAAGGCTATACCAGCCTCGAACACCCGGGACCGGGAGAGAAACGCCGGGGCTTCTTTGAAGGATGGAAGCTCAAGAGACAACAGCGGCGAGAAGATAAAAAAGAACAGCGAGAAGCCCGGGACCGGGAACGTCTTGATGGACTGCTTGAAAAAATTCACAAAGAAGGAATGGGGAGCCTGAGCTCCGAGGAGCGCCGATTCCTGGAGAGCGCTTCGAAGAAACTCAGGAAGGCTCCCTGAAGAACACGGCCGCCACGCAGGTCCTCGACCCGCCCACCTCATCCTGCTATGATTTCCGCCCGGTACAATCAGGACCACAGAAGAGCTTTAACTCGCCCCCATGCAAAACCTACCCGATGACTGCCAGGCGGCGCGGATCCTTGGCCGGATTCGCCAGGACATTCCCCTGCTGGGGCTTACCCCGGCCTATGACCTGAGCGAGCCCTGGCCGGACCGGATCGCCCGGCTCAGTGACGAGGAGCTCCTGGGAGCTGAGCAAGTGGACCCCGGGATGGCCACCTGCATTCGCAGCGGCCTGCTGCTCCGCGGAGATTTCCAGGAGGAATCTCATGACCTGAGCCAGAGGCTCGGCTCGGCCGAGGGCAGCTACTGGCATGCCATCATGCATCGGCTCGAGCCGGACTACCCCAACTCCAAGTACTGGTTCAACAGGGTGGGACCACACGCCATTTTCGAACAGCTCGCCGAGGCCGCTCCATCGATAACGGATGCCGAGATCCTGGCGGGATTCATCTCACCCTCCTGGGACCCCTTCGGATTCACCGATGCCTGTGAAACGGCTGTCCGCGGGCAGCTTGAAAACTGCCGCCTCGACCTCGAACAGCTACAGGAGCTCGAATTCGACCTGCTGTTCGCCCACTGCTACCAGCTGGCTATCGGATCGCCGGTTTAAAACCTCTTTAAGATCAGCCGCGTGGGCCGGCGGCGAGAATCTCGTCGGTGGCTCCATCGGCGTAGGTCTTGAAGTTTTCCCGGAAAAGCTCCGAAAGCCTGGCCGCGCCGGCGTCATAGGCCTCCTTGTCCTCCCAGGTATTCTTGGGAACCAGCAGCTCGGCTGGCACACCGGGACATTCCGTTGGCACCTGGAAGCCGAAGGTTTCATCCTCCTGGCAGGCGACATCGTCAAGATCACCGCTGTGAATCGCGTCGATAATCGCCCGGGTATAGGGAAGGCTGATCCTGGAGCCCTCACCGAAGCCTCCACCGGTCCAGCCCGTGTTGACCAGCCAGACGTTGGAACCAAATTCGCGGATCTTCTCGGCAAGCATCTCCGCGTACTTCGTCGGGTGCCAGACCAGGAAGGCGGCGCCGAAGCAGGCCGAGAAGGTCGCCTCGGGCTCGGTCACGCCCATCTCGGTGCCGGCGACCTTCGCCGTATAGCCGCTGATGAAGTGGTACATAGCCTGGGCGGGAGAAAGCTTGCTGACCGGCGGAAGAATCCCGAAGGCGTCACAGGTCAGCAGCACCACGTTCTTCGGATGGGAACCGACACAGGGCACCTTGGCGTTGGGTATGAACTCGATCGGGTAAGAGCAGCGAGTGTTCTGCGTCAACGAGCAGTCGGTGTAGTCCACCTCGCGAGTGCGCGGGTCGAAAACAACATTCTCGAGAATCGAGCCGAAGCGGATGGACTGGTAGATCTCGGGCTCACTCTCCGGAGTGAGGTCGATGCACTTGGCATAGCACCCTCCCTCGATATTAAAGACGCCATCGGCCGACCAGCAATGCTCGTCGTCACCTATAAGCTTACGGCCGGGATCAGCTGAGAGGGTGGTCTTTCCGGTCCCGGAGAGACCGAAGAAGAGAGAGACATCTCCCTCGGCACCCTCATTCGCGCTGCAGTGCATGGAGAGAACGCCATCCCTGGGCATGAGGTAGTTCATCAGGGTGAAGACACCCTTCTTCATCTCTCCTGCGTATTCCGTGCCGAGAATCACCATCTCGTTGCGCTCAAAGCTGAGCGCGGCATTCGTCGTCGTGTCGACTCCCTCTATGGAGGTATCTGCAGCCAGGCTGCCGGCGTTGTAGACCGTAAAGTCCGGATCGCCGAAGGCTGCCAGCTCCTCATCCGTCGGGCGGATAAGCATGTTATACATGAAGAGCGCATGGTAGGCCTGGGAACAGACAATCCGGACCTTGAGGCGGTACTTGGGATCCCAGCCGGCAAATCCATCTACAACGTAGAGGCGCGGCTGGGCGGCGAGAAACTCGATCGCCGCGGCGCGATTTGTCTCGAAGCTCGACTCCTCCAGGGCAATATTGACCGAGCCCCACCAGACATCCCCCTCGGTGGCGGAATTTTTGACAACTCGCTTGTCCTTGGGAGAGCGGCCGGTCTTGGCGCCTGAATTGGCGGCGAGAGCGCCAGTTGAACTGATCTGCGCCCCCTCCAGAGAGGTTCCAATCTCGTAAAGACGAGCCGGACGCAGATTCATATACTCTTCATTAAACTCAAGTTCGTTGCCTTGCTCACTCATGGATCTAACTTAAACACAGCTCCCTGATAATATGATTGTATGCCTACCGAATAGTCCTCTTCTCTCTCCTGTAGAGAGCATGAAGATGAACTACCATATAGACTTAGCCTGAGAAAATCAAGCTGTCTCCCACCGAGACGATGGGCTGGACAAATCAAGCTTGCCCCCAGGCCGCCCCCCTATGAATCGACGCTGAACCTCGACAGCTGCTGCTGCTTCCCATAGGTACCTGTAATATCAAGCGATTCGGCATCTCCCGCGCGGCCGTATTCCCTGAGCCATTGCTGGCCGCGCTCGAAATAGGCCCCAAAGTCATCGAATGACATCTCATGCGCTCTGTAATGCTCGCGCCGAACGGTAAAAACCCGGCAGAGAGGATCGCCCCGGGCGATACGGATTTTCTCCGCCGAGGGGTCAAGCTCGAGAACGCAATGCCAGGGATAGGAGGACGGGTACCAGTCCGTATCCACCAGGGCGCTCAGCACCTTGAAGGGTCGCGAAAGATTGGGGATGTCGCAGAAATAAAGCAGCTCGTCGCTCTCGGTTCGCATGAAAAGCAGCGTCGAAACCTTCACCTGGTTCTCGATCTCCGGATAGACCTCCGGGGTAATCACGTGCGGCAGCATCTGGTCCTGCTCCCAGAACCAGGCATTTTCCTGCGTCAGGGGGACACCCTCCCCATCAGCGGCCGCGGCATAATCCCAATCACTCTCCAGCGTAACAGGCGTATCCAGCCGCCAGCCGTCTTCGTGCCGGCTGAACTCCAGATCACTCGGACAGAGAAGGTCCCAGCCAAAGGAATTAGCGGCCCGCATCGGAGGGCACTCTTCAGGCCACCCCTTGCCGGGTTGTCGCTTGTGGTAAGCACCACGGGCTGGGGCGGGAGAGGGAACCTCCGAACAGAACTTGAAATAATGGAGCATCTCGATCTTCCTGGGAAAATTGCGGCTGAATGACCGACCGGGCCGGGGAGCCTGCTGGAAAAGTTACCAGCAGGCGACAGTCCATGCGAGCAAGAAGGCCGAAGGCGCCCTTCTTGCAGCCGCCTCCCTCTCTGCTACACTGTCCTGCCCCTATGATCAACAAAGGCACCCTCTCCAACCTGGCCTCCGGAACCCTGCTCCTGACAGGACTCCTGCTGACGGCGACAGAAACCGCCGCGGCAGCCGGCGCTATGATTCTCTCCATTGGCCTCTTCGCGTTCAGCGGCGGCATCACCAACACGCTGGCGGTGAAAATGCTCTTTGACCGGATACCCGGTCTCGCGGGTTCAGGAGTGATCCAGTCCCGGTTTGCCGAAATTCGGGAGGAGATCAGACGCCTCATCCTCGACCAGTTCTTCACCGAAGAGAACCTGCATCAATTTCTCCGCGAGAAGACCGCCGAGGTGGACCTCCTCTCCTATCTCAAGGGAGAGGGAGGAGGCAGCCCTGCCGTTACCTTTGTCGAAACGCAATGGGACCAGCTGACTCGCCCCGAGGTTCTTGACCCCCTGCTGGATGAGCAGGTGGAGAAAATCTTTGAGAGCTCGGCACTCGGCGGATTGCTCAGCCTCGTGGGAAAAGACACGATCCTCGATATCGTCAGGACCTTTGTCGGATCTTTCACCGACTCGCTGAAGAAGAAGGTTCTTGAGACGGCCCGGGACTTCTCGGCCAATCCCTCAACGCTCGGACTGGAACTCGACGTCGAACGCCTGGTCGCCGACATCCGCCGAGAGGTCGACAGCCTGCTCGAGCGGCGCCTCGAAGATCTCAGCCCGCAGGATGTGAAATGCATCATCGAGGACGTGATTCGCAAACACCTCGGCTGGCTGGTTGTCTGGGGAAATGTATTCGGCGGCCTCATCGGTCTCGGAGCCTACCTGCTCAGAGACTTTCTTCCCTGAACCACGGGCCGGCCATCAGGGACACAACGCCGGGGAGGCGGCCAGGGGAGGGGTGAGGGTCACATCTCCCTGGAAGAGAAATCGCAGCAGAATGATGGGGTCGGAGATGTCGAAGGCTCCATCCGCGTTCACGTCGAGAGCAGAGGAGCAGGTCTCCCGTGTCAGCTCGCCCAGGAAAAGGCGGCCCAGCATCAGGATGGGATCGGAGATATCGAGGAGAGCGTCTCCGTTGGAGTCCCCGCGAACCCAGGCCCCATTTCCCTCGGTATAGAAGAAGCCCTCCTCATCGAGATAGCAGCCGGCCTCAGTACAAATCTCTACGCTGGCCGGCCCGGCCAGCTCACAGCCCGGCGCGATAGCCTGCACAGTCTGACCATCAGCGAGCAGCTCAAACTCCGCCTCCCGGCCGCACACGCGCAACGAATTCACCCCGGAGCTGAAATGCCGCCCGACAATGTAGAAGATCCCCCCCTGCCGGCCGCGCGCGTTGACGTAATCGACGATGTAGGGCAGCCGAATGTCGGTGATCTCGATCTCGATATCCTCTGTCGCCAGTTCGAGCTCTCCCCCTCCCTCTCCCAGCAGGATATTATTCAGCGGGAGCTCTCCCGGTCGTTCCTGGAAGCGGATGCGGGTGGTCCCCGAGCGCTCAGCCCTGACCGTATACCGGAGCTTTCCCAATTCGGTATCCACCCCGGACGGAAGCCCCAGGGGGCCCTGGCCATCGGTGTCACAGACGAAAACACAGGAGATCGTTCCAGCTTCATCATCCACCGAAAGCCGCCACCAGTCGAATTCGGCCTCCGTACCCGGATCGAAAAAATCAAAATGCTCGCTCGAATAGCCGAGGGCGAGGCTGCCGGCCAGGACAGGAACATCTCCGCGGCAATAGAGCCCCAGGCTCCCCTGGCCCTCAAGATTCGGCGGCGGCTCCATTTCTACGCGAACGGCCGCGGTTCCCTCGATACGGGGAAGAACCGGCGCCGAGGCCTGGTTGTCTCTCACATCCATCAGCTCGGCGCTGAAAAACAGCGACCGGTCAAGCCGGGAGCGGTTGTAGATTTCGAGAGCCAGTATGTTTTCACCCGGCCGCAGCGGCTCTCGGCAAAGAAAAACATCTTCAGTGATTCCGCCGCGATGATAGCGGGCGTAGGCGGAGTCCGCGATGGCGAAGCCGGGATCTCCAAGCCCCCGGCGAGCCACCTCCAGGCCGTTGATATGAGCGACGAATCCATCGTTGTAATCGATTCTCAGAAGAAGCGCGTTCACCGCGGCCGGGTCTGAGATATCGAACCGGCACCTGGCATAGAAGACTCTCCGCTGGCTCAGAAGCATGTCGAGCGCGGTCAGGACTGTCGCCGAGCCGAACCCGATTCCCGACTGGCCCTCTTGCCAGGATGTGTCATCGAATGTCTCCCGGCTCCAGCCATCCCCCGGAGCATCGAGGGAATACCAATACCTCCAGGAGGCCCCGGCTGGCACCAGGGTGACCGACCTCTGCAGCCCACAGTCGAGCTCGTCGGGGGTCGGATCGATCCCCGGGATGGAATAGGGTGGCGCGGGGGCGATGCCATCTGCCAACGCCTGCATAAAAGCGTCGAAATCCTCCCGGTCAAGAAGTCCGTTATCATTGAAATCAGCCGCATCCGGACACGGCAGGGCAATTCCCTCCCGGTGAACCCTCAAAAGAATCATCGCATCCTTCAGGTCGACCTCGCCTCCCTTCGGACCATCTTCAACCAGGTCTCCACGGGTAAAGCTTCCTGCCAGAACCGGCGGATTCTCCTCAACGCAGAAGGGCTGCTCCCGCAGCAGGCTGGTCTGGTGAATCGGAGCAGGGTTCCCCTCGTTGGAGGTGAAGAAATCCCGGTCATCCAGGTCAAAGCAGATCGACTCGCTCTTGGGTTCGGCAGCGCCTGCATTTGGAAGAATGATCCGCGGCTGGGTAAAGATCCTCTCGAAAGGAACCCCATCCGGAAGTCGATATTCCTGGACCGCGGGAAAGGTTCGCACCAGCATACGGCGGCCGTCACCGGTAAGGTCGGCGGCTGTCACCAGGCCGCCAATATTCATGGTGGCGATACGAACGAGCGTCTGTACGGCACCCCCCGGAGTGCTCCTGGGAAAGCGGTACACGCCGGCCGGACCATTGACCTTAGTGATGAGATAGAGAATCCCCGTGGCGGGATGAACGATCAGGGACTCGTTATTATAGGTCCCGGCGGGATAGCGAAAACGTATCGCCTCCGACCTCTCCGCGACCAGGCTCTGGTTAAGGTTCACTGACGGCAGAGAGGGCTCGGGCAGACGCCAGATCACCAGCTCGTTTCGATTGAGCGCGTTGTTCCCGGTATCGGCGATGAAGAGATAGACGCGAGTTGGGTCGGAGCCGGGGCCGGTGGCGATATCCTCGTAGTCGGTATTGGAGGCTCCGGGCAGGTCCACCTCAGCCACCAGGGCCCCATCTTTGCGAACCGCGAACAAACGCGCCGCGTCCTTCGAGTCATTATGGACCCAGAAATAGTCCCGGCGCCCGGTGATGGGAACCATCCCCGAGATTTCATCAATCCTTGGGTCGCTGATCGTTCCAACGCGGACCGGCCGTGAATACTCCTGCGCCTCTACACTCCCCTGATGCCAGGATGCGAACCATACCAGCAACAGGAAGGAGAGGCGAACGAAGCGGAAAATACACCTGGAACAGGTGACTGGGAACACCATCTCTATCCCTCCATAAACCTCAAGTATGCCCAGATTTCAGGCAGGTTCACCTGATTTCCCGGACGAGTTCCCAGGTAATCCGCCAATTGAGACCATCAGCCGCAGCTGGTATAGACCTCGCATCCCTGGTCTCCGGGACTTCCCTCCGCATCGGAGTCCGTCCCGCAGGCCTGCGCCCCGGGCGCCGGAGGCGCCTGGCCTCCCAGGAAGAGATAGGACAAGACGAAGATCCCATCCGTAATGTCGATGGAACCGTCATTGTTGGCATCCCCGGCCTCCCTGCAGACCGGCAGGGCTCCGCCAAGAAAAAGCGCGCCGAACAACGACAGGCTGTCGGATATTCCAAGCTGACCGTCATCATTGGCATCTCCGCGCCGGAAGGCGGTCCGGGAGGTGGAGCCGGTAACAACCACCTCGATGCTGGCGGTATTGTTGTCGTCATCGGTTTCCTCGGTCGAGGAGCTCACCCGAGCGACCACCACGTAGGTTCCGGGGGCGGCATTCGGGATGACCTGAACGGGGAAAAAAAGGTTCGAGCCGAAATTAGGCTGCAGGTCCTCGATCAGGAAGCACGACACTCCGCCGGGGTTTACACCGCATTCATCTCCAGGAATATCTCCCGTCATCCCCTCGGGAAGCAGGAGCTCAATCCGCACCTCAGCGGCGGCCCTGGATCCCAGGTTGAAGACCGCGACCGTATAGGAGAGGCTCCCCCCGGTCGCCACCGACTCTTCCGAAGCCTCGATGGTAACTCCGAGGTCAGGAGCGGGAAACGAATCGGATTCGCCGGGGTTGCTGGGGACATCGCCGTCCGGCACCGGTTCTCCCTCGGTCCAGTCACAACCCGCCCCGAGCTCCTGTCCGTTGGT
>CEVQ01020645.1_pt1 | contig 21601 bp, 15 predicted proteins | sample 356551 | NCBI WGS metagenome assembly CEVQ01 (sample SAMEA2623756, study PRJEB7988) | marine metagenome | biome: marine biome (ENVO:00000447); feature: mesopelagic zone (ENVO:00000213); material: "saline water (ENVO:00002010), including plankton (ENVO:xxxxxxxx)" | depth 250 m | reverse complement strand
TTAATCTCTCCATTAGGAACACCTTCATACAACACCCAATACTTATAGCCATCGCTCACCTTACTCATGGTGAAGTCGCAGCGATCGACATAGAAGTCCCAGCGTCCTTCCCAACGGCCATTGCTAGAGGTGAAGACTATACGAACGTGATCATCGGACTCGATTTCAACCACTGAAGTCGAGGGATCCGTATTTGAGTTCATGGCATGAAAGTAATTACCATCTTGACGGTGAATAGAATTTGGGAAGCCTCGGTATTCGCCTTTCCAACCTGAACCCTCCTCTTTACGAAAACCCAACCAGTCAACACCGTCTATATCAAGCATACTAGACAAGCCACCACCGGTTTTTTCAAGATAGAATGTCGCTGATGGTGTTCTAATGATATAAGCAGAATCGCCTCCAGCTGAAACATCTATACCGTGCGAAAGTTGAACTGATTTAGCACTCAAATTTTTATTTTTGCCACTAATATACCAACCTTTTGTCAAAGTTTGAGCGATAGTTTTTCTTGGGCTTATTTTGAGAATATCATTATCAGCAAGAATCCAAGACATATTAAAATGATCCTGCCCCAAAACCAACCCAATAAATAGCAGCAATGATATATGTCTATTCATATTCAAATCTACAAAATTTCTTATAATGTTTGATTGGTTCTTTCACAAACCAGTTAGCATGATCCAGAGTGACATATTATTCAAAGTAAACTCAACCAGTATAGAGCGAGTAGTATGGTTCATTTTTCAAGGCGATTCGCCTGAGATACAAGGCCAGTTCACACAAATGGTCATTATTTGACAATAACACTAAACCCAATATTAATATTACCGGTTTGTCTATCTACAAATAATTCCCTATCCTTATTTGTTCCATCACATAACTTAGCCGAACAAAAAATAGACCCTCCAGCTAATCTTACTTCATCAGAAATTAAAGTACTAGTAATGTCCCATACATTTCCTATTATATTTACTTCGCTTATTGGTGATATTGGAAGTTTTTCTTCTGATGCTATTATCCTACCATCTTTTTCAGCTAATTCCCAATATTGTTCATAACTGGGTAGAGATAATTTTGCCCATTTACAATATTCTATTGCGTCGTTATAGCTAACCTGTGTTACTGGAAAATTACCTTCTGCAAAATTTTTTCCATCAGGTTTAAACCAGGTCGCATCATCGACTACCATATAATCAAAAACATTAGTTTGTACTATTGACCAACCAAATTTCTCAGCATCTGTTTTATAACCTGTAGCTTCAATAAAATCTTTAAATTGAATAACAGATACAGGTATTAACAGACCTTGTTGATTTTCACAACAAAGCATAATCCATAATGATAGAAATAAGTATTTTATTTTCATGCTAACCAAATCTAAGAATAATTACCCTACAATTTGCGGGCTTTGATATTTTGAAAAGGGTAGAATTTGTTTTAACAATAACATCTTCTTAGTGCTAATGTGGTCACCAGCTTGTATTTGATATAGATAGATATCAGCACTCACAGGATTACCATAATCATTGGTGGTATCGCTGCTGCCTAATGAAGACAGGTAATCGAGTTTATGTCTAATTAATTTGAACGCATAGTCAACATCAGAATTCAATGCGTTCGTGCGAAGGTTAGCTGATGCGATCGCCTTAATGTATTTTTGGATGGATATAATAAGCCTAGTTATTATATCAGCCATGAGTACTAAGAAAATGCAAACGCCGATTATCCTATAACGGAGCATTAGTTTTTTAAGGTTGTAAAGCAATTTTCTTCTATCCCCTTTCATCGACCTTGATATTTCATTGGTCCTTTCACAATCCAGTTACCATCAATTGGAGTGACACAATATTCACAGAGAACTCAATCAGGATAGAATGAATAGTATGGTTCATTTTTCGAGGCGAGTCGCTTGAGATACAATGCCAGTTCACGCATATGGTAATCACCCCACATGCTGGATTCTCCAGAGGGAATCATTTTACCTTTCGGAATGTAGTCCCAACCATTCGGGCGGTGGTAAACCGAGTGTAGCAAAAGGCCCTGGTGATCCTCTTCCGTCGATAGGTAAGGCTCATCGAACAAGGTGTGAGCAACCTTCACGCCGGCTTGGACATAATTTTGGCCCTTCTCTTCTCTCCTGGTGTCGATTAAATAATGCCCATAACGCAGTAGCCCCTGAGCTGCAATGGCGGCTGCAGAACTGTCAACAGGTTCAAAATCATTGAACGGATCAGCAGGCCTATCTAAATAACCTCCCATCATTGCCAGACCGGGAGCGCCCGTATCCCAATATGGAATTCCATCTGCTGGAGTATGTTCAATATAGAAATCCATTGCTGCATCTGCGGTTTCTTCAAGCCGTTCCAGGATTGCTTTTTTACCTGATAGGTTTCCTACTTTCAAATTACTGAATTGTTCATCAGGCAATTGGAATAGGAATTCCAATTGCTCAGGATAGCCGAGCATCACCCAGCTCAATCCACGGGTCCATGTTGTAAATGGTGAATATCCCTGCTGGGTACTTGGACAACGGAATGCACCATTGTTCAGGTTAAGGATCGCTTCGTGTACAACCCGCCCACGAATATCATAGCTATCACGGTCCTTGCCAAAGTAAACGATATATTGTGAAGTTGTTTCCATATGCTGCAGCATGCGTTCAAGCAAATTGATTTTTCTATCCTGCTCTCCCATTAAGACATGACCCAAGCTATGACTCAACGAAAGTATGCGCATTGTGCGGACAGTATCTGCGAAAAGTGAGTGGGGGCCATTAAATGAGTAAACATATCCTAGGTCTCCAGGTAACGTGGTCCAGCGAGACGCCTGTACTGATCCAGAGAGTTTTAGCGCCATCTCATAGAACTCTCTTTCCCAGGGATTATCCGGGATGCGACCTTCATGCATCAGGCGCAGCAGATTTCCGTAGGTACTGACATTATTAAAACCGTGATCGTGTACTCCGGTATGACTCACATGAGTAGCCATGTATTTGAGTGTGTGTTCTCGTCCCCAATCCAGATACTTTTGCTGATTCGTGGCATCAAACTGGAGAATTTCCGATCCAAACTGGAATCCCTGCGTCCACTCTGTCCATCCCTGGGAAGTGTATTTTCCTTTTACGGTAAAGACAGGTGCACCCTTCGCAGTATCAAAATCACGATTTATGGAATCTATTTTTTTGCCAGAGAGCTCAATGACCGGGTCAATCATTTGTCCGAGACTGCTAATTGTATAATCATTCCTAATATCGATCATTTTATTTACCTCATAAACCTGATTTCATTCTCAGCGAACCTGCGAAAAGGTTATTTGCTGAATTTGCCTCTTCTGTAACTCAGGATGATCCAGGACTTTAATATCCTTTATCGTCCCTCTCAATAGGTATGGCTGAATCTTCTCTTTTTCCGGGATGTTCTCGAATGCATAGTACAGAATAACCGTTTGGGTATTCAGAGATTGAGATGTTATGTACCCTACTAGAGCGTGTTCAAATTCATGAAAAGCGCTCTTCCACAGATTTGCTTTGGTCACCAAAGAATTACCACTCTCGTCAAAGCCCCACCAGACTGAGCCATTTTCCTTGTCAACTAGTTGGTTGAACCAAAAGGCATAGGTAGATGCCAGAAACTCGCCCCCCCTGTCATCCTGAAGGGCTAGGATTGCGGCGGTTACATCGAGTTCGGCGGCTGTCCACCATAAGTTGCGTCGCACGACTGATCCATCCTCAGCAAACTTTTCACCCCAGGCGCCTTGATCTGAAAGGAATGCGGACTCCAGTAGGTTTAGCGCACCCTCTTCACTGAACTTGATCAGATCCTCATCCGCCGTAATCCTACCGATCAAGAGAAGCGTCCTGAAGGCTCGGCTGGTGTAGCCGAAATCCACATGGTATCCACCCAGCTTCAACTGTTGGGGGTCATCGATTTGTCCCCAGAATACGTTCATTTCCTGATCATAAAATCGTTGCTTAAGAAGATTGGCCAATTTTTTCAGATCAACTATCCAAATAGTCTTTTCATTTTCTTCCAGCAATGGCGTCATTAGGAGCATGTAAGAGGGCAGCAGGTCTAGATGGCCACTTAAATACAATGCGTCAGCCTTTTGATTTCCGTAATTCTCCATCATCCATTTGAGAGCGGACCAGTTATCTGCTCCGCCATAGGTGTTGAAAAAATACTGCTTGGCCTTAATAATACGGTCTAATACTAACGGATCTCGAGTGAGGTAGTAATAGAAGCTCGGTCCTACAAGAGCAAAGGCCATGTCTTGAGACGTACGATGCTCAAGATTTGGTCCTGGCTTTCCATCTTCAAACCAGGATACAATTGCCCCTGAGGGTTCAAAAGCATTTTTCAACAGAAAATCAACTCCAGCTTTGGCCAATTTTAGATAATAAACTTCGCCGGTCATATGAAAGGCTACCCCAAAGGCATAGGCCTGCCTGGAGATCATGCGAACATAGTTTTTATTGAGATTGCCGGTAATCCAAGTCTGCCCCTTATCTGCGAGTGTCAAGTAAGGCTCTGCAAGGGGTACAAGGGGATCTACCGGTTTGCCATCATCATACCGAAAGGTTGGAAAATTTCCAACAGGATCACCCAAACCGTCAGGATGGGTCCAAAAGGTTAAAAGGTCTTGGTTCAGATGATCTATCCATTGTTCAGCAGGGGGCAGATCGGCAGGTTTTCTCTTCCCGGAATCACAACAAATAATGGTACATAGAAGAACCGTCAAAGAAACAAACCGCCAGTTTGGTATCATCATTTGCTCCTGCATGTCCAGCCGAGAATCTTTACACTATTTCTTTTCAATCTTTTCCAACTTCTTGTATATATAATTCTGTATTGATTCCTTTGAAGCGCTCAGCTTGATTTTTGTATCCAGCTTCCAATCCAGCACCTCACCCGCTTGAGGGCTCGGCTCCCCGCTATTATCAGAGACAAATGATTGGTAGCCTGATGATACGATCGCGTCGCCTTGACAACCGCGGATTACATTAGTACTGATCAGGTTCTTACGGCCGGACTCACGTATGCCGTTGAGCATCAATGGATGACCAGGATAGTTAGCAGTTATGTTGCCCGCGACAATGTAGCTTTCACTGTCTTCGTGCAGCCAAATACCAAAGTGCGAGGCTACAGTGCCACTTCCTACGTTAACAATGCGGTTACCACTGATTGTTCCCCATTGTTCGGACACCTCGATGCCGTGACCACGCGGTTCAAGGATCACGTTGTTCGTGATATTGCACTCCTTGTTATTGTTGTTATCACGGCGGTCGTAGGTTGGATGCATGATCTGCTCAATACCATCATATGCGCTGATGGCCGAACGGCCCGTTTGATAATAAACATTTCCGGTGGTAAGGATGCTGTTGGCCATCTGAAGCATCCCAAAAGATCGGGTCTGAACTATCACATTGTCTACAACGTTCGAGCATATCGCCCAGTTATGCACACCTGTGCCACCACCAACGATCAAATTATCGGAAATCACAACGGGTATGGCGTTACCGATGTAGGACCCAGAGGTTTCAATAAATACATTATCGCTTTGATTGTTGGTTATGCGGCAACCGTTGACAAGAATCAGACCGGGACCGGCTGTGGGTCCCCAATTGCCTTGAGGAACATCTTCGGGATCACCTTCAAGGTACACGCCATATTGAGTAAAACCGTCAATGCTGACCCGTATTATCTGTGCCGTGACGGTATGGCGGATGGCGATACCGGTCTGTGCCTTGGGTCCATCACTCGGTTGCATCACTTTCAGGTCTGAAACCAGGGCCTGAGGGGCTTTGTACACTCGAATGCAGGCATCCATATCCGCTGCTGGTTGGACGATGGTGGATTCACCTTTGCCACGCAGCCAAATGTTGGCCTTAACTACGATAGTGCGGTCGATGGGATACGATCCTTCAGCCAAGGTGATGCTGCCACCAAGGCGACCCAGATAGTCTATAGCCTTGTCGATAGCCGTTACGGGACTAGATTCTTTTAAAATCACCTCCCCAGTAACAGCTTTTCTTACCTGAAAAGCACCTTCAAGTGGTTCAACTAGCAGATCCTGCCCGCCGGTTTCAGGATCGACGTTACTCATCAGTAAGCTGTTGTCGATGAAATCGCGTACTCTCGGGCGCCACACATCGAAATCGGGCAGCAATCTCTGGTCATCCCGACCTGGATCAGATACATTACGTTCTACAACTGTATTTTTACCATTGGAATTAATATCACCTTCGTGGTAAAAATGGATGTTATTGTCGGTGATAGTGTTGTTTTGACAGTCGGCGGATTCTTCAATTCCCCAGGCCATGGGTCCCTGGGTCCAATCATCCCAGTTGAACAGGGCATTTTGCGTCATGGCTACATCCTCCGTTCCGTTTTGGAGCACTATACACGACATAAAGATGCCATCCCGAGGGGGTGGCCCAACATCGATGATATTATTCTGTAGGACGGCGCCGTCTTTTGCACCGTCCAGAACCACCGAGTGACCACGACTCCACGCGAAGATATTGTTTGCGATTTTAAAGTCGTCTCCCTGCACACGCACCGATTGGTCCAATGATTCGCTCCAGAAGACTCGCGTTCCGGTTACAGTGAATCCATCAGTCGCGATGTCGAAGGCCACGCCATTAATCTGTTGCATGACACTGCTGTGTACTGTCAGGCCTTCACCGCCTTGTGCGATTACACCACCACCACCCCACAACATGAAGCAGTTATGGATGCGGATAGGTTTTGGGGTACTCTTGGGATTTTCAACGAATACATTGGACTTCATGTTATCAACAAAGTAGCTCTTCTGAATGAGGCAGTCCTGCGAGTAATTCACCTGCAGTCCATACTTGCTGAATCCAACAGCTAAAACATGGGAGATGGTACAGCCATCAACACCGTCCAACAGAATTCCCACAGTACCATCAGATTTGCTATCACCTGGTGTGACGGCTAGGTGGTCGATCTGGACCCGCTTGGCGTTCTGGATACGAATTGCTAACTCGTTAGTTGCTGTCAGCCGTAATTCTGTTCCTCTACCTTGACCGGTTAAGCGGACACCGCTTTTAACATCGACTGGTTGATTAAGTACATAGATTCCGCGCGAGAGGGATACCTCGCCTTTTTTACCCGCTTGGTCAATGGCCCATTGGATGGCCTTGGAAGCAGATGGATCAGTGAATCGTACCTCTCGTGGACTTTTACCGTATACTTGAAATTTTCCGTCCTCGTGGGTCACCAATAATGTTTGACCCCCATAAACCGAATAGATGGGTGCGATAACCAATAATAATAGTAAAAACGAATTAATAGCCTGTTTCATGCTTATCTCCTTTTATAATTTACTTGGGCTCAGCCACGGAGCTAATCCGACGACACTCCAGCATTGGTAGACTTGCCCGCAACTGCTAATCTTCTCAATCGCATTGTCGTTGCACATTCGTTTCAATCCGATACCACCATTTGGAGTATCCCCCACAGCGTTAACTCTGGAATGGCGATGACTATTCGGTCGTCCACTGATTGAAAGGACAGTAATGTGGGCTCTACATAAAGAGATACGAAGTTGACGTGCTCGAGCTCGCGGTCACCTAGCAGATCTGATGATACCTCGATGTTAATGTCCCGCTGTACCTGGAATTCTTTGATATCTTTATCGACGGGGTTGATCAGGTGGACCACTAACGGATTCGTTGAGGTCAGATCCTTTTTTACTCTCGGGACCGCCTTAATATTGTGGGGAGTAATTACTTTAATCCAAGGCTCAATATACTTCAGGAGGCTCTCGGTGTCTTTCCAGTAAGTGGCCTTCGAGTTTGAAATCCAATCCTCAACTATTGCCTGTTGGCCGTGTAGTAGTGTGATTGAATCGGGAATGATGATGTGTTGGTAACTGGAGACATCAGAGGGATCGAGCCTTGGGGAGAACCAATCGTCACCCGCCACTAACATCTCAAATGGTATATTGACTTGAACAAGATCGCTGAAGACGTCATGTACAGTGTCTATCCCTTGTCTCATCGCGCTGTGATCATATACTACACCAATTTGCGCTACCGCCTCATAGCCATCCAGTAAGTCCTTATTCTGGCTGACGAATTGATAAATAGGTGCAAATATATCCGTCGGACCCATATAGTTGGTGGTTTGTCTCTGGTTGACGAATACCCACTGCCGATAGGGAGTCATGAACTGGTGTCCGAACGCATAAGACGTAGCGATCCAATCGAGAACGAGTGATGTGTTGCCACCGAATTTTATCATACCCCAGTCCACCGCATTGGCGGTTAGGATGATCCTCTTACCCAGCGCATCGGATATCTTGTAGGCAAACACAGGCTCCATTCCGTCATGATTCTGATGATCAACTTCAGTTACAAATAGATCGAGATGTTCAGTGCCGATCATGTACCGAGGTTCCATGTTGTAGGTATTCGCACTTATTGGAAAATCAGAATTTTTCGTTACTCTCTTCGCTACGCCTGCCAATTCATTCAGAAAGTCCGAGGCGCGATGATACAGGAATGATTCATACACCTGAATCATTGGAATCGGTTCACGATTCCTATAGGCTCTTTGAAAAGCCTCTTTTGATACAAACATCGACCCCACCACCTCCCTATAATTGAAGGAGTCTATGTCCCGAACTCCCATTTCAGCAAGTTCAGGGGTAGTATACTTCGCCTGTAGATGCTCTCGAAATGCCGTTGTACAAAAATCGCAAAAGCACCCGCCGTTATCCAACCAGGCGCTCCCCCGCATATCATCAAAATGGAGAGCGTTGGTCCCAAAGGAAACGCCTTTTGCCACCTTCTCCTTCAAATGCTCGCGATAGACTGGATGATTCGTGCACCCCCAATAAGTTGGAACGCCATCATAGTTCACGTGCTCGAACCAGTAAACCAACATGGGCTCATTGTGTATATCCCGCACCACCGCATCCTGCAGCTCAGGATTTTCAGATAGAATCCATGCGGTGGCCGTGACCATATCTATATTGGTTGAGACGATGCGCACGCCCTGCTGATATGCCTCCTCTATTTGCGTCCGGATCATGTTATCGCGCTCCTGGGTGGTCACATCCTTCGGATATGCCAGAGGCCAACCCCAGGCGATAATGGTGGGGCGATAAGCTTCGAATGATTCGATTTCCCGGTAATGACTTAGCGCTGCCACATCGGATCGGCGAACAAGCGGCGCATTGGAGTCCTGCCCTTCACATGACGGGATCCAAAGCATACTGATTATCACAACTAGGATATTCCAAACTGTGCCATGCCTTCTTTCGTTTTCTAACGCCAATTAGGAATCCTCGTCTACTATTATTTTGTTACCTTCGAGAATTCATTTTGGCAGATTTCCATCACCTTCTTCGACTTGGTCCCAGTCGATATCGTACCCAAGTCCTGGTTTGGTTGGACCGTGTACGAATCCTTCGTCATCTATTCTAATAACATCAACCGTTCCTACATCGAACCATCCCTCTTCACCATCCTGGATGGGCAGTTCAAAGAAGCTGGTGTTCTTCCTTGCTAGTATGACATGTAGATTAGCAGCTTGGTATAAGGTACCACCATATGTATGAGGTTCCCAATTCATACCGTAGTATTCGCACAGGCTTGCTGCCTTGATCATCTCCGTAATACCCCCGCGCATGCCGCTCAATGTTCGCAGGTAATCGACAGCGCCCCGACGAATATACTCCAGGTATTCCGTCGTATTCATAAGTTCGACCGTGATGGGCGTATCCAGCTTGTTGCGGAGATGTATATACCCTTCGATATCATTCGCTGGAAGGGGCGCTTCATACCACCGATAATTCAATCGATCTAGTTCCCTGCCGACTTTCAAAGCTTCTTCACGACTATGGGCGAACACAGCATCGTAAATGAGGTCCATGTCATTCCCAACTGCTTCTCGAAGTGCAGCACAAGCCTCAATTGGCACGGGATGCATTTTCGAAGCTGTGTATCCCTTCTTTTTCAGTTCCTTACCGATGCGCACGATATCATCCGTATTCTTCGGAACGTTTCCACTGGCGTAAGCACGAACCTTTTCTCTGTATGCGCCAATGAGCTTATAGATAGGCAAATTGGCCACTTTGCCCGCAATATCCCAAAGGCATATGTCGATGGCAGCAAGGGCTGGGCCTTTCATACCATACCAGAAAGCCCCTAGCTTTTGCCATATCTTCTCACGATCCAGGGGATCCTCGCCTAATAAATGCGGCTTAAAACAAGCAAGCACATCGGCCAACGAATTAGGACGGCCGCTAGACATCTCTGACCAGACAATATAATTGCCCTCAATATCCGCATCGGTCAGGACACGAATCAGGCTGTATTTAATCTTGCCTCCCGGTCCTGAATCTTCAAACAATCCATCATGACTTGTAGCTAGGGCTGGAGTATCACTCTTCAGCACATGTATTTTGATGTTAGTTATTTTCATTTCAATATTCCTCTTATAATTTTAATTGACCTATGTAAACTGCTCACCTGACTTATATCCATATCATACCTTTGCAAATCCCATAAGTGCAATGTAGCACATATAAACTGAGAAAATGAGTGTCATGATCAGGCAAAGATTCATAAACATATCATTCTTTGCCTGGCCCATTACATCCCTTTTATTCATTAGTATGATTACTACAATGATAAGCAAAGGCATGATGACCGGACTTATTGCCTGGGATGCTATCATTATGACAACAGGCTTGCCACCGAATAGCGGAACAAAGAAACCTAGAATTGCCAGTAAAAAAACCATAACTCTGAATTTGGTTTGCCGTAACTCGCGCTCTTGGTCTGTATAATCACAGATCAACCAGGGTAGTAATAATAGATTTGGGAAAATGGATGACAATCCCGCACAAATAATTCCAACAATAAATAATGCGGCAGCAAATCTGCCAGCGAATGGCTCAAGGGCAACCACCATATCGATGGCATTATCCACCATGAGACCTTGGCGGTGAAGGGTTCCCGTAGCTGCGGCTATAATTGCCATGCTCACCAGAAAGGTGATTGTCATGGAAATGATAGCATCTCTGTTTTGAACTCTAAGATCAACCGTTGTCCATTTTTTCTCGTGAACAAGAATACTACGAGAAACCAACACTACGGAGGCCATGGTTGTACCAACCATTCCGGCAATAATGAAATACGGATTATCCCCTTGCGGTATATTCGGGATAAAACCTTGTGCAATATCTACAGGTTCAAGTCTACTCAAAAAAGCTGTGGATATAAACGATATTACCATAATTGCTACCATGATTGCCAGAGCATTCAGGAAAAGATTATGGCTTCCTATCCAGAATAGGTAGTATAATAGTCCTATAAAGATGAGCGCAGTAATAACCGGATGCAGTGTAAATGATAGGTCGAGAGATTTGGACCAATCATATAACGCTTCCGTCATCACCCCCATCACACCAATAACAGATGCTATCATTGTTAGTAACAACCCGCCCATTAATGCTAAAGCTATCCATCCGGAAAAATTGTTTTTAATATTAAAAAAAAGTGTCTTACCGGAAACTATCGTCAATTTGCTGACGGCGATAATTATGACCAGGCTAAAAATACAGGAGAGCAGAAGTGCCCAGATCAAAGACATACCATAGCGTGCACCGGAACTGATCATAGTCGTTACACTGCCCGTTCCAACGATATATCCAATAATAAAAATTCCAGGAAGAATCGATGAAAAAAAACTGGTTAGTCTACTCTTCAGTGTTACGTAATTATCATACATTAAATTAGTAATACCTTCCTATTTTTCCGGTTGTTTCCACCAATAATCTCTGGGCCCAGTATGCATTAGAATAGTTTTTAGCTCAGTAAACTCTTCTACAGCAAAATGACCCAATTCCCTTCCGAGACCACTTTCCTTATAGCCTCCGAAACAGAGTTCAGGAAAGCCGTCCATGAATGTGTTTATCCAAACTGTCCCAGCTTCAAGTTTCCTACTTAGTGTAATAGCAGTATCAATATCTTTAGTCCACACACTCGCTGATAATCCATAAATACTATCATTGGCAATATTAATTGCTTCTTCCTTTGTCTTGAACCTCAACACAGACAATACTGGACCGAATATCTCATCATTTGCAATACTCATCTCAGGACTCACTTTATCAAAAATTGTGGGTTCGATGTATCTGCCAGTTTTTGTGATCATTTGCTTTCCACCGAGTCTGAGCTCAGCCCCTTCCTTCTCACCCGCTTTAACATAATTCATAATGGTATTAAACTGAGATTCACTCACAATGGCGCCAACCTTTGTTTTAGGATCAAGAGGATCACCAATGGGCACTGTTTTTGATTTCTTAATTACTGCTTGTACAAATTCATCGGCAATTTCATCTTGGATAAGCAGACGGCTTCCACTGTTACAACATTCGCCCTGATTAAAAAAGACACCAAAAACAACAGCATCAACTGCTGCATCGAAGTCGCAATCCGCAAAAACCAACTGAGGATTTTTCCCACCCAATTCCAATTCTACTTTTTTGACATTACTTTTTGCATTCTGAAGCACTTTTTTACCGACTTCTGTAGAGCCAGTGAATGATATCATACTGATATCTGGATGTTGCGATAGACAGTTACCAATTACCCCACCCGATCCGGTGACTACATTAGCAACACCAGCGGGGACACCTGCTTGCAGCAGCAATTCATGGAGTTTTATGGTAGTACCAGAAGTTATTTTGGCTGGTTTTGTAACGGTGGTGCAACCAACCGCCAATGCAAACGGCAGCTTCTGGCTGATGATTAGAAGGGGGAAATTCCATGGTGTAATCATTCCCACCACTCCCAATGGCTCCCTTATGGTCATTGCGAGCATATTCTCGCCAAGTGTATTATATGAATCACCATAAGTATGATATGGCAGAGTTGCTGCATAATCCCAAATGCCTGCGGCCCATACCATTTCATCTATCGCTTGCGTAATCGGTTTTCCGCTTTCAAGACATTCGATGTAGCCCAATTCTTCTTTATTTTTACGAATGAGATCGCCGACTCGACCGATAATCTTAGCTCGATCTGCCCCTTTCATTTTTGGCCATTGGCCTTCGATGAATTTTCGATGTGCTGTTGCAACAGCATTATTAACATCTTCTACCGTGGCAGCAGGGTACTCGCCAACAGGCACATCATGAGCAGGGCTCTTTCGCTCATAGCGTTCCTTACTCTCGGACTCAATCCAATTACCATCAATGAGCATTTTATATTGGAATGGTTTTTCAGGTAGATTCATTTTTACTTCTCCAATTGATTTTCGTTTTGTTCAAAATTCTTCGTTCTTCCTTGGAAACAATCTAACTTATTCATGCTATTAGGCTGCACCTCCGGACTTGATTAGCGCCGCACCCTTTTCACCGATCATAATTGAAGGCGCTTGTGTATTCCCGCTTATCAGTGTTGGCATGATAGACGCATCAACGACTCGAAGACCATCCAAGCCGCGCACTCGCAATTGGGTATCTACCACCGCCATGGCGTCGTTACCCATTTTGCACGTGCCTACAGGGTGATAGTCTGTTTTAGACCATTCACGGACATATTCAGTCAATTCTTCATCTGATTGTTTTTCCGAGCCCGGCAAATATTCAGACTTTATAAATGGCTTGAACGACGGAGAAGCCAGGATTTTTCTGCCCCAGCGAACACCTTCGAGTACAACTTTCAAATCATAAGGATCAGCCAGATAGTTGGGATCAATTGCTGGTGGTTCCAGCGGATTCGGTGACATCAGTTTGACTTCACCAATACTCCTTGGTCTTAAATGGCAGGTGTTGATAGTAATTCCATGACCTTTGATTTTCATGCGTCCATGATCCACTATCCAGGCAGGTAAACAATGGATCTGAATATCCGGAGACCGGACCTCATCACTGCTTCTAATGAAGCATCCGGCCTCGGCTACACAAGCCGTCACCGGACCCGTTTTGGTGAGCAGGTACTGCACTCCGTTCTTGATCATTCGCAGACCGGTATCCTCACCCGAGTAGCTGACTGGTTGGCTGCACTCAGCAGCAATGTAAACATCCATGTGGTCTTGCAAATTCTTGCCAACACCGGGAAGGTCATGCAAAACATCAATACTGTGTTCCTTCAGCTCGTCAGCCGGGCCGATGCCCGACAACAACAACAGTTTCGGGGAGCATACCGCGCCACCGCTCACAATCACTTCGGTCCCCGCCCGTGCTGTTTCCTTCATGTTACCATTGCGGATATATTCGACAGCGACCGCACGGCCATTTTCTATAAGGACCTTTGAGGCAACAGCTTTGGTGATAACCTTAAAATTCGCACGTTTCATAATCGGTTTGACGTAAGCAGTTGCCGCGCTTTCACGTCTGGCATTTCTCTGTGTCACCTGATAAAAGGTGACGCCATCCTGTTCCGCACCATTAACGTCTGGATTATACGGAATACCCTGTTCCTGTAGAGATCGTACAAAAGCCTTTGTGAGGGGATTGGTGATCAGTTGATCGGTAACGTTGAGGGGGCCACCCTGGCTATGATACTTATCCACAAATCGTTCATTGTTCTCCATTTTTTTAAAATAGGGCAGAACGTCCTCGTAACCCCAGCCATCATTGCCCAGTTCACGCCAATGATCATAATCTTCCCGGTGACCTCTGATATAAATCATCGCGTTGATTGATGTACTCCCACCGAGCGTACGACCTTGCGGGTAATACATGCGCCGCTGGTTCACGTGCTTCTGTGGTACGGTATGAAAGCACCAGTTGTGCTTCTCTCCTACCAACTTTGTGAAACCGGCAGGCATATGAATGAGTGGGGAGGTATCACGACCGCCGGCCTCAAGTAGCAACACCTTTACGCCCGGGTCGTCGCTCAGTCGATTTGCCAAAACACAACCGGCGGCCCCGGCTCCTATGATAATGTAGTCGTACATCCAACCTTCTTTGATACTGGGTGAAGTATCATAGTCCCAGATTCCTATGTCGCAAGCGGTCAACAGCGACTGCAATGACGATCACGATTCCGGTCACCACCTGCGTAACCCAGGTAGGCCATCCATTCAACTGACAGCCAGTGCGAATAACGGTCATGATAATAGCACCAACCAAGCTGCCGAGAATTGAGCCTTGACCACCGGACAGGCTGCCACCACCAATGACGACTGCGGCGATGACGTCGAGTTCCATTCCAACAGCACCGGTAGGATCGCCCTGTTCCTGATAAGACATCAACATTAAACCACCCATACCAGAAAACGCACCGGAGGTGGCGTATACAAAAACTTTGACACGTTCCACGGCAACACCACACAATCGTGCGGTCTGCTCATTCGAACCAACGGCAAACACATGATGGCCGAGCCGGGTATAGCGCAGAAATCCAGCGGCTAGCAGAGCGAGGCCAATCATCAACCAAGCGCCGGCAGGAATCAGCATCCATTTGAGTTCCGGAGGAAGAGCCGCAAGCAAACCGCTGAGCCAGGTCTGCGGGACATTGATGGGCATGCTATGCGCTAACCCTTTGGCAACCCCACGCACAACCAGCAAAGTCCCCAACGTCACGATAAAAGGGACGACTTTCAGGCGGGTAATTAAGGTGCCATTGATCAATCCCAACACTAAACCGGCAAATACACCGCCCACAGCGGCAGGCAACGATCCCAAGCCCCAATCCCGCATCAAGAAAGCAACGGCAACCGAGCCCATCGCAATAATGGAACCGGCGGACAAATCAATCCCCCCGGAGATGATTACAAATGTCATACCGATAGAGGCCACGCCAACTATGACGGTCTGCTGCACAATGGTCTCTATGGCCGTGGGCGTCACGATTTTCGGATTCAGCATAGCAAAGAATCCATAAACCAGAAATAGCGCAAGCAGCGGACCAAATCTGTTCAACAATGCGATTCGCTTGCGGTCAAAAGCAGCGCCCGGTGCTTTGTCAGCTCTTGATTTATCAGTGGTTAATTTATCCTCCAAAATGACTTCCTTCATTTTTTCTTCTAGCCAAATAATTCATAATCAATTAATCAAAAAAATAATAATCATATTCATATACATAAAGACAAAACTAAAAAAGACAATAAAAAGAGCATTTTAAAATCCTGCCTGACCGGTTGCAGCCAGCATAATCTTATGTTCGTCTAGATCTTTGATATTTCTTGTTAAACTCAATTTGCCACGGTGCATCACCGCTATTCGGTCACAGATGCCAAGCAATTCCGGGATGTAGCTACTCACGATTAAAATGGCTTTCGGTGAGCGGCCATCGTTGCCAGCGCCTTTGGCAAGGACATTGATCAGCTGATATATTTTGGCTTTCGCCGCCACATCGATACCTCGTGTCGGTTCATCTAATAACAATACGTCGACACCGTGCTGAAGCAAACGAGCGAGGGCAACCTTCTGCTGATTGCCGCCCGACAATTCTGCAGCAGGTTGTTCTGGTCCACGACAACGGATGTCTAATTTGTCAATCCAATCCTCCGCCACTTCGCACTGTCGCTTCGGCAGAATCATACGAAAAGGACCTAATCCTTCTAGCTTTGAAAGTGTGATGTTATCTGCAATACTCAAGTCAAGTGCAAGGCCTTCTTCCTTGCGGTTTTCGCTTAACATCCCAACACCCTGTAGCCATCGTTGCCTTGGTGAAAAAGGACCGGCGTACACACCCATTCGAATTTCCCCGCTGCGCATGACATCTAACCCGAAGATGGTACGTAGCAGCTCCGTTCGGCCAGCCCCGATCAACCCGCATATACCAAGCACTTCGCCAGGATGCAGCGTAAGGGTGGCGGATTCTGGTTTATTAACGCCAGCGAGATTCTTTATTACCAGAATCGGTTCACCCGGCTGTCGAATAGAACGTGGGTACAATTCATCGACATCGCGTCCTACCATCATTCGAATGATTTCACCCGGCGTCACGGCGCCGATCTCTCGCGTCCCCACTACAGTTCCATCTCGCAATACTGTTAGCCGGTCAGCAACCTGCTGGACCTCTTCTAGAAAGTGGGAAATATAAATGATCGATATGCCTTGTTTTCTTAGCTGATGAATGATATCAAAAAGTCGACTGATATCCTGTTGCGCCAAGCTGCTCGTTGGTTCATCAAATACCAGGACCCGGCAACCGACGGCCAGAGAACGGCCTATTTCCACCAACTGCTTGGCGCTGACAGAAAGATGAGCAACCTTTGTGTCGGGTTTAATTTCCGGATGGTCGAATTGCCGAATAGCCGCCATCGCCCGCTTTCTTAGTTCTGGCCAGCGAATAAGGCCCCATCGATGTGGTTCCATCCCCAGCAGGATATTTTCTTCAACAGTCAAGTGTGGCGCCAGGGACAGCTCCTGGTATATCATTCCGATGCCTTTTTGCCGACCAGCAAGAGGATTGCGCGGCTGGTAGAGTTCACCATCCAAAAACATCTCTCCCTTATCCGGCTCATAAGCGCCCGAAAGAATCTTCATGAGCGTGCTTTTTCCAGCACCATTTTCACCGATCAGAGCATGCACCTCACCGTGTGCTAAAGCGAAAGTTACATCGGATAAAGCAAAAGTTGCCCCGAATCGCTTATGAATGCCGAGCATTTCAAGACGCGGGGGATTCTTTGGGGTACCGTTTACTCGAGGTTTTACCACTTATCTAAATCAGGGTCAATCAATTCCTGTACCTCAGGCTTCTCTAGGCTTGCATTGGTGATGAATGTAACACCGGTATCGATGCGTTTTTCAATCTTTTCTCCTTTTAGTACCTGCACTAAACTCCTCACGCTCAGATAGCCCATTTTAAAGGGATCCTGAATAACCAAACCATCGATTTCTTCAGCCCGTAGACCCTTAATGAGCGGGTTACTGCTATCAAATCCAATCAGTCTCACCTTGCCGGCAAGTCGGCTTCGGCGTAACGCCTGCAACATCCCGTAGGTGGTAGATTCATTGGGACAAAAAATACCATCTATCGTGAGCTGGCCATCGGCATCTCTAAAACGGAGCAGCAAATTCTCACTCGCCTGTTGTGCTGAAGCCTTGCTTGCACCACCGTATTGTTCATCGCTGGTCACCTCTATGCCAGAAAATCCTTTAATCGTTTCTAAAAAACCTTCCTCACGATTGTCTGTGCTGGCATTTCCTTCCTGATATCGTAACATAATCACCTTTCCCTTGCCTTTGAGTAATTGTCCCAATTGCCTGCCAGCAATTCTACCACCTTCCCGATTGTCCGTTGCGATGAAACTTGAATACACGTCCTCGGAATCTTTCAGTCCGGAATCAAAAATGACAACAGGAATATTTTTCGCAACCGCATTTTTAACCGGACGCCTTAATGCCATTTCATCCAATGGAGCCAAAGCAATGGCAGAGACCTGGTTCATCACCTGATTGTCTACAAGGGCTATTTGTTGATTGCGATCATCTTCTTTGTCCGGTCCGATCCAAACAATATTAACGCCCAACTCTTTTGAAGCCTTGATGGCCCCGGCGTGTACGGATTGCCAAAATACATGCGAAGTCCCCTTTGGAATTAGAGAAATAGTTATCTTGTCCGCACTTTGTTTACTGCAAGACATCATTCCCCAAATCAAAACATACCCGCTGAACAGAAGTAGTAATCTGCGCATTTGAAAGTAATTTTGTATCACCTGTTGACCTTTCATAAAACCTCCAAAACCTTACATTGAACAAAAGTTTTTTCTAATCAATTGAATCATTAGTCCAAATATGCGTGTATTCATATTTTATACCATAGGAAGCCAGCGATAACCACCTTGAACTATCTTTCCCAAACATGTGCAAGTATATTAAATTGCGTCCAGATCCCGAATGCCTTTGCCATACCGAGGTAAGTGGTACCGACAAAAGCGGCCCAGCCGCTTACTGCCCAGATCAGACCGCCGATAAACGGGAACCAGAAAGTCGACCAGGTTAATGTATCCAAGCCGACGAATAAACCCACAATAATGGCCAGTGCCATTACGGCCAGGGTGACATAAAAAGTACGTGTCTGTCCCTTCATGGGAACGTTTTGCGAGGGAGCTAACCAGCTTCCCCAAGCAAGTACTGTTACGAGTGCCCAAAAAATGCCTGTCATGATTGTTTTCCTTTCAATTAATAATTAGCTATCAAGTGTTAGACCGTATTGTATTCTACTTAAATTTCCATATGCGTATAAAATAGCGGGGTATTTTGAAACACACGTAGCTCCTCCCGCATTTGATAGAGTTAAGAATTTCAATTTGATTTTTTCTGTTTGAGACATCCTGATTGTGCTTCCTCGGATTAGCTACCCGGTAAAGTACCTTTCAATCCTGCTCTTAATTGTTCACCAAGCTCTTTAACCAGGTGTTCGTGTGACTCGAGGATGGCCACATTGATCTCCTCGTGGGGATCTTCCTGATAATCATACAACTCCGTAGCAGTTAGTTCATGGGTGTCCTGGTGAATCCATTCTGTGTATCGGTATCTTTTCGTCCTCAACGAATAACCCATCAGACTGCCGGCCAAATACTGACTGAAGGCTCCTTTCTTCCACGGTAGGTCAGAATCCTTCATGATCGGAACAAAACTCTTCCCTTGTACATGATCCGGCACTGCCAGACCTGCCAATTCACAAAGCGACGGGTAGATATCTACAAATTCGGTAAGCCCAGTGATAGCTTGGTCTCCTTGATATCCTGGTGCGCGAATAATCAACGGGGAGTGGACAGCTTTTTCAAAGTTCGTGTGTTTCCCGTAAATGCCATGATCATCCAGTAGATATCCATGATCACCCCAGAGAACCACAATAGTATTCTGTTCAAGGCCATTTTCCTTTAGGGCATCAAGAAGCCGTCCTACTTGGGCATCGACAAAACTGACGCAAGCAGCGTAGGCATGGTTGAGATGCCTCGCAACGTCTTCAGGAAAATGACCTTCTGCAGGCATCCCCTTAAAATGACGCATCCACCAGGAGGTATAGACAGGTATGTCTGGGAAATACTCAGGGAGATCACTATTTTGGGCTAATGGGATTTTTTCGGGATCATACATGTCCCAGTACTTTTTTGGGCAATTGAAGGGCAGATGTGGTCTGACAAATCCGACACTCAAGAAGAAAGGGTTTGTGCCCCTTTTCAGCCTCTCCATCGCCTGAATGGCCATATCGGCAAATTGACCATCAGAATAAGCATTATCTGGAACATCCGCGCTGTCCGTCGGGGGAGCAATTGATTCCATTGTCGGATCTTCCCCCACAGTCTCCTCTAACATCTTTAACGTTTCAGGGTTATTATAATCACCGAAATGACGCCCTTCTGCATGAAGACCTGGCTCGCTCCAGGAAAGTGCATCATCTACATTACGATCGTGATACATTTTACCATAATTCAATGTGTGATACCCCTGCTGCTTGAAGTGTTGGAGCAGTGTTATCACATCCGGTACAACTTCCCTAATGTGAGTCGAGTTCCCAAATATTTGCGTGGCATCCGGCCTTAAACCAGTCAGTAGACTGCTTCGACTTGGACCACACAGAGGATACTGGCAATAGTTCTTTAGAAAAACTGTGCCACCGGAGGCGAGTTTGTCAATATTGGGGGTCTTAATATATGGATTGCCATAACAACCAAGCATCGGCCTGAGATCATCCGAAGAAATAAAGAGGATGTTGGGTCTCTTCTTCTTATTAATTATTGGCCCGGTACAATTTAAAAGCGTCGAAGTTATTGCCATGGAAATAGAACCTAATGCAATATTTTTTATAAATTTACGACGTTTCAAAATGTCTTAATTGACGATTTCCTGATATACTATGGTTTTAATTTCTTTCAAGAGCTCATGGTACGTTGGGCTCACCTGTGTCATAAAGATGCCTATCAGTTCCTTGGCAGGATCAATCCAGAAGGTCGTCATATATGCACAATGCACCGGTCCAGTTATACTCACCGGCAGAAACCGGGTAACCAGGTTCTGTTGAGTTACTTCGGACTTGCAAATCCAAGCCCGAACCCGTAACCTGGCATCCAGCTAATTTCATCATCCGAATTCAAATGGTCGCGAGTCATCAGTTCTATTGAATGCTTGCTCAGGATTCTCTGTCCGTTATGCTCACCATAGTTGAGCAGCATTTGACAAAATTTGCAAAGAACCATCTTGGAAACAATCTAACTTATTAATGCTATTAGACTGCACCTCAACTAATAATGCGTATTCCTTACCTACTTCAACAACATTATTTTTTGGGTCTGACTGAAGGTGGGAGTCGTCATCTTCAGCAGATAGACACCGCTGGACATGCGCCCACCCGCTTCATTGGTACCATCCCAATAGACTCTATGGGAACCGGCAGCCTCATGTCCACTCACCAAAGTCCTAATAGGCCGACCCATGAGATTGTAAATCACGATGGAAACCTCAGAAGCATGCACCAACGAGTAATTCAAATTGGTGACCGGGTTAAACGGATTGGGGTATGCTTGGGACAGATGGAATTCCGTCGGTTGTTGCTGCTCACCCGTTATTTCAATCCCAACGGTCTCATATTCACCGATGCCATGGAGTATAAAATTATCCAGATAAATGGTAGCCGTATAATCTTCAGCATTCGGCC